>Ga0194123_10004501_pt1 | contig 15723 bp, 17 predicted proteins | sample TA2MahsurfametaG_5_FD_155479 | JGI IMG/M metagenome (GOLD analysis project Ga0194123, IMG submission 155479) | Freshwater microbial communities from Lake Tanganyika, Tanzania - TA2015023 Mahale A surface | ecosystem: Environmental > Aquatic > Freshwater > Lake | place: Tanzania: Lake Tanganyika... | reverse complement strand
ACCCTGCTTTTCAGCGCCGCCATGTGTGCGTTGTCCATGATGCTGGGCGTGGGCCGCGTCGCAGGCTTGCTGACCAGCGTGGGCGCCCTTGCCCTGTTGTGGTTAGTCCTGCCACGCACCGCCAACTCGGGAGCGGGCATAGGCGTGGTCTTCGCCGTCACCGGCCTGCTCGGCTTTGGCCTCGGCCCCACCATCAACAGCTACCTGCAGCTTGCCAACGGGTCGCAGATCGTGATGACCGCGTTGGGTGGTACCGGCGCCATCTTCCTCGGTCTGTCGGCCTATGCACTGTCCACCCGCCGGGATTTCAGCTTCATGGGCGGCTTCCTCATCACCGGTTTCCTGGTGGTGCTGGGCGCGGCACTGCTCAACATCTTCCTGGCTGTGCCTGCCATCAGCCTCGCCATCTCCGCGGTGGTGGTGCTGCTGATGAGCGGCTTCATCCTCTACGACACCAGCCGCATGGTGAATGGCGGTGAGACCAACTACGTGCTGGCCACGGTGAGCCTCTACCTGAACATCCTCAACCTCTTCACGGCGCTGTTGCAGCTGCTGGGCGTCGCCAGCAGCGACGACTGAGCTTCCGCGCAGCCAGGTTGTGCCATGAACGGCTCCTTCGGGAGCCGTTTTCTTTGCTGCCCTTGTTCTCAGTTCTTATGCCCATGCCTGGGCCAAGGAGTTGTTGATGGAAACCTGGATGAAAGTGGTGAGTGCGCTCACCTTGGGTGCAATGCTGGTGTTCCTGATCCCCCGCGCCCGCCAGATGCTGAAAGAGAGCCCAGCCGCACAGCCCGGGGATTGGCACGCGGCGTTGCTGCCCATCGGACTGGTGGTGGTGTTCGTGCTCCTGCTGATGCAGTTCGTCTAGGCAGTTCGTTTAGCCGGCCGGGGGGCTGAGCACCTCGAGGCCGCCCAGATAGGGCCGCAGCGCTTTGGGGATGGTGATACTTCCGTCCGCCTGCTGGTTGTTTTCCATCACTGCCACCATGGCACGCCCCACCGCCACGCCAGAGCCATTCAGGGTGTGCAGCAGCTCGGGTTTGCCGGTGGCCGGATTGCGCCAGCGCGCCATCAGGCGACGCGCCTGGAAATCCTCGAAGTTGCTGCAGGACGAAATCTCGCGATAAGTCCCCTGGGACGGCAACCAGACTTCAAGGTCATAGGTCTTGGCGGAAGAGAAGCCCATGTCACCGGTACACAGGCAGATCTTGCGGTAGGGCAATTCCAGCCGCTGCAGCACGGTTTCCGCATGCGTGGTCAGCTCCTCCAGCTGGCGGTAGGAGTCTTCGGGTGAAGCCAGCTGCACCAGCTCCACCTTCTCGAACTGGTGCTGGCGAATCATGCCGCGCGTATCGCGGCCATAAGAGCCCGCCTCACTGCGGAAGCACGGCGTGTGGCACACCATGCGCAGGGGCAGCTCCGCGGCATTGAAAATGCGGTCGCGCGCCAGATTGGTAACCGGCACCTCGGCGGTGGGAATGAGGAACAGACCCTGCTGGGGGATTTCGAACAGATCTTCGCGAAACTTCGGCAGCTGCCCCGTGCCGCGCATGCTGTCCGCATTCACCAGAAACGGGACATACATCTCGCGGTAACCGTGCTCGGTGGTATGCAGATCGAGCATGAACTGGGTCAATGCGCGCTGCAATCGCGCCAAAGGTCCGCTCAGCACCACGAAACGACTGCTCGCGACCAGCGCCGCCACTTCAAAGTCCATGGCCTGGTGCAGGGCTCCGAGATCGACGTGATCCCGCGGCGTAAAATCGAGGCTGGGAGGAGTCCCCCAGCGCACAACTTCGACGTTGTCTTCCTCGCTACGTCCCACCGGCACGGTCGGGTGGGGAATATTGGGGAGCATGAGCGCGAAGGCTTCGATTTCCTGCTGGAGGGCCTGCAGCGCGGCTTCGGCCTCCTTCAGACGATCGCCGAGTTGGGCGACTTCGGCCTTTGCCGGCTCGATGTCCTCGCCACGGGCCTTGGCCGCACCGATTTCCTTGCTGCGCTGGTTGCGCAGCGTCTGGAGCTCCTGGGTTTCGACCTGAAGCTGCTTGCGTCGCGCTTCAAACTGCTGGCAGGCAGCCACATCGAGCGTGAGGCCACGGCCCGCAAGGCCGGTCGCCACGGTTTCCGGGCTGCTGCGCAGGAGATGGGGATCTAGCATGGGCGTTCCATCATTCGGTGGGCAAAGAGGGCTGCATTATAACGGGGCGACCGCGTCTGGCTTGCCCCGGACATCGATGTCGCGGGCATCGTGATTCCGGATCAGCCGACGAAAGTCCGCGCAAGTGCGACGCCGGCCACGCAGGCGAGCAGCGATGAAAAGACGTTCAAGACAACATTGAAACCGGCCGCCCGCCAGTCCCCTGCTTGCACCAGCAACAGGGTGTCCACCGAGAAGGCGGAAAAAGTGGTGAACGCACCGAGGAAACCGACCACTGCAAAAAGTCTCGCGCCCACCTGCTCGGGATGGGCTTGTGTGAGCGCCACCAGCAGGAACCCCGCAAGCAGTGAGCCGCCTATGTTGACCAGCAAGGTGGCCCACGGAAACTGGGTACGTCCCAGATTGACCATCAAGGCGGAAACGCCATAGCGCGCCATTGCACCCACCGCCCCCCCGGTCGCCACCCACACCAGTTGCGCGAGAATTTTCATGGCTTGTGGGAGCCCTCCTGGCGCAGGCGACGGAGTTTTTCGGCAATCTGGATCTCGAGCCCGCGTTCCACTGGTTCGTAGTAACGGCGGGCGCCGAGTTCGGGTGGAAAATACTCCTGGCCGGCGGCATGCGCTCCCGGCTCGTCATGGTCGTAGCGATAGCCTCGACCGTGCCCGAGTTCACTGGCGAGACGGGTGGATGCATTGCGCAGATGAGCCGGCACGCGCAGCGAGCCACTGCGCGTGGCGTCCTCCCGAGCCTTGGAGAGTGCCGTGTAAACCGCATTGCTCTTCGCCGCACAGGCGCAGTAGACGAGTGCCTGAGCGAGCGCGAGTTCGCCTTCCGGCGTGCCGAGGCGCTCATAAACCTGCCAGGCATCGAGGGCCAGATGCAGGGCGCGCGGGTCGGCATTGCCGATGTCTTCGCTCGCGATGCGCAGGATGCGTCGCGCCAGATATTCAGGATCACACCCGCCGTCCACCATGCGGGCAAACCAGTACAGGGCTGCGTCCGGATCCGAACCTCGCACCGATTTGTGCAAGGCCGAGATCTGTTCATGGAACTCGTCGCCGCCACGATCGAAACGCCGTACACCGGCACCGGAGACCACGCGGGCCACCACGGCCTCATCGATGCGCTGGCCCTCGGCGAGTTCGCCGGCCAGTTCGAGCAGATTCAGTGCGCGCCGTCCATCGCCATCAGCCGCCTCCGCCAGGCGCTTGCGCGCGGTGTCATCCAGCTGCACGCCCGCCATGCCCGGTGCCTCGTTGAGGGCACGTGTGAGCAGACTCTCGATCGCAGGCACGGTAAGTGCCTTCAGCACATACACGCGCACGCGCGAGAGCAAGGCATTGTTGAGTGCGAAGGACGGATTTTCCGTAGTGGCGCCGACGAAGATGATGCCGCCGGATTCGATATGCGGCAGGAAGGCGTCCTGCTGTGCCTTGTTGAAACGATGAACCTCGTCCACGAACACCACGGTCCGTCGCCCGTAAGCGCGCGTGTTGGCCGCAGCTTCTTCCACTGCGGCGCGGATCTCCTTCACTCCGCTCAGCACCGCGGAGACTTCCAGGAACTCCGCCTCCGCCAATCGCGCGATGAGTTTGGCTATCGTCGTCTTGCCGGTCCCCGGCGGCCCCCACAGGACCAGCGAATGGGGTGTACCGGAATCCAGGGCGTGACGCAGCGGTTTGCCGGGTTCGAGCAGATGTGACTGGCCAACGATATCGGCGAGGTGTTGCGGTCGCAGGCGCTCGGCCAGCGGGGTGGGAAGCGAAGCTGTCATGGCTGGCCAGCCTACCTGCCCCCGCGGTTGTTGCCTATGGTTGGCCTAGGGAAAACCTACAGCAGGCCCAGGATGAGCCTACGGTGGCGACTCCCCGCTGCCGGTCACCACGTCCACGCCCTCCGGCACGGTAAACGTGAAAAGACTCGCAGCCAGTGGCGGATTGCGTTGCAGATCCTCGAACGTGAGCGCGGTCGTTTGGCCGAGATTGTCGATGAGTCGCATGCTTGCGAGCACGCCATCACGGAGCCCGATGCTCACGCGCGTGTATTGCGCTTCTTCTGCGCGCGGCGTGAGTTCCACCCAGCGCAGTCCTTCGTGTTCGCCGGCTTCGCGCATTTCATAGGCGGTACCGAGATCGATTTCCTCACCCAGCAGGGCGGCTGCCGAGCCGGTCATGCCCGTGCCCACGGAATTGACCGTGACCTGCTCGAGGTCTTCGTCGTAAAGCCAGAGTGTCTTGCCATCCGAAACGATGGTCTGGCGATACGGCTCCGTGTAGACCCAGCTGAAGCGGCCGGGCCGCTGCACCGACAGTGTCCCGCGCGAAGTCTCGATCAGCGCACCGGATTCATCGAGCACATCCTGCCGAAACTTTGCGGAGAGCGTCTTAAGGTCGCGGAGAAACGCTTCCAGCGCGTCGGCAGCCCCGGATTCAGCGGCAGACGCCGAACCGATCAGGCAGAGCCACACGCACAGCAGGAGAGAGGCGCGCAGCAGGCAGCCTCGCAGGCCGGAAAAGAGTTCAATCACGCGGTGGAGGGGGTGGCGCGATGACCTCGCGCAAACCGTTGGACTGCAGTTGCCCCACGATGCCCGCACGCTCCATCTCTTCCATCATGCGGGCGGCGCGGTTGTAGCCAATCTTGAGCCGACGCTGGATGCCGGAAACCGAGGCTCTTCGTGATTCGGTGACGATGCGCACCGCCTGGTCATAGAGCTCGTCGTTCTCGCTGCCCTCGCCACTGCTGTCACCACCAAACACATCGCCCTCGAAGCCACCATCGCTGCCGTCCGGGCTCGCGAATAGGATGTCCTGCACGTATTCGGGTGCACCGAGCCCCTTCAACTCTTCCACCACCTTGTGCACTTCCTGGTCCGAGACGAAAGCGCCATGCACGCGCTGGGGCATCGCCGTGCCCGGCGGCAGGTAGAGCATGTCGCCGTGGCCGAGCAAGTTCTCTGCGCCCATCTGGTCGAGAATCGTGCGCGAATCGACCCGCGAGGACACCTGGAAGGCGATGCGCGTGGGGATATTGGCCTTGATGAGGCCGGTGATCACATCCACCGACGGCCGCTGGGTCGCCAGAATGAGGTGAATGCCTGCGGCGCGCGCCTTCTGGGCAAGCCGCGCAATCAGCTCCTCCACCTTTTTGCCCACCGTCATCATCATGTCGGCGAGCTCGTCGATGATCACCACGATGACGGGCAGATGGGCCAGCGGCTGGGCGGTCTCGCCGCTCTCCTGATCATCGAACAAGGGATCGAGCAGCGGCGTGCCGGCGGCCTCCGCTTCCTGCACCTTGCGGTTGAAGCCATTGAGATTGCGCACGCCGAGGGCGGCCATCAGGCGATAGCGCCGCTCCATCTCGGCCACGCACCAGCGCAAGGCATTCGCGGCTTCCTTCATGTCGGTCACCACAGGGGCGAGCAGGCTCGGGATCCCTTCGTAGACCGAGAGTTCGAGCATCTTGGGATCGATCATGATGAGCCGCACTTCCGCGGCAGTCGCCTTGTACAGCAGACTCAGGATCATTGAGTTCAGCGCCACCGATTTGCCGGAGCCGGTGGTACCGGCCACCAGCAGGTGCGGCATGCGCGAGAGATCGACCACCACCGGTTTGCCGGAGATGTCCTTGCCCAGCACCAGCGCCAGCGGGGACTCCAGTGCCTCGTACTCGCGGGCCATCAGCACTTCGCTCAGGCTCACGATTTCGCGCTGCTCATTGGGGATTTCAAGACCGATATAGGGCTTGCCCGGAATCACCTCCACCACGCGCACACTCACGGTGGACAGCGAGCGCGCGAGATCCTTGGAGAGATTGGTGATGCGGCTGGCTTTCACGCCGGGCGCGGGATTGAGCTCGAAACGGGTGATGACCGGTCCGGGCATCACGGCAACCACCGTCACTTCGATTCCGAAATCCTTGAGTTTGATCTCCACCAGTCGCGACATGGCTTCCAGGGCCTCGGCCGAATAGCCGGCCGTCTGCTGGCGCGGCGGATCGAGCAGCGCCAGTGCGGGCAGCGCGCTGTCCACCGGCTCACGGAACAGGAACTTCTGCTTTTCCTTTTCCGGCCGCTCGCTGACGATGATCTCGGAAATCTTCGGCTCGATGCGCAGCGGCGGACGCGCTTCATGCTTGATCTGCTCTTCCAGAACGTGCTGCGCACGCTCACGTCGGGCGCGGGCGTTCTGCCAGCGATCCAGCGCCCATTCTCCCCATTCGAGAGCTCGCGCATGCAGGCGCAGGGTCCAGTAGCCAACCACATCCATCACGCGCAGCCAGGACACCCCGGTGCCCAAGGTGAGGCCGGAGAAGAACATGGCGAGCAACACCAGCACGCCGCCCAGCTGGCCGCAGCTGGAGATGATCGCGCGACCGAAGAGTTCGCCGATGATGCCGCCGCCCGGTTGGTCCACCAGCGCGAGATGCATCACAGACCGCGTCCAGAGCAGGCCGCAGCCCGCGAGTACCACCATCAGGAAGCCGGCGGCGCGCACCGACAGTGCGGGATAGTCCACGGGCCGGCCGTTGTGCCGACCGAGATACAGCACCCAGCCGGTGTGCGCGATCATGAGCGGAATGAGGAACGCGACCTGACCTGCGATGGCGAACAGCACATCGGCGAGCCACGCACCCACCATGCCACCGCTGTTGCGGATCGCCGCCCCCGAGCCGGTATGGGACCAGCCGGGATCCGTGCGGTGATAGGTCAACAGGGCGATGAGCACGAACAAGGCCGCGCCGCCGAAGACGATGAACAGGCCTTCCCGCACGCGATGCCACACCTGCAGCGACATCTTGCTCTCGCCGATGGCGGGGGCTCTTCTCACCGCTTGGGACATGGGCCGGGACGCTCCTGTGACTCAGGCTACAAGTTACTCAAGAAAACTCGGGTAACTTCATGTAATCAATCAATAATGGAGTGTAGCTGCGAATTTTGGGCTGCGCCAGCGCCCCCTCACAGGGTCAACCGGGGTTCCCGGCCCCGGCATGGCTGCAGCCTGCGTGCTGCATCGCATAGAATCGAACGCGAGTCAGCCCCGACAGACCCAGCCCACCCGGCATCCAGAGGCCCATGAAGAAAAAAACCACCTACCGCGTCGCCTTCCACAACCAGGGCAAGGTCTTCGAAATCTACGCCCGCAGCGTCAGCCAGGGGGGAATCCTCGGCTTCATAGAGGTGGAAGAAATCCTCTTTGGGGAGAAGACCTCGCTGGTGGTGGACCCCTCCGAGGAAAATCTCAAGGCGGAGTTCGCCGGGGTGAGCCGCACCTACATTCCCATGCATGCGGTGATCCGCATCGATGTGGTGGAAAAATCCGGCCAGCCCAAGATTACCGAGGCGCAGGGCCGAGGGGACAAAGTGACCCCCTTCCCCATTTTTACCAATGGCCCGGACACCCCGCGTTCCTGAGTGTCCCCGGGTTCTCTTCGGACTGTGCTTGCTGCTCCTCGCGGGCCGGTCCCGCGCTGAAGGCTCGCACCCGTGATTCATCTCAAGGTAGTCAACGCGCTCTCCGAGGTTCCCGCTGCGGACTGGAATGCACTCACCACCCCGCAGTCGCCCTTTCTCCGTCACGGGGTGCTCGGGGGCATGGAGGCTCATGATTGCCTGGAACCGCAGGGCTGGATGCCGCAGCACCTGCTGGCCTATGAGGGCACACGCCTCGTGGGGGCACTGCCACTCTATGTGCGCGACAACTCCTATGGCGAATTCGTCTTCGACTGGAGCTGGGCCGAGGCGTATGCGCGCGCGGGCGGCCGCTACTATCCGAAGCTCGTGAGTGCGGTGCCGTTCACGCCGGTGTCCGGCCCGCGCCTCTTGCTGGCACCGGACGCCCCTCCCGAGACGGCACGCGAACTGGTGGAGGCCACCCTGCGTCTGGTGGAAGACAACCGCCTGTCTTCCTGGCACTGCCTGTTCCCGGACGAGGCGCAGCTGCCGCTCTTCGATCATCCCGAGCTGGTACAACGCGAAGGCTGCCAGTACCACTGGTTCAATCAGGGCTATGGTGATTTCGAGGAGTTTCTGGCGACGCTCACCTCCAAGCGACGCAAGGAGATTCGTCGCGAGCGGCGCGAGGTGATGGCCGCTGGCGTGACCATCGATATCCATGAAGGGACGGACATCTCACCCGCACACTGGGATCGATTCTACGCATTCTACTGCGACACCTTCGATCGCAAATGGGGTGTGCCGCGCTTTACGCGCGGCTTCTTCCAGAGCCTGTCCCACACGCCCGATGCACACCCCGTGCTCTTCCTTGCGAGCCTGGAGGGCGACCATGTGGCGGGAGCTTTCGCGCTACGCGGCAGTGACACCCTCTTCGGCCGCCACTGGGGCTGCTCGCGCCATGTGAGGCATCTGCATTTCGAGCTCTGCTATTACCAGACCATCGAGTACGCCATCCGGCACGGCCTGGCGCGCGTGGATGCGGGCGCGCAGGGAGAGCACAAGATCCAGCGCGGTTTCAATCCCGTGCGCACCTGGTCCGTGCACTGGATTCGCGAAGCCGGGTTCCGTCGTGCGGTTGCGGATTTCTGCCGGCGCGAACAGCTCCATGTGGATGAGTACGTCACCCAAGTGGCCGGGCAGACCGCTTACCGCGAGGCGGATCAGTGACCGGTGCGCCCCGGTTTCTGTGCCTCGCCACGCAGACCCTGAGTGACCGCCTGCCCTCCCCTTCACTCGCCCTGACCGAGCCGGACGGCTTGCTCGCCGCCGGCGGCAGTCTGGCCCCTGCCGTGCTGAGGGAGGCCTACCAGCGGGGCATCTTTCCGTGGTTCTCCGAAGGCCAACCCCTGCTCTGGTGGTCACCGGATCCACGCACGGTGATCGAGCCTGCGTCGCTGCATGTTTCCCGCAGCCTGCAGCGCAGCCTGCGGCGCCACTCCTGGCAGATAACGCTGGACCGGGCGTTCGGAGCGGTGATTCGCGCCTGTGCCGCCCCACGCGCTGAGACCGCAGGGACCTGGCTCTGCGAGGACATGGTCGCCGCCTATGAGACGCTGCATCGACTTGGTCATGCGCATTCCCTGGAATGCTGGCGGGAGGGCGCGCTGGTAGGAGGAATTTACGGCGTGCGGGCGGGTGCGGTATTTTGCGGCGAGTCCATGTTCAGCCGGGTAACCGATGCTTCCAAGGTGGCCATGCTCGCACTCTGCCGACGCCTCAATCACTGGGGTTTCGCCTTGCTGGATTGCCAGGTGGCCAACCCGCATCTCATGAGCATGGGCTCGAGGGAGGTGCCCCGGCAGGATTTCCTGCGGGTACTGGCCGACGCTGCTCTCGCACGCGCCGTCTCTCCACAGGCCTGGCAGATGGATCCCTTTGAGGGCCGGGTGGAATGACGGAAGCACCGCGCACCAATCTTGGTTTTTTCCTCACCCCGCCGCACAAATGCGGCTACCTGCCGGGCCAGAACGCGGTGACGGTATTTCTCGACCCGCGACGGCGGCCGAGCATGCAGACCTACACCACGCTCTCACAGCATGGTTTTCGTCGCAGCGGGGATCATGTCTATCGACCCCAATGCCCCGAATGCCAGGCTTGCATTCCGGTTCGCCTGCCGGTGGACGAATTCGAGCTCAGCCGCGCGCAGCACCGCACCCTGCGCGCGAATGCGGATATCACGCTGATCCCCAAACCTCCGACCTTCCAGCAGGAGCATTACCAGCTCTACAGCCGTTATATCGGCGCCCGTCACGCCGGGGGCAGCATGGAGAACCCGGAGCCGGAGAGTTATGTGGAGTTCCTCACGGCCAGTTGGGCGGACACCGTGTTCTATGAATTCCGGGCCGCCTCCAGGCTGCTGGCGGTGGCCGTGGTGGACCATCTGGGCGATGGCCTGTCCGCGGTCTATACCTTCTACGACCCCGATGAGCGCTCCCGCAGCTTGGGCCGGCTCGCGATCCTGAAGCAGGTGGAACTCGCGCGGGCCCTGCAGCTGCGCTGGCTCTATCTCGGATACTGGATCGCCGACTGTCAGAAGATGTCCTACAAGACCGATTACCGTCCGCTGGAATTCTTTCGCGACGGGGCCTGGCGCAGGGAGCGTCCCTGACTTCCGCCCCCCCTTGCGCTGCTTTACCCCATCAGACCCATCGGGCACAATTCAGCGCCCTCAGCGTCACCTTCGCGGCACGGCCGGGCCGACCCGCAGCAAATCCTCAAACAGAGAGCGACACCTCATCGAATGGCGAAAGAAGATCACATCGAAATGCAGGGACGCGTCGTGGAGACGCTGCCGAACACCATGTTTCGCGTTCAGCTCGAGAACGGGCACATCGTCACCGCGCATATCTCAGGCAAGATGCGCAAGAACTACATCCGCATCCTCACCGGTGACAATGTGCTCGTAGAGCTCACGCCCTACGATCTGTCCAAGGGCCGCATCACTTTCCGCGAACGTTGATTCCCGTCTCTCCGGCTGTCAGCGTCGTTATCAGACGCTGCACGCCGAGCATGATGAGGCGCCCGACATACTCGAATTCGGTTCTGTCCCGCCCGTAGGGGTCCGGGACTTCCGCGTCACCGCCCTGGGTCATCCCCGCCAGCAACAACTTCGGCTCCACGCGTGAAGCCGCGGGCTTCAATGCGAGCAGGCGCGCGAGATGGCTGCGATCGAGGGCGATGAGGTGATCGAAACGCGCGAAGTCCGCATGTTCGAACTGGCGCCCCCTGAGCCCGCTGATATCGATGCCGTAGTCCACGGCAGCCACCGTGATGGCAAGTGGATGCGGCGCTTCACCGACATGGGCATGGGTACCGGAAGACGCCACTTCCACCCGGTGCTCGAGGCCTTGCTCCCGCAGCAGGTGTTCCAGAAGCCCGTGCGCGAAGGGCGAACGACAGATGTTGCCCGTGCAGACAAACATCACGCGCTGCTTGATGACACGCTGCTTCATAGGGCCTGGTCAGCGCGATGAATGCGCTGCCAGGGCAGCGGCAAAGCGTTCGAGATCCGCCGGCGTATCGATGCCCACGCCACATGGCGCGCAGGCATCCTCCACACGCAAGTGCGCGCCGTGGGCAAGTGCCCGCAGCTGTTCCAGACGCTCGCTGGTCTCCAGCGAATGCGGCGGCAGGGTCACGAAATGATTCAGGTAACGCATGGTGTAAGCATAGAGCCCGACATGGCGCCGGTAGTCGCGCCCCGGGCTCCAGGCACCGGCATCGCGCGGAAATGGCACCGCGGCCCGGCTGAAGTAGAGCGCGCGGTCATGGACATCGCGCAGCACCTTCACCTGATTGGGGTCGCGCCAGTCCGCCTCGGTGGTGAAGGCCTCGCAGACGCTTGCGATATCGACTCCGGGATGTAGACGCAGCACCTCCGCCACCTGGTGGATGACTGCGGCGGGCATTCCAGGCTCATCACCCTGCACGTTCACGATTATCGTATCCGGGCCCTCGTTGCGCAGGCGCGCAGCTTCCGTGATGCGGTCGGTGCCGGACTGATGCGTGGCAGCCGTCATGCACGCTATCCCGCCAAAGCCCTCGACCACCTCCAGGATCCGCGCATCATCAGTGGCCACCACCACTTCAGCGGCGCCGCTGGCGGTCGCGCGCTCCCACACATGCTGGATGAGGGTCTTGCCGGCGATTTCGAGCAGCGGTTTGCCGGGCAGGCGGGTGGCGCCCATGCGTGCCGGAATATAGACCTTGAAGGTCACCGGCCGAATTTCTCCAGTTCTTCTTCGCTCAGCTCGCGGGCTTCCTCTTCCAGCATCACGGGAATGTCATCGCGTATCGGATAGGCCAGTCGCGCGGCCAGCGAGACCAGTTCGTTGCGCGCCTTGTCGAAGAGGAGCGGGCCCTTGGTCACTGGGCACACGAGCAGATCAAGAAGTCGCTTGTCCATTCTTCATCCTGTTCAGCATGGCTTCCACCCGGGAGGCGAAAACCTCGGGGAGTTCCGCCGTGACGGGTGCCATCCAGCAGTTTGCCGAGGCAAACAGCTCGCATTTCACGGCGTCCTTTTCCGTCATGATCACCGGCAGTCCGTCGCCGAATTCGAGATCCTCCGGCGTGAAGGCATGATGGTCGGGGAAGCCGTGCGGAATCACCTTCAGGCCCTTGGCGCGCAGGCTGGCAAAGAAACGCTCCGGATTGCCGATCCCAGCCACCGCATGCACGGTCTCCTCGGCGAAGGTCTCGAAGCCGGTCGCGCGATCACCCCGCGCCACCGACACGAGATGGGTGAGCACGTATTTCATGGCGAATTCACCCCGTCCAGCGATGCCATTGGTGACGATGATGTCGACTTCCTTGTTGCGGGAGGCGGGCTCCCGCAACGGACCGGCCGGCAGGCATTTGCCGTTGCCGTAGCGTCGCACGCCATCGATGACGGCGATCTCGATATCACGCTCCAGCGCGTAATGCTGGAGGCCATCGTCGCTGATCAGGATGTCGCAATCAGCATGTTCGAGCAGCGCCCTGGCACATTCCCCGCGGTCAGGCCCCACAGCCACCGGGCATTTGGTGCGCCGGGAAATGACGATGGCCTCATCACCCACGGTGCGTGGATCACTGTCCGGCCGCACCTGCTGCGGCCAGTGTCTTGCCTGACCGCCATAGCCGCGCGCGATGACCCCGGGATTGAAGCCCATAGCCTTGAGGTATCCGGCCAGCCAGATCACGAGCGGCGTCTTGCCGGTGCCGCCTACCGTGACATTGCCGACCACGATTACGGGGGCATCGGGTCGATAGGAAGAAAAGACATTGTTGCGGTACGCGCTGCGGCGGATATCGATCGCCACGCGAAAGAGCAAGGACAGCGGTGTCAGCGCCATGGCGGCAGGATGCTTGCCGTACCAGACTTCGCTGGTGAAGCGATCCAGCGCCATGCGCAGCTTGAGGCGCAGGCCCTGGGCGTACCCGCGACTCATGATGCAGGGCTCATGATGCATTGCTCATGGTTTAGGGCTCATGGCGTGACCCTGCCCACGGTCGGGAAGGTGATCCGGGTGAGTCCTTCCATGCGGGCCGCGTCCATGGCGTCCACCGCCAGCTGAAAGTCGGTCTCGCGATCGGCACTGATGATGACCATGGGGTCCCGGGAGTCGCCTTTGGCGGCCTTGAGTGCGGCGCGCAGGCTCTCCATCGCACTGTCGGGCAGCGCTTTGCCGGCCACGAAGAACTGGCCCTGCCGGTCGATCACGATTTCAATCGACGTGGGTTCGGTGGGAATGGGGTGTTCGCTGGCGGACGGCAGCTGGAGATCGATCTTCGATTCATCCACGAAGCGGGTCGAAACCATGAAGAAGATGAGCAGCAACAAGACCACGTCGATCAGCGACGTGATGTTGACCTCGATGTCCTCCTGCCGGCGTCCCCGGAAATTCATGTCGGCTCTTGCGCGCGTTCGCCTTGCAGAACCTCGACCAGTTTGAGTGCTTCCTGCTCCATGGTGATGACGAGGGCATCCACCTTGCCGCGCAGGAAGCGATAGAAATAGAGCGCGGGGATGGCCACCGTGAGGCCGGCCGCCGTGGTGATCAGCGCCTCGGCGATACCGCCGGACAGCGCGCTCGGATCACCGATACCGTGCGCCTTGAGCGCTGCGAACATCTTGATCATGCCGAACACGGTGCCGAGCAATCCCATCAAGGGGGAAATGGCGGCGATCGTGCCCAAGGTATTCAGGTAGCGATCGAGATCATGGGCCACATGACGGCCCGCTTCCTCGATGCTTTCGCGAAGCACGGCCCGATTGTGCCCGCGGTTGACGAGGCCGGCAGCCAGCACCCGGCCCAAGGGCGAGCCGATGCGCAGGGCGTGGATGCGATCCTCATCCAGTTCACCCGATTTGAGCATCTGCCAGACTTGGGCGACGAGATTTGGCGGAGTGACGCGCTTGGTCTGCAGCGACCAGAAGCGTTCCACGATGATCGCGGTGGCGAACACGGAGGCGAGCAGAATGGGAAACATCACCCACCCGCCGGCTTTGATGATTTCGAACACTTTGCGCCTGATCCTCTGGGTGCGGAGCACACTGCTCCGGCGGGCGGGAAAGGTATCAGACGCGGTCAGGCGCGGAAAGGGCGAGCATCAGCGCAGTGGGCGCGACGCTCGCGCGCCGGCATCAGGGAGAGGGATCCCAGTGCCGCAGCCAGTCCCGCCGGGCGCTTTCTATCCGCAAGCCCTCGCGCGCAAAAACGAAGCGCAGCGTGCCCTCCTGCACCGTACTGAGGCCCACGATGTCGAGCGCATCCAGACGTTCAAGCACTTCGGGCGCCGGGTGCGCGTAGGGATTGCGATACCCTGCGGAGATGATGGCCAACTCCGGCTTCACCCCGGCCAGGAAGGCGTGACTGCTGGAAGTCTTGCTACCGTGATGCGGGAGCAGCAAGACATCCGACCGCAGCGAGGGCTCGACCCGCAGCAACGAGCGCTCGACACTCGCGGTGATGTCGCCGGTCAGCAGCAGGCTGCCACCGGGGCTTGCGACACGGAGCACGCAGGAGGCGTCGTTGCCCTCTGCATGGCTGCCAGGTGTCGGGTGCAGAATCTCGAACGTCACGCCCTCCCAGCGCCAGGTCATGCCCCGTTCGCAACGGCGCGAGACGGGCATGCCGCTCGCCACGGGCTCTCCGCCGAGCTCCTGTGTGATGGTCAATGCCTCGTGCAGGCTGCTCATGCCCCCGGCGTGATCCAGATCGGCGTGACTCACCATCAGCACATCCAGGTGCGCGAGGCCATGCGCGCGCAGCCACGGCAGCACCACCGCGCGCGTCTGATCACCGCCTTCCGGAAACCGGGCGCCGGTGTCGAAGATTAAGGTGTGGGCCTGCGTGCGCACAAGGACGCTGAGCCCCTGCCCCACGTCGAAGACCACGGCTTCGAACTCACCCTGCGCCGGGGGCTGCCGCACGGGCACGAGAAAAAGCAGGCCGATGGCGCACACCCAAGGTACGCGCGCGGCCCGCAGCGGCCCGCAGGCCAGCGCCGCGGCAAGAATACCGAGAGGCACCAGCAGACCGTGCGGTCTGGAATCCAGTGCCAGCACCGGGCTCAATGACTCGAGCTTGAGCAGCCCCCACCACACGCTGTCCCAGATCTTCCCTGCCCACACCCACAGGCCTTCACTCAAGCCGGGCGCGGGCAACCATGTCAGGCATCCGAGCAACAACAAGGGGACCACGGTGAGCGTGATCACGGGCACCGCCAGGGCATTCGTGAGTGGCGAGGCGATCGGAATGGACTGGAAAGCCCAGGCCAGCATGGGTGCGAAAAGCAGCGCCAGGGCGAGATGCACGCCGAACCAGCGGGCCTGCCAGGTGCTGGCGCGTAAAAGTTGGGACTGCAGCACCATCAAGGCCACCGCGCCGAAGGACAGCCAGAAGCTCAGGGTCAGCGCGGCGGTGGGTGAGAGCAGCAGCACCATGGCTGCCGCAAGCAGCAGGGATTCCAGCGAGAAAAGCGCCCGGCCGCGCAGGTGATTGAGCAGCGCGCTCGCAATCATCACCAAGGTTCGCTGGGTGGGGACGGTGAAACCGGCAATGAGCGCATAGAGGGCGGCGCCGACGAACGCCAGCAAGGCTGCCAGCCAGCGCCA
>Ga0194123_10004496_pt1 | contig 15730 bp, 21 predicted proteins | sample TA2MahsurfametaG_5_FD_155479 | JGI IMG/M metagenome (GOLD analysis project Ga0194123, IMG submission 155479) | Freshwater microbial communities from Lake Tanganyika, Tanzania - TA2015023 Mahale A surface | ecosystem: Environmental > Aquatic > Freshwater > Lake | place: Tanzania: Lake Tanganyika... | reverse complement strand
GAAGCCAAACGGGGCGCTAGACAGTTTATTTCTGGTGCGCGTACAGGTGTTGGCGCTGTTATTGGTTCACCGGAAGAAGCCGCTAGAGCCGGACTACAGCGGGCAGAAGAGATAGAGACAGAGGCAGGAGAAGGCCCGTCTCTAGAAAGAATTGGACGCATCTTCCGAGAGCGCGGTTTACTTCCCGCCGCCGGTCAGGTTGCATCAGACATCCCTAGATTCCTTGCCCAACAGGGACCGCAGATCGGGGCAACGATTGCTGGTGCAAAACTGGGTGCTATGGCAGGCTCTGCTTTTGCCCCCGGCCCGGGTACGTTGATTGGGGCTGGGCTTGGTGCGATAGGCGCTAACGTTCCATCTACATTAGGTTCTGCCGTACAGCGTCAGGCCGCTACACAAATAGAAGAAGGTAAACCTGTAGACATTAGTATGGGTAGAGCCGCTGCTGCTACCGCAGGCTCTGCTGCACTAGAAGCTGCCGGTACTTACGGCGTACTGGGTAAGAGCCTAGTTAAACGTGTTTTGGGTGTTGGCGATGACGCTGCGTTAATCGCTGCCAGGAAAAAAGAAGATTTAGTAAAACTTGCTCAATCTACTATTGCTGGCGGGGTAGTAAGGGGTGCCGCTGTTGAAATGCCGGTAGAGGTAGCCCAATCCGTACTAGATCGCTGGCAGGCAGGACTAGACGTTACGAGCGATGACGCTTTCAAAGAGTACGGCGAGTCTATGTACGCCGCTGGCCTAGTAGGCGGGCCTATAGGCGGTGCTAGTGCTATCCCTACAAGACGGGCAGCACAAAGAGCGCTAGATGAATCAGAACCTCTTGCCCCAGGTCAAAGACGGGGTGAAACGTTAGAACAAGCCGCTAATCGGTTGAACGCTGAAGTTCAGGGACTAACTGGGCAGTTACAACCCCCTCCCCCGTCACCCTTTTTGTCAGACGAACAGTTAGCGTCTATGGCTGCTCAGCCTGACGGCTATGCCAATCTTATTAAGTACGAAGAGAGTATTAAAGACGAACCGCGTAGTCCTGAAAAGGTACGCGCAAGACGTACCGCTAGAGAGTTACGCGCTCGACTGGAGATTGAGGCGCAGCAACGTCAGGCTCCGCCCACACAAGAGTACCCGTTTGATCCGTATGCGCCTGCCCCGTTTCAGTTTAAATCTGGCACGGAGTTGGTTGAGATGGTGGGTCAGATAGATGATCCAAAAGCCAAGCTCACCGCGCTTCTAGCGTACAAAGATCAGGTGAAAGCTCAGCCTGAAAGTGCAGAGCGCACTCAGAATCTTAAAGATGTTGATGCGCTGTACAACGATGTATTGAAGTTTGCTGAAGAGCGCGGTTTCGTCCTGCCAAAGCCTGACATTATGCGGGCAACAGACTTAGCTGCCGCTGGCATAAAGCGAACGGACCCGCTATATACGCAGTTGCGCGGGAAAGATTTTCGCAATCCGGATACCGCTCGTGAAATTGTTAAGATTGCAGAAGATGCTCAACGCAGGTCAGATATCACCTCAGACTTGTACGATTACCTAGAAGGGATAATTGACAATGTTGAAGCTTATTTCGAGCAGTTCCCAGGAGGTAAGTTCGTTATCGAAAGAACTTACCCGAAACCAAGTAGAACAGGCGTTTCAGTGGCTGGACAGCCCGAGCCTACTGTCCCCACCGGCGGAGCTGAACCATCTGGACGAGTCGGAATGGTTGGCCCTGCAACAACTACTGCACCAACTGTACCAAGAGAAGAAGTTCCACGTACTCCAGTAGCGCCGGTTGCGGAGCGTAAACCTTCTGCTCCGGCACTACCTGCTATACAAGAGCAAATTGTCCCTCCCGTCCCGTCTGTTGAGCCTGCTTTTGAGCCCGGCTTAGAGGTCGGCGAATCAGAGCGCATACAAGAGCTAGAGGCGGAAGTCAGAAAGCTTGAGGCAGAACGTAGTCAGGTGGTCAAGTTAAATCCTGGGCCAAACTTGTTTACTGCTGTCAAAGGTAAGTTGGCCCGGTCAGATGTACTAGACATTGGTACCGACAGACATTTTCGTGTGCTGACTAACGCACAAGGCAGAGGTACGTTTGTATCGGAACTTGTTAATAATTCTCAGTTAAACGTATGGCTCCCGCCGGACATGCGGCCTGAGTCAGAATCTTATGATAATAAAAAGTCTGAAGAGTACGTAAAAGAACTTCTGCGCAATAGAGATCACATTCCTGAAGCAGTTAAAGAGAAGCTTAGGGAACTTAATTTACAGATTTCTAATATAGATGAAGCGATTGAATCGGAGAAACAACTTGAAATCCTTATCCGACAAGCCAATCAAGAATTCCAAGTCGCTGCCGAAGAGCGTCGTGCTGAAGAGGCTGAACTCCCTGCCACCGGGCGAGAGGTTGGAAGTGTTAAACGCGCTGAAGAGCCTGCGGGAAGAGCGCAAATTGGAAAACCAGAGCCTTTCACGATAGACGTTGAAGCGCGAGTTATTGAAGAAACCGTTGGGGCTCAGGTTGCTAGACTGCCCGCCCCGCAAGTTACTGTATTAGAAAACCACTACGGTGAAAAAACCGGAACGCAAGCCTTTTTAAACAAGGTTAAAGAGGACATTGTTCTCTTTGCCAACAAAGGCGCAAGCGCAGTTGCAGAAGCTGTTCGGAGCATTATCCGCACCCTACATGCTGGAGTGTTGGCAGCAGCTTTAATATTTAACCCAATTAACATTACCAAGCCTGAAGCGCTGGTGATAATTCCTAAAGCCGAAGTTAAAGTCGCAGCGCCAGAAGAAATTAAAGCAGAGCAAAAGGCGCAATTAGCTACGGTTCCAGATAATGTGCAAGGCATGTCAGACGCTGCCAAGCAGGCGTATCAGACACTAATTCCATCGCTAAAAGATAAGATTGGTGACAAGCTAATTGTCATCGCCGACAAGCCAAGTGCGCGTGTCTTTGTATTTACTTCTGACGGCAATTTGGTAGTGCAAAACAAGGCGTTGTTTGGCGCAGCTAAGGGAGACTTGTACAAAGGCAATGTTGATGTTCCAAGTAACCGCGTAACACCTGCCGGGCTGTTTGGTTTAAAACTTGTAGATGCGCGTACAGGCCCGTCTGCTAAACGCACTGCCGGTGAATATGACTTCGGAAAGATATTCGCCTTAGAAGATCCAGAAGCCGTTATTACAATCATGCACTCTGTGTGGCTGAAAGATTCAGACGCCGCTATGAGACAGGCTGCTTTACGCAGCCCAGAAGCTACAGATTCTCGGTATTCATACGGTTGTATTAACGTTGATCGTGAAACGTTTAAATACCTGTTGGATAACCACGAACGCCAGATGGACGGAGCCAAGATGTTTGTGGTTCCGGATAATCAGGCGCAACTGAAAGACTTTTTGTACGGTGATATTGCTAAGAACGTTGGCGGGTTAAAGCCGGGAGAAGGCCCGGATCGTCTGGTGCGAGAAGCTGTTACGCGTATGAGCCTTGCCCGCGTAGCACCGCAAACCCGGCAGAGCCTTAAGAAAATAGAAGGCCCGGTTACTGAAGCTAAGGTAAAAGCCGAGCAAAAGTTTTTAGAACTAGAAGCCCAAGCTAAACAACCGTCTAAACCTGCCCCTGCTAAGGAAGAACCGGCAGAAGTTAAAGCACTAAAAGCTGAGCGGGCGGGAAAGATTAGTCAGCTAGAAGGTGTGCTGAAACAAATCCTAACCAAGTACGGCTTAGGTAATGTCAAGCTCAACCTAGAAGAAGGCATGCAAGATGAAGGCTCTTACTCCGGCCAGCTAATTAAACTTGCGCTTGATCTAGACAACCCTGTACGGACTCTTAGGCATGAAGCTATCCATGCTCTAAAAGAGTTGGGATTCTTTACCCCTGCCCAGTGGAAAGTTCTTACCGACCGGGCGAAGTCAGAGTGGGTAGACAAATATCTCAAGAACCAGAGTGCTGTCGTAGACGGTAAAGAAGTTACCCGGTACGAAGCCTACATGGATCTGTACAAGGGTGATCAAGACAAGATTATAGAAGAAGCTATCGCTGACGCGTTCGGTGACTTCTCTAAGACCAAACCACCCCCGGGGATGATGCAGGCCATTCTAAAGAGAATGGAAAACCTGTTTAAAGGTATTAAACAAGCCTTTAACAAGAACGGCTATCAGACAGCAGAAGATGTGTTCGGCCAGATAGAAGAAGGAAAGCTAAGTAAAGCTGAGAATCTGGCGCAGAAAGTAGATGCTGGGGCCAGTGCCAAGTTAAGCCTCCGCATCATGCGTGGAGATGACGAACCTGAACTGGAGGGAAAGGTTACAGTTAACAAAGTCGGAAAGTATTTTGACGATCAAATTATTGATACCTTTGGCCGCAGATTAGACTATAACAATCCAGAAGACTTTGATCGTGCTGTAAAAATAGCGTTTGATGAAGTGAAATATCAACTTCAACAAAACAAATCTGGTTTGGATTGGTATGAAGCAGACGTTAAACAAGCGTTTAAAGATACTATCAAAATTATTCCAGAGTTAAAAAAAGAAGAAAACCGCATTTTGTTTAGTGTTATAGCTGGAATTATGTCCCCCCAAACTAACGCAAGGGACAATTGGTTTATTGCTGCAAATGCGTATCAACACTATACCGACACCGGAAATATCCCGGGCCTAAATCCAGAAACCGGCGGACTTTGGCAGGGTGGGACAACATCGGCCAATAAAAAATTGCAGCTTGAATTCCTTAACAAAATGATTGAGGCTTTGGGGCAAAAAGCTGCGGTCAAATGGTTATTGTCTGACCACACCGTTAAAGAAATCAATGAATTTCGGTCTAAGTACGGCAATATTAAAAGTGGAATTGACGGTAAGCTCAACGATGTAAAACCAGGGCTATATGCTTTTGGCCCCAAGGTTGGACCATTTGTTTCTAATTTAAATGGTATTCACGATGTCACTGTAGATTTGTGGATGACCAGAACATTTAACCGTTATTTTGGAACAATGGTTGGGCCTGATGACAAAATTATTGACGCCCCAACGGAACCGCAGCGTCGAGCAATTAAGCAATTAATTAATAAGGTGGCTGAAAATGCAAACATCAAACCCTATCAAGTCCAATCAGTCCTCTGGTTTTATGAACAAAGCCTCTTCAGCAAGCTCGGCACCCCATCGCCTTCTTACGGATTCAGCGACGGAGGCAGAAAATTCTTTGAGTCAGCAAGAAGAAGCCGTGAGGAGAGTATCGGCGCTACTGCTAGAGAGGATGGAAAACGAGGTGTAATAGCCAAGCCTAGCCTACGCGCACCTGACACAAAAGAGTTCGACACCTTCTTTGGTGCTTCAAAAATTGTAGACAAAGACGATGAGCCAAAGGTGATGTACCACGGCACTGCCCGGGACATCACTTCTTTTGTTCCGAAACAAGCGGGTGCGATCTTTGTCACAGATGACCCGGACTTTGCCGAGACGTTTTCGCGGATGAGTGCTGACTGGATGGCTAAACATGCCGACCAGTTTTTATCGCCTGACCAGTTACAAGCTGGCAGAGAAGCGGCGATTAAACAGATTAAAAAAGATTACAGAGCTGACCCAAAGTTTCGAGATAAGCTTCTTGCTGCGCTAGATAATCCAAAAAGCATGTACGCAACTGATGCTAACGAGATTCTCGCTGCGCAATACAAAGATCAATTACCTACCGGCCCAAATATCATGCCGGTGTATGTACGGGCAGAAAACCCGTTTGACTTTGACAACCCGGATCACATTCGCCAGATTGAACAATACGAAGCAGAAAAGCGTTATACCGAAGCAAGCATCCGTTACCTGCTTGGTAGCGTAAAGTATGGCTCTTGGGAAGCAATTGAAGACCGCCGAGTTCAAGACGCAATTAAACAGTTGGGGTTCGACGGGTTTTACGTTAAAGAGGGCGGAAACAAGAACCTTGCTGTCTATAGCTCTAACCAGATTAAGTCTGCCATCGGTAATCAAGGTACATACGACATTACCAACGCAGATATCCGTAAGAGCCTACGCACCCTCCCGACCCTCCCGACAGACGTTACCGATAGGATTAAACAGACGGTTGTCCCACGGGAGCGCCCGGGGATGGTTGGTCGCCTGCTAGATGCTATTTCCCCCCGCGTCTTCTCCCAGTTCCGGGCTGAGTTCATAAACCGGTACGATGCCCTTGCCAACGTAGATCGACAGGCAGCAGAGCAAATCAGGCTGATGGGCGGCGTACAACAGTTGGCAGATGCTAAAGCTGAGTCTGCCGCCCTCTTTTCCGATCTCGGAGGTGGCTTAACTGCCTCTGCTATGGGTGTACACGATAGAGTGGGCGGTATTCCGGTCTACGTTAGAAAGTACATTGTTGAGAAAAACTCCCAGAAGATTGGGCCTGATTACACTACCCGCGCCGCCGCTGAGGCCGCTGCTAAAAAGGTTGGCGGGGAAGTGTTTGAACAAGGCTATACAACCATCTCTAACGCTAACGGCGTAAAAGGTCTAATCGCTATCTTCGCTGACCTTGCAAAATACAAAAAACCAGCAGAGAACGAACCCAGTGTGTTTGACCAGTATCAGTTCTGGGCAGACGTTAAACGTGCATCTAAGTACATCCTGAACCCAGGTACAGGTAAGTACGAAGAGAAGCTCTTTACCAAAGACGACATCCGTAGAGCCGCTCAGATAGAAAAGGCTTTCCCTGAGTTCGTACAGATTCAGAAAGACTGGATTCAGTACAACGATGGCCTAGTAGACTTTATGAGAGATACCGGCGTGATAAGCGAAGCCGGTGCCAAAGAGATGAAGAAGCACGGGGATTACTTCCCGTTCTATAGGCATCTTGGTGAAGACGATATACAAGGCCCGAGACTCTTTAGCTCTATTGCTAACGTTAAATCAGTAAAAGCTGCTAAAGGTAGTGAGGCAGAGGTAACGGACTTCTTTGAGACGATTGTACGTAATACACAGTCTGCCATTCAGTCTGGTATTAAGAACATAGCTGCCCGGCGCGCTACCGATCAGGCGCTCAGGATTAAAGAGGTATTTAAACTTCCCCACGCTGACTCAGGCCCGTCTGTCTATCGCGTACTAGAGAACGGTAAAGAAACGTACTACAGAGCGCAAGACCCTTACTTTATCGATGCTCTTAAGGCGCTTAATCAGCCTGACCTTCCTTTCATCGGCTTTCTTGCCGGGCCAGCTAAATTACTCCGCACACTCGTTACCAAAGATCCAGCCTTCCAGCTTGCCAACATGATGCGTGACTCACTGTCAGCTTATGTTAGCTCTGGTTACAAATACACTCCTATTGTTGCCACGCTTAAACAGTACGGGTCAATCATCGCTGGCAAGTCTCCAGAAGAAAAGGTTTTACGTAGAGCGGGTGTCATTGGTGGGTATGACTACTCTCAAGGCGTAGAGGCATCTGCTGAGCGGCTAGAGAAAGAGATGCGGAAGGTTGCTGGCGCTAAGACAGCGCTGGAAAAGATCGCCAGTCCGGTGACAAGCCTCTGGGGTGCGCTAGAGAAATCCTCTGAAGCTTCCGATGCGGCAACGCGGAACGAAGTGTATAAGCGCGTGTTGGCTGAGACAGGCAACGAAGCAGAGGCTTTGTATCAAGCGTTAGAGATCATGAATTTTAACCGGAAGGGTAGATCACCCATCATCCGGATTCTAACCGCCGCAGTGCCGTTCATGAACGCTCGTATACAGGGTTTGGACGTTCTGTATAGATCTGGCATGAGGCCGATCTTTGGTAAAGACGCTACAGAGCAAGAGAAGGCCAGACTCAAGACCTTCTGGGTGCGCGGGATGACGATGATGGCGTTGTCGTCTATGTACTGGGCGCTCACCAGTGATGACGAAGAGTACAAGAAACAAGAGCAGGAAGTCAGAGATAACTACTGGCTTCTTCCTTCTCTCGGCATCAAGATCCCAATCCCGTTTGAGATAGGTGTGATGTTTAAAGTCATACCTGAACGGATACTGGAATACTCTATGGGATCTGATACAGGCGAAGACTTTAGGAAAGCTATGGGTAGACACTTGATGTCTACGTTTGGGTTTAATCCCATCCCGCAGACTTTGCTGCCTGCCTTTGAAGTGACGGTTAACCGTTCGTTTTTCACCCAGCGCCCGATCATCACTCAGGGAATGGAGAACATTTCTCCCGAGTATCAGGTTGGACCTAATACTTCCAAAATCGCCGGAGCTATTGGGCAGTCACTAGGCATCTCTCCAATAAAGCTGGACTATTTAATCCAGGGCTATACCGGCACGATGGGGATGTATGCGGTTAACCTGTTTGACTCCATCTTTAGTATGAATGATGAAGCGCCTAAGCCTTCCCGCCGGTTGGAGCAAATGCCGGTGCTAAGACGGTTTATGGTTGACCCGGAAGCAAGAGGGCAGATAACTGCCTACTACGATCTTAAGAACAGCGTAGATCAGGTAGTACGTACATCTAATTATCTTGAACGTTCTATGGACTTTGAGCAGTACGGTAAGTACATGCAAGAGAACATCCGGATGTTCGCCGCGAGAGACTACATCAACGATCTTGAGAAGACGCTAAAAGAGTTCCGAGAGATGAAGAACTTAATCCGCATCTCTCAGATGGACGCTGACTCCAAGCGGGATAGCATTACTAACATCGGCAGGCTAGAGCAACAGCTAACCCAAAACATTAAGACGCTAAAGAAGCAACTAGCCGCTCAACAGTAACGTTTAACGCATCAAGCTCATCCATCTTCTTGATAGCCCACATCCTGCGTTGACCATGCCAGCCCATTACCGGGCCTTGGTGGCAGTCTTTACAGAGAGCCACCACGGTGTACTGCCGGTGTTGTTTCACGTGGTGAGCATCACTTGGCCCCGGCGCGTCACACACCGAGCAGGGTAGTCCCTTTACCCGCCTGATGTGTGCTCGCTCTTTATCGGTGAGCTTATTGTTCATCGCTCTCTTCTAGCTCAATAAGCCATTTCAGGTAAACCTGTGCCTTTTTATAATCTTGTAGGCCGTCTTTGTGTCCGGCTCTACTTAGGTATTTAATCAGGTTTCCCAAAAAGTACCCTTTGAGTTGTTCTCGTGTCAGCTTGGCGCGAATGTAGTCTATGGTTTCAATCCCACCCACCGTGTAGTGATTGGGGGATTGCACAGCATCGCCAACCTGAATGTCGTCTGCTTTTTGGTCTTGTTCCATGATTTCCATGATCTTCATCTTGTCTCGTATCACATCACCAAGTGTCACCATTTAGCTTCTCCCAGTTCAGTCGTCATATCCCCGTACATGCGGGTAGCTGGTTTTAAACGGGTTGGCCGGCCAGATGGGGCGGGCTGGTTCTTGGGCGGGCTCTTCAATTGTTTCCTCGGCTTCTTCTGAGTCGTCGAGTTCAATGACAGGAAGTTCGGGCCGGTCGGGAACGGCCACAGGAAAGGTTGTGGAGTGGACCTCCCAGAGGGTTGCTGCTCTAACACGTTTCTTTGTAAGCAATCCGGCTTCATACAAGTCTCTCAAATGGGTGGCAGAGGTTGATTGGGCTAACGTAAACCTGACGCTGATGTCATGAGCAGTGACAGGCTTTTTAAGTCGCCTGATGTACTCAAATATCTTTAGAGTCTTCTCAGAAAGCTTGTTATTTTTCTTAGCCCCCACCAGCATCTCTTCTATTTGAATCATCTCAGGTTCAAGCGTTTCACCTCGCCGGTAAGCCGTTGTGAGATTAGACAACAATGTAAATAACTTAGGATCCATTTTTCCCTGCCTTAAAACCTTCGTCCCATGCTTTGTTCCAAGCCGCACACCAGATCTCATAAGAGCCATCTAGTGGAAATTTAAACTCAGACTTGTCTTGCATAAAAGCTTTCACTGACTTTCGCCTGATCCACTTCCCCCACTCTTTATCCCTGGCTGGGTTGTTTATTGGTATGTCTTCTAGCATCTTTCTTCTCCTGTGCAATGACTTTATCTACGGCGTTTCTGGCAAGTCTAACCAGACCTTCTATAGCCACTTCCATGCGCTCAATCTTAGCCATCGCGCAATCGTGGTGTAGCTTCCAACACTCCTCATCGTGGAGCCTAAAGTCGCGTTTACGCTTAACCTCACTTGAGCGGGTCATGTGTTCTTACTCCTTAACGCAGCCTCAATCGCTATCCAGCAGTCCTCCAGATCCTCTAGCCCTTTCGTAGCGTCTAGGAACTCTTGTCTGGTCAGCCCTTGCCATTCGCGCTTTTTATAAAACCCTGCGAGATTAAGAATCTCCTCAAGATTTGGGCCAAAGATTTTGGTTGGCTGCTTCATCATAGGCTCTTGCTCGATTGCAGCGCGGAGGGTGGCCCGCACTTCGCTGTGCTCGGCGCTCAACTGGAGGACATCATCCAGCGCAGCCAGCGCCTGCTTCATCGCGTCAATGCTCATATCTCCAACCTCTCAATGATGTACAGCATATGGTTTTGCAGTCCGTTCATCCTGCTGTTGAAGTTTTCCAGCTTGCGACCAAGCGGTGAGTCCGCACAAGGCAGTGATGCCTCAGGAGCTTTACTCGGAGTTTCACGCATGACAGGTGCAAGTCGATGTTCAAGAGTCGTCAGTGCATTGCTTAGAAATTCGATCCGAGAATCAAGGCCAGCCAACTGCTCTTCCATGACGCTGCGGTAGGGCTCTGGTTCTGCCCTCAAACTCTGAACAGGTTGTGGGATCGGTTTGGTATTCCAGTTTCGCCCCAATCGTCCCGGGTCATCGCTCTGATACATATTGTGATCTCCGCTCATGATGTATATCCATCCTTCACAAGTTTGTGCAGTGCTTCAGTCAGCGCACCGATCAGTTGCAAACGATCTTGAGTGGCACTTGTCTTGATCTTGAACTGCCCACGATCTTTCCAGAACAACACAATGATTGCTGTGTCTGGATTCTCATCAATAGCCTCATGCAGCATTTCCGCTGCCGCTTCTTTGTATTTGTCAGTTATGTGTACCGGGGTAAGTTTGCTCATGTGTTCTTCTCCAATTGTTTTGCTAACGCTTCTCTGCCTTTGGCGGTCAGCCTGTCTATTGCCACTGTCCCACTCTTGGTCTGTTTGCATGGGCCGCACTTAAGATATCCTTTGCGTCGTAGCGCCCAGTAGGTATTCCATGAACCAGGCTTCTTGTTAAACAACCGAAAGCCCCATCCATCTGCAAACATCTTGAGCATAAAGATTTGTTGGGGGGTCATTTCAAAAACTCCCTCACTTCTTCATACACACCGTTCCTTGCGCTGTTGTCAGACTCATACTTGGTCCATCCGGCATAGCGCATCTCGTTCTCGCAACGCTCAAGCAACTCAATCATTCGTTGCACCTGAGTTTCTGTATACAACCCTTCATCATCAGGCTCAGGCTTTAGTCCAAGGTTGGTCTGCCAATCGTCTTTGCCGTGGTCTGCTACGGCTTTCATATATGACAACTCTCTAATTTTTATCCACGCTACAGGCTTCATGTGTTCTTCTCCTTGAGTTTGGCTTCTGCCCAACGCGCTCCTTGTTTGAATGAGTAGTCATACGCGCCATCAACCCTATGATGGTCGGTTAGTCTAATTTCCTCATCCGTCAGTCCTACCCACTTGCGCTTGTAGATCTCAGACTCCGGTATCGCCTGCTCGACCAGCTTGTCCTTGTTCGAGTCCCAATTGCCATATGTCCCCGCTCCCAATTGTTCGTTCATTTGTCCACCCCAAAATGTTCTCTGATGTTGTCAATACACTTATCAGCACCGACAAAATCAACCTGATCGCAGAGTTGGATACATTGCTTGGCAACTCGCTTTACTATCTGACGCTCTAATTTCTTTAGCAGATCGGCAACCGAGTCACTGTGTCCCGTCAAAAATTCGTGAGCTATCATCCATTGGGCCACCATTTCTCGTTCAGCGGCTACAAAAGCCTTAATGCTGTCTGCAATTTGTTCGTTTTTCATGTCTAACACCATCCATAGGTCTTGACACTTTTCGTATTCAGCAGCAGCGATAAGGTTGACGAAGCGTTTAACCTCATCCGGAAACCACTTCATCACATGCCTAGTAACAATTTGCCATTCTTTATCACCGGCTTGCTGCGCCATGCGGATGATGTCCTTGCGGTTCATTTCTCTCCCCTTGCTCTGATCCGCGCCGCTGCTGCTAACGTGCCATAGCCATCGATCCCGGCTTGTTCCACTACCTGAGCGCAGGCTTCTCGTTCAGCATCTACAGCAGCTTTGATTTCCCTGGCTTTTCTTTCTCTTAAATAAACAGTGTGTTTAATTTTTCCAACGGCCCTAACTTTGAGTTGTCTTACTCGTTCTCCGGTCACGACGAAACCAAACTCCTCACTCACATCTACGGCCAACGCGTTTAATGTTATGCCGCCTTTCATGCAATACTCTTGAAAGATGTAAAGCTCTCTTGGTGTCAGGATTGACATGAGGCTCGGATCTTCCCGTGTTTGTTGAATCAGATCTTCCTCTTCTTTTTTGCTAATTATCATTTCCTTTCTGCCTCCATTTCTCTGATGTCCATAGCTGCATCAACGACACCGTGCCAGTCTCCCCGCGCGACCATGACCATCAGGTACATGATCATCACCCTGCGCTGGACATCGGGTTCTGTGTAGTCAGTTCCATAGACAAGTTTGTAATCGTCAGTCATTTCAACCTTCTATTTCTGTGTCGGCTAGCCTGCTTGACCGCCTGGGGGACATACCCAATTATTCCTTTGTCGCTCAGCTTGAAGATTAATCTTTCTTCTTCAGTAAGCGTAGACGGGGGTGGTATGTCATCTTCTTGATAGTCAAACTCAATCCAGGGGTTCTCGCATCTCCCTGCTGCAATCATTTCTGCTTGATAGTCTGGTGTGCAATCAGTACAGAACCCCGCTTCGCCTGGAAAGCTTTTACGTGCAGCCTCCCGCCATGCTGCATACGTTTCCTTGTCAGTGCACATTGGTGTGTCCAAAAACGAAACGACCTTGTGATCAGGATCAAACATGTCACTTGCCCTTTTAGGTTTGGTGGAAAACACTACTTTGCGTTCTGCCCGCGCAGGTTAAACGCTCGCTCAGTGTCAATTTGCGTGTGCAGCGTTCTAAAGTATTCCCACTTAGATTTAATCTTGGGGTCTTCACTCGGTGGTATCCAACCGTGTTCTTTCCACGTTTGCTGTACGTCGGTGGTTCGTTTGTAGACTGCAAGTTTCATTTACTTTCTCCCGTCTAGTTCATCGATCAACTTATTGATTTTCACCTGAAGCGCAGAGTTCTGTGCTCTCAGGTGAATCATGTATTGATTGGCGTTTTCTTCTCTCTGTCTTGCCGCCGCCAATACACGATCTAAGCGTGATGCAATTGTGTTTAATTGATCTTTGATATTAGAAATCTCATACCAATCAAAATCACTGGTAACGCCGTAGCTAACATGCTCTTCCACGATTCACTCCGGAATTGGATAAAGAAAGTCAGACGGCATAACAATCTTACTAATCGGTTGCTCGTCTACAAACGCTTTAATTGCCCGCATCGCACGAAGGCAGGTTTCTACACGAGCCATCCCGCTCCAGCACTGAGGGTTCATCATCAGATATTCCCTTAGCCGAATCGGGGCGTTCTCAATCGGGCCGTTTGATTCACCGGAATACATAATGTCTGCAAACCGTTTAATCTTTTCTGGTGCTACGCCTGCAAGTAATGCACAGACATAACAAGCCAGAATCCCGCTGTGAGTAACGTGGCGTTTCTTAAGATGAGCCAACTCTGCTATTTTCAATAGAGCGTCTTTGTTCTTTTCTAAGAACGTCGCCACTTCATTAACACTTCTTGGCCTAGTTACCGCGCCCATCTTGCTCATAAGAAACCGGGCTATAGCGACCACGTTCCGGTCACCCCACGGGCATATCCCACCTATTTGTAATGCGTCATGCAATTGTCGGCGGGCGTGTTGATCAACATTAGCGCCTGCCTCAACAGGCAGACCGCTTGTCACTAGGAATTTAACCGGCATGTTGGCTCTTACTACAGCCAACAAACGATGCTGGCCGTCTGCTAAAGAACCGTCTGCGTAGAAAGCAATACCTTGATGGGTAAACGCCCACTTACCGTCCTGCATATCTTTGGCATAACTTTGCACTGCCGAGTCTCGAATGTGCCGATTGCGTGTGTTGTATTTCTTTAACCAGTTCTTAGCAGTTTCAGGTGTTACAAGAATCTGTTTAGTTTCGATTTTCATTGGTTTCTCCTGAGAGTTTAAAAAGGTTGGTCGGCATCTTTGCGCCAATCCAAAACCCTGCATAATTGATACTCATGCCCTGACTAATCATTTCCTCTGGCGTTAAACATCGTCTTGCATCCATCTTGCCAGTTCGATGTTTCTCAAACGCACCGATTGAATTGAAATACTGTTTACAAAATGTACATTGATTGCGATTTCCTTTTAGAAGTTTCATTACTCCACCATGCGGGCAGTCTCCAACTCCTCATTCAATAACTCTGCGAATGATTTGCCGGAAGGGAATCTCATTTGCGACGCTTGGTTTTGTGAAATCAGTTTCATGGCATGTTCTAAACCGTTGTTAAATCCAGCGGTGTACTGATTGTCTGCCACCCTGATATCAATCGCTTCTCTGATTAGCTGCGACATTGGTATCTTGGATTTGGTAGATAGCTTCCTGAGTTTTGTGTATTGCGTATTTTCGATATACGCCATGAATGGTTTTAACTTAGTCGAAGGGATTTGCACTTTGGTATTCCTTAATCATTTCATCGAACAACTTTTGAGCTTCTTTATTCCCGTTTAACTCTGCCCGCGATTTGATATTGCATCGCGCACAAAGAAGCCCTGCCGCATCTGTTTCTGTTACCGCGCCAATCCATTCTCGGAAGTCGATGCTTTTGCATAGGGTTGCGGCTTTGGTTACTCGGTTCTTGTAAGGTGTAGGTAATTCGTCGTCCTGAATCCTCACCATCACCACCATGTACCGAGCGCCAACGAAATCCCGAAGTAGTTCTTCCGGGGCTTCATCTGGATGGATAGACAAAGTTAAAACAAACCCCGTTCTGTCCTGTTTAAGCGCAACCTTCTGGCCCTCAAATTGCAGCGTATCCATGGAGTTCACTCAAAAATGTCATCGTCAAAGTCACTCTTCTTCTTGACCGGCTTAGCCCGGCCATCGACATAGCGATCTACCGACAGGCTCAGGTAAGTAGCGCCAGCTTGGTTCTTGCGCTTCCAGCCGTTTAACCTAAACACCAACAGATTGCCCTGCCTCTCTACCTTGGTGAGATCAGTCACATCAATTGCGATCTCGCCCCAGTAGTCAGGTGACTTCTCATGTTTCTTAGACGAAGACGCCATCAACCGGCCTGAGTCTTTCTTATGTTCAAAAGCCATCATTTGCTCCTGTGTTTAACCAAATAAGAGATCACCTGGGGGTAAGAGAACTTCACCCCGAACTTTTCTTCCAACTCTTTCTGAACTTCCTGAACCAACTTCATGACATCGGTTGGAACAGATATCGTGTGTGAGCGGTACTTGTCATTCATTTGCAGCCTCCACTGCTTTCATTGCTGCCTGAGCTTCCTTGAACCGGGCTAAGACTTTCTGGAACTCATCCGGAATCTTGACCTTAAGATTGTCCAGACCAGATTGGTTGGCCTTCCAGAACTCTCGTAGCTGGGTAGATGTCTCTGCGATGGTGACCATCTGCATCATCTTCTCCGCAAAGAACATGAGATTTGCGTCAGGTTTAACCG
>Ga0194123_10004487_pt1 | contig 15754 bp, 10 predicted proteins | sample TA2MahsurfametaG_5_FD_155479 | JGI IMG/M metagenome (GOLD analysis project Ga0194123, IMG submission 155479) | Freshwater microbial communities from Lake Tanganyika, Tanzania - TA2015023 Mahale A surface | ecosystem: Environmental > Aquatic > Freshwater > Lake | place: Tanzania: Lake Tanganyika... | reverse complement strand
TTAACTCGCTAGTTCAGGAAATAAACGCTAAATACAAAACTTCGATCACATTAAAAGATGCTGCAAATTTAGTACAAGCAAATATAGCTCAATTTCAACTACCTTTAGAAGCTCAATCTTCCTTAATAGCCCTTATCGAATTTATAGATATTTTTGAATCTAAAATAAATGAACCGTTTAAAGTTATTCAACCCTTCGCTTCTTATATACAACCAATCAATTTTAATGCGATCATAAGATTGTTGAAATCTAAAAAAATGCAAAAAACTAAAACAACTACCGTGGCCGCGTCCATTGCGCTTCCAGATGCATTCGAAGGTGATTTGCCACAAGGCCTCATCATAGGTTCTGTAGAAATTTTTGCTGGCGCATTACTTTGCATAATAACTAGCAATGTTACATGGGGAATCGGAAGTACTCTCATAGCAGATGGAATTTCTCGAATATTCGATGATCTTCCTGACAATACCGATATAAAATCGGAAATGTGAATTTCATATCTAACAATAATTTGATAAATTCAATTTATTCGTAAAGATGCATTTAAAAAAAGTGTAACAATAGGAGCATAAAACACCAGATTTTTGCTCGTGTGATAGCTATGTTGAAGTATTATATAAGGAGTTTTTTAAAAAATTCCCTGAAATAAAGAAACTCCTTTGCTGTCCGGTTAGACAAACGAAGGAGCTCTAAATGCATAAACGCTACTGGTCTTAATATAATAAACATGTGGTTCAACAAGAAAGCATTTCTTTTTTATCGACTCAAAAGTTTTTCGGTTTAAACAAAGCCATTCAAATTCTATGCGTGTGAAAAAGCAAGGTCGGCCTGAGCAATTTTCTCGATTTTTGATCCAAATGCTACTCATGCTAAAAATTCGGTTTCGCCTTCCTTATCGTGCTCTAGAGGGGTTGCCAAATCGCTGTTTAGAAAAAAAGAGTTTTTGATCCCCACTTACTCACTGGTCTATAAAAGGGCTCGCTAAACTCGATATACAACTAGAAAAATTGCAGTCAGCTTACTCTGTCGTTGTTATTTTGGATGCATCAGGAATAAAAATTTGTGGTGAGGAAGAGGGGAAAGTTAAGGTTTATGGCAAGGAACGTCCTAGAAAAAGAATGCAAGATATAGGCGTACTAACAGTGATAGAGATTAAGTCCTAGCAGCCATTCGAGGTCTTGGTGAAGATAAAGAAGACAGGTCAATATGGAGTAAGTTATCAGTATATAAACAAAGAGTTCTTGTAGATTCAAAGTTTTCTCAAAAAAAGCGATTATTTTGGGATCGGTTATTTTCAAAGAATTGAGAACACAGCTCGATTGAATCAAAAAGGCTTAAGGAGAACATCTTTTGTGAAATATTTATTCTTAAAAAAATTGCAAAAAAAAAACAAAAATCTTTATGCTGCCTTAAATAATTTTAAGGCAAAAGAGGTTCTATGGATTGGATCTTATCTTTAAACTGGAACTGGTTTTTTTTCAGACTTATCGGGCTACTTATCTTATCCTCTATCATTGGATACCTTTCTATTCGTCTCATAGAAAGCTTTGAAAAAGCTTGGAAATCCAAGGTAAAGAAAAAAAGGTGGATAGCATGTTCATTCGCAATCTTTTTAATAGCTATTGCAGCTGGTTGGTTTCGGTAATTTCCTTCACTACATCAATCTCGGTTATGCCATCAGGCGAGTATACGTCTAATCAAAGCTTACTTCAGCACTTTGACAGTCTTTAGGAGCATTAACTACTAGGATCAATACTAGTCCTTCAGGGTACTGACCATAAAAAAATAAATTTTAAAATTGTTAGCGCTAGAGATATCCTATCTATTCATTAATCCTCAGGAGGATATAATGGCTATTAAGGGACAAGTGCCAGCACATATTAAGCCGAAACAGTTTCTTCATCCACAGCCTACACTTCGGCTCATTAGAATTTTGGATCGTATTCGAGATCCAAGAAAGCCGTCCTGTAATTTTCAACATTCCCTGATATCGATTGTCTTTACTGTGATCATCACGTCTCTCTGCGGAGCAGACGATTGGTCAGTAACGGAACATCTCGCGATAGCCATGAAAGATTGGATTGCTCGTTTTGTTGATGTGTGCTCTAGGATTCCATCAGCCCATACCATTGAACGGGTGTTTTCTTTGATATCTCCGGAGCAGATTGAACAAACTCTTGTTGAAATCATGGAACTTTTGAAAGAGAAGAAAGAAACCGTGATTAGCTTCGATGGGAAAACCCTCAGGGGTACACTAGATGAACAGGCAGGTAAACGAGCCGTTCATTTGCTAAACGCGTGGAGCCTAGAGAATGGCATTTGTCTTGGACAAAGAAAGGTAGATGACAAATCGGTGGTCATCTACAAGTCCAACTGCTTGCATAAAGGCGTAGCGAAAAAACAACTTTAGGTTTCTAGATCAGGGATATTTTCCCACCAAACTTGATCAGCTTTAATTTTAATTGTAGAAAAATCCTCTATATTTGGATGTGGCGGGTAATTTACCCATTTTATATCTAGTTCAATTATTTTTCCTTTAATCTCAAAATCAAAAATTCTACCTTTATCAAATTGCATTTTCCATCTATCTGATAAAATTTTTTCATTTATCTCAATATTTTCAACATTTATAATGTGAAGTTTTCCTTTAATGCGATCATCAGAAGATAAAGCAATATTGCCTGGAAGCTCTTCAATCGCTATTTCAGCACTTTGCATATTTAAAATAAGTTTGTTTTTTTGATGGATTATTTTGGATAAAGAACCATCATGAAAAAATGCTGTATAATTAGAAATATCCATGTTGTTCAACATTTTATTAACTTTTACCACCACACCCATTCAGGTGGGTAGAGATGAGATGCTTCGCTACTATCTGGAACAGGCTTACCTTGTGCATCTAAGTAAGCATCATAATCACCAGTTGTATTTGGATTTGGTCTATGATAATGATCATGTCCTTTGTGACCAGGATTACCAGGTTTTGCTTTGTCAAATTCTATTATTTCGCCCGTTTCGTTGTTTTTGTATTTATGATGGCCTTTGTCTTTAGCTTTTGGATGGCTAACATCTATCCAGTTTTTATCTTTTTCAGGATTTTTAGGTAAACTAGGATCGATACCACCTTTTTTACTTCTTTCCATCGCAATAAGATCGAAGGAAGAATTATCGCGAGAATCTTGCCAATGTTTATAACCTTTATAGCCCCAATAGCCAATAGTGGCTCCAGCAGCAGCTGCAGCTGCATAAGGAGCCCAAATAGGTGCGGTAATGGTAGCTCCGGCTCCCCATGAGATGCTTATAAGAGGTGCAGCAATTGCGAATTGTCCATCAGGATCAATAAAATTTTCAGGATCACCTAAACAATATAAATAAGGATCAGAGCTTTGCTGCATAGGATCTGGAGTTAACCATTTACCTAGCTGGAGGCGAGTAGTGGCGCGCCCCAAAATATACCAATCCTGCATCGCGGTCGTAATATTTTCCTGAAAAGATCCATGATATGGGAGCATTTTGATCAAGACCCTCCCCAAAAGCATCAGCTGCCGCTAAAGGAATTTTTTTGCCCGTGGAAATATCAATAAGTGCTGTAATTGTTCCTTGGAGATTTTGAAGTGGGGCATAGATAACATTCTGTGTCTCAATGGCTACGGGTCTTAAAATATCCTTGTGAGCAGAAATTCCTGGCACGCGTAGCTCTATTATATTACCCTCTGCATCAATATGAGCAAGCTCATTAGTACCATGATAAACAAAGTATTCTGTAGACCCATTCAGCGTCTTGGAAATTCTTTTTCCCAAAAAATCATAGCTATATTCAATTACATTTGTAGGGGTGGTCACTTTGATCAAATGATTTTGCTCATCATAAGAAAATGTTTTATCTCCCAATCGAATGAGATTACCGAGCAAGTCATATTCTGTATAAAATGTGGCAAGCGGTTCTTTAGTTTGGTTTTGCTTATCTATGAAATCAAAGCTGTTTTTGTAGATGATTTCACCGATAGCGTTTGTTAAACATTCTGAGATAAGATTGTCATTTTCATCATATTCGTATGAACATGTATACATGATCTCATCCATCTTCGAAATTCTTTCTATCCGTTGAATCTGAGATCCCTCTGAAAAATAACGGGCGCACCCCAAATCACACAGTCTTAAAGTATGAACCTCAGCATTAAGGCAGACCATAAAACAGAAAAAAAGAGAAGTCAAACACCTCATGAAAATTCTCCGATTGTAAAGGGCTATCCTATAATAGAATAAATTTTATGCAAAGAAAAAAATCAACTTTCAGAGTCTCTAATAAAATGGTCAGTTTTTGATGCTACTTATCATTTTTTGGATGTTTCAGAGCTTTGTTCTTTTTCGGATTCTTTTTGCTTTCAGGGATTATGCTTAATTCAGCTTCAATCTCCTCTAGAATCAATACAATGTTCAGGATCACCTAAACAATATAAATAAGGATCAAAACTTTACTGCATAGGATCTGAAGCTAACCATTTACCTAGCTCAGGTGAGTAGTGACGCGCTCCAAAATATACCAATCCTGCATCGCGGTCGTAATATTTTCCTGAAAAGATCCATGATATCGGAGCATTTTGATCAAGACCCTCCCCAAAAGCATCAGCTGCTGCTATTGGAATTTCTTTCCCTGTGGAAATATCAATAAGTAATTTAATTGTTCCTTGTAGATTTTGTACTGGAGCTATGAATATTCAGATAGACTAAGCGACTATTTTACCTGAACTATCAAATTCAGATCATGTTTTTATTGAATTAAAAAACGCTTACAAAGAACACCTTTTGTGAAACATTTATGCAAAAAAAATTGTAAAAAAACCAAAATCTTTATGATGTATAACAAATTTTAAGACAAAAAAGGTTCTATGGATTGGATCTTATCTTTAAACTGGAATTGGTTTTTTTTGAGACTATCGGCGTTATTAATTGTGTCTTCCTTCATAGGATATATCGCTACTCGCTCTTTACAAATTTTTGAAAATGCTTGGAAATCTAAATCTAAAAAAAGAGTTGGATCGCGTGTTCATTTGCTTTCTTTGTTATAGCTTTAGCGTCAGGCTGGTTTCGATAGCCACACATTGCGTTTTTTTTTCTTCTTTATCAGCTGAAAATACAACAACTGATGAAACTCTGTTAGAAAATTTTAGCCATGTTAATAAAGATACTCTACGGACTAGAGAAGCTTTAATAGAAGGGTATTACCTCCTAAACCACCTAGTTCAGTAAATTAACATTAAATACAAACATTCGTTAACCTTAATAGATACTGCACATCTTGTAAAATCTAATCATTCTCAATTTCAACTACCTATAAAAGCTCAGGATTCCCTACTCACTCTAATTAAATTTATAGAAATTATAGACGCGCAAACAAAAAAATCCTTTCACCCTATAAACGCTTCTATTACAGGTTACATTCCCGCTATCTTAAAATGGGCTAAAGAAAAAAACCATACCTAATAAATCAAATATAACCATTATTGCCTTAGACCTTCCTCTTCCTAAAAAATTCAAAGAAGATCAGTCTCTAGATCTCGTTATTGGAACTGTAGAAATTTTAGCAGGGGCGCTTCTTTGTGTTATTCCTCACCCTATTACCTGGAATATCGGCAGCGGCATGATACTTGATGGAATTTCTCGTATTTTAAATGACACTTCCCCTATAAGAGAAAACATTTCTAACGAAATAAGTTTTGATTCATGTGTATTAGAAGAATTAGCTGAATTTTTTTAATTCAAGCCATTAGGTGTTATTGTGAAGATTGAACAAGATCAACAAACTATTGAGATAGATTTATATAGACTTAGCGGCTACCGGACTTGAACCAGTGACCAACGGATTATGATCCCGCTGCTCTACCAACTGAGCTAAGCCGCCATAGTGCTGTAGAAAATAGCGGGAGGTGGATTCGAACCACCGGCCTTTGGGTTATGAGCCCAACGAGCTAACCACTGCTCCATCCCGCGATAAAATTCGTGATTATGTTAACATGGAGGTTGTTTTATGACAAGCAACTTTCTGAAAAATTTCTGTTTTTTTCTGAATTATTTTTAAGCTGCGTGTGGAGGCCCCTTTGACAGCTGTTTCAAACTGCTCTAAAAGGTGCTTTTCAATAGGTTGAACTAGAGCTCTTTTAACATCTTCATGTATCTGATTTATAGATGTTTGCACAGCAGCTTTATGAGCGAGAACATCATTTACCAGCTCTTTTTGATTGTGCATGAAAGGGCCGAAAAGAACGGTTTTATAAAAACGTATCGGCTCATAAATATTATGCCCACCTACCTTGGAAATGAAGCTTCCGGCAACAATTACTACATCAGAAAGAGCATAACACTTATCTAGCTCTCCCATAACATCGATAAGAACGACTCTTTTTGTTGCTTTAGACAAACCGCAAGAAAGCTTAGTGAATTTATCGTAACTGATCCCTTGCTCTTTAAGCATTTTTTCAACTTTACCAAATCTTTCAGGATGGCGAGGTGCTAGAAAAAATGTAACTTCTTCTAAAGAAGCTAAAGCTTCTAGAAGCAGTTTTTCTTCATTTTCATGTGTAGAAGCCAAGGTGATAAAGCGCCGCTTTTCTTTTCTAGCTTGCAAAAGCAACTTCGGAGCTGAAAAAGCATCATACTTTAGATTTCCCGTTACTTCTATTTTTTGTTCATCTACTCCGCATGCAAGAAATCTCTTTTTGTATTCCTCGCTTTGACAGCAAACGATATCTAAAGAATCTAAAATCCAATTGGCTAACTTAGGAAATCGGGAAAAGCGTTTGTAAGAGCGCTCTGATATTTTGCCATTGATAAGAGCTACTACCCCTTTCTGCTCTTTAACTAATTGCATGAGATGGGGCCATAAATCAGTCTCAACAAATACCAATAGATCAGGACGGATCTTTTTGACATATTGTCTAATTAAGAAGGAAAAATCAAAGGGTAGATAAAAAATTGTATCTACATTCTCTTTAAGCACTTTCTTTGCTTGGTTATAGGCTGTTACGGTGCTTGTGGAAAAATAGATCTCAAGATCCTTAACTTCTCTTTTCAGTTCGATGATGAACGGTAAAGAAGCTTTCATCTCCCCTAATGAAACTGCATGGATCCAAACGACTTTTGCTTCTACAGGGTTTGGGATTGAGTGCAATTTGAATCCAAGTTTAGCAAGGAAATTGTCGCGGTATTTTTTTTTCCATACCGCGACAGGAGCGCTCAGTAAGAGCCAAATCAAGAAAGCTGTATTGTATAAAGCCGTCATTTGATTACAAAGTTGAGGAGCTTGTCCTGAACAAATATCTCTTTTACGATTTCTGATGTCAAATATTTGGCAACTTTAGGATCAGCTTTTGCTACTTGGATCACCTCTTCTTTAGTAACCCCTTTAGAAAATTCAGCCTGTCCGCGAAGTTTCCCCATCACTTGAAATACAATAGTTACCTGATTTTCTTCTAGATACTTCTTTTCTACAGTCGGCAATGCAACTCTTGAGATCGATCCTTTTTCTCCAATCATCTGCCAGCATTCTTCACCTAAATGCGGAGCAAATGGATAGATCAGCTGAATGAGCATCTTCACTACGCTTCTTGGGTAGGAAGGTAGATCAGTAAAAGCGTTCAAGAATTCCATCATCTTCGCTATAGCTGTATTAAAGCTCATCGCTTCAATATCTGTTGTTACATCAAAAAGAAGTTTATGCCCTAGTTTTAAGGCTTTTTCACTTTCTTCATCTGACAACTTTTCTGATTGAACGATGTCATAAATTCTACTTAAGAATCTAAAACTTCCTACAACGGCCTTTGTGTTCCAGAGCTTTTCCTTATCAAATGGCGACATGAAGAGCTCATAAACGCGAAGCGCATCTGCTCCATACTCTGTGATCATCTCTTCCGGAGAAACGCCGTTGAGCTTTGATTTCGACATTTTCTCTAAAAGCTGTGTGACTTCTTCACCTGTTTTAGGATCAAGCCATTTGCCTTCTTTTTCTAAAACTTCTTCGGGGCTTACATATCCGCCTGTTTTCTTTTTATATGAATACGCAGTGATAAGACCTTGGTTGCGTAAGCGCTTAAACGGCTCTTTTGTAGAAACTAACCCGATATCAAAAAGCACTTTGTGCCAAAAACGTGCATATAAGAGGTGCAATACGGCATGCTCTACTCCACCTACATAAAGATCTACTGGCATCCAATACTTTTCTAAATCGCTATCCCAAGCTTTTTCTTTGTTTTTTGGATCGCAAAATCTGAGGTAATACCAGCAAGAACCTGCCCATTGAGGCATGATATTGGTTTCTCTGATAGCTTTTTTACCTGTCTTTGGATCTACTACATGCAGCCACTCTGTTGCTTTTTTTAAGGGGCTTTCGCCATCTCGCGAAGGTTTATAATCTTCTAAAGCAGGAGGAACTAGAGGAAGCTCATCTAAATCTAGAATCCTTTTTGTGCCATCTTCAAAATGTAACACCGGTATGGGCTCTCCCCAGTAACGCTGACGCGAAAAGAGCCAATCGCGAAGTTTGTAGCTAACGAATTTTTCTCCATACCCTTCTTCTTCGAATTTTGGTGTGATGAACTCTTCTAATTCAATGATTTCCAATCCGTATTTTTTCGCAAAAGCTTGATCTCGCTCATCATGGCCTGGCACTCCCATAACAGCACCGGTTCCGTAGGACATAAGAACATAATCTGCAATCCAGATTGGGATCTTCTTGCCATTTGCAGGGTTGATCGCATATTTACCTGAAAACACACCACTTTTTTCTTTTGAAAGATCAGTTCTCGCCATGTCATTTTTTTTCATCGATTCTTTGACGTAGTGCTGCACTTCTTCTTGAGCGATATTTTTTACAAAAGGGTGCTCAGGCGCTAAAACGATAAACGTTACTCCTAAAAGCGTATCGGGACGTGTGGTAAAGCAAATGATCTCTTCTTTACTCTGATCTTCTTGGAAACGCAATTTAGCGCCAACGCTCTTGCCAATCCAGTTTCTTTGAAGCGCTTTGATGTGCTCTGGCCAATCTAGATCTTCTAGATCTTCTAATAGCCTTTCTGCGTAGGCAGTGATTTTTAAAATCCATTGACGAAGAGGTCTTCTTTCTACAGGATAGCCCCCTTCCACGGAAAAGCCCCCTTCCACTTCTTCATTAGCAAGAACAGTACCTAAAGCCGGGCAGAAATTGACGTAAGCTTCTGCTTCATACGCAAGCCCTTGTTCGTAAAGTTTCGTGAAAATCCACTGGGTCCATTTGTAATAATCAGGATCGCTTGTAGCAAATTCTCGATCCCAGTCGTATCCAAAGCCTACTTCTTTAAGTTGTCTTCTGTAGGTGTCGATATTTTGTTTTGTCTGTATAGATGGATGATTTCCTGTTCTAACGGCGTATTGCTCTGCCGGCAATCCAAAACTGTCCCATCCCATAGGATGAAGAACATTGAATCCTTGCTGCCTTTTGTGTCTTGCGAATACATCTGTAGCAGAATATCCAACAAGGTGGCCTACGTGCAGTCCGGCTCCTGAAGGATAAGGGAACATATCCAGAATATAAAATTTAGGGCGCGAAGGGTCTACTTCTACTGCATCAGTCCGATGCTCTTGCCAATATTTTTGCCATTTTTTTTCAATAGATGCGGGATCGTACTTCTTCATGTTCAAAACTCAACGTAAAAATTACCATAGACAATTCTTTTGTCGCGGCTAACTGCTCTTTGTAATATGTTTCATATTCTTCTTTTGATTCCCCAGAGTCTCGGGTCCTCATACCAAGAAATGTCAAGCCCTCTTTTGCCGCGTAAGGGATCATATCATTCCCAAGGAATACTTTCGATTGAATATCGATGTGTCCTTCTTCTAAAAGCCTTTTAAAATAGCTTTCTTTTTCACTTCTTGCACTTTCACTGCTAGCCATCGCTTTAAGTGTAAAAGAACTCGATTTGAATAAAGAGCTTCTTTTAAGCATAAAAGCAAGTAAAAGCATCAAATTGCTGTTTTTTCGATTGTCTTCATCCCACCAGATATCAACCTCTAGTGGAATATAGACTCTTTCTTCAGGATGATCTCTAAAAATCAATATGTTTCTTTGCTCTTGAAAAGCAAATTCAATCAAATCACTGTAGATAGTGCTATTTTGCCCAAGCAAGATGGTATTTGGCACTAAAGGGCCGATTCCGTAATTTTCAATGACATGCCGCATCCCTTCTTCTGATGTTTTTGCAGAAACCACCTCAACTAGTGCTTTGGTCCTATGACTTCTTAAGTTATTTCTAATCAATCGAGCCCAATCTTTTTCTTTTTGTTTGAGCACCTGCTCTGTAGAAAAAATGGAGGCTATTGTTAAAAAACCATGTTTTTTGGTGAGCTCACGAGCAAATAGATGCAAATTGCCAAATTTTGTAGGTGATCTTGTAAAAAGTAAAAAATTAGGGCGCCATGAGCGCTGACTCACTGACTGCTCCGCCAGTTTATAGATAATATTTCTCGATAAAAAGAATAAAAGCGCCTGCCTTAAATCATCTTTTTCTTTCCCCACATGAAAAATTTTCGTCAAACTCCAACCAACTAAAGAAAAAGTGATGATCGCAAATGTCATAAGAGGATCGATCATAAACATAGAGCTAAATGAGATCAAAGCTCCAGCTAAAGAGATTCCCCAAGGAATTCTAAATGAAGGTCTCCAGCTAGGATTGTCCATCATTTCTTCAAACGCTGCCATTAAGTTGATGAGCCCATAAGCTGCCAAAAGGACCATACTAAGCGCCGGCCCTACGACATTTAAATTAAAAAAGTAGATAGCGCAAAGAGCTATAAAAATGGTGATAGCAGAAGCAATTTTAGGTTGTTTAGCGATAAATCCAAACATAAGACCGTCTAAAGCAATAGCTTGTAGCGTCCTTGGAGCTGATAGTAAACTTCCTATAGCACTAGCAGCAGCGAGTGTCCAAATAGACAAATGGATTACCCATTGTACTTTAGACAGTTTTGCGATCACAAAAAGATCGTTTTGTAACATCTCTACTGGAGCGCTAAAAAATAGAGCTCTAGCCACAAAAAGAAAAACTACCAATGCCGTTAAAACAGCCCCTACTGATCCGATCAATATTGATCTAGAAGGTGTTTTTAAGTGCTCCGCCATAGACAAGCCACATTCTACACCCATAGCTACCGGAAAAAATACGGCAAATATCTTCCAAAAAGGTTCTTTTATAACAGCTTTCGCCATGATCTTTGCATCTAATGGAGGATAAGCCATGGCAAAGGATGCTAAAGAACAGACTAAAATCAAAAAAATCCAGATTTGCATCTTCATGGCAAACCCAAAAGACAGGTATGCAATCAAGGCAAAAACAATCAATACCACAACGTTTATCAGCTGCATCGGTATTTGAGGGATTAAAGGGAAAATCGATTCTGCTACTGCAAGAACACAAAAGCAAACCGTAAAGGTTTGAGCTAGATACAAAGGAATGCCCACCATAGACCCAAAACCGCTACCTAACTCATTAGATATCATATCGTAAGCGCTTTCTTCATGAGATGAAAAATTTGAAGCAATCGAAGCTATAGAAAGAGCAGTAATCAGGGCTATAATTAGGGTAAGAGAAATGACTAAAGAACTCTCAAAAAAACTTGTTACACTGACGATCCAGCCCATCTTTAAAAACAAAACTACACCGAACATCGTTAACAAAGATGGAATGTAAACGCCGGTAAAAGTGGAAAATTTAGTTATTCTCTCGCCGCCGCGAGAAATTGAAAAAGCCATAAAATCACTATAATACATGAGATTGGTTTAACACAATCTTGAGCGTAAATCGGAGACTGTGTATGCTGTTGGCATGATTGAACTACAGACATCTCGCAAAAACAAAATAAATTTAAGTGATTACAACTACGAAGACGACATCAAAACCCGTCTTATGTTGGCAAGCTTCACGGAAACAGATCTCGAAGTATTAGAAGAAATTCTATACAACCCGCTTGAATTTCCCATTGAAGATCTTCAACAAAGTCTTTCTGTGAAAGAATCTGACTTGATCCCTTCTCTAGAAAAATTTGAAGAAATCGGCCTTTTGGAAAGAAGCCAAAGTCTTGTAGTCGTCAATAAAGATAAAAGAAAATATTTTGAATTAGAGCTTGAAAAATTTGATGAAGATTTTGAGCCAGGAATGGACTTTTTACAAAGCCTTCTAAAAAGAGTTCCTATCCACGTTCTTCCAAACTGGTACCACATCCCTAGACACTCAAACAACATCTTCGAATCGCTCATTGAAAAATATCTTATTACTCCCCAAGTTTTTCAGCGTTATCTAGTCGATTTAAATACTCCGGGAGATCCCATACCTCAAATTGCTCAAGAGGTGTATTCTTCAGAAGATTTAGAAATCTGCAGCGAAACCATCAAAAGAAAATATAAACTTTCAGACGAAGCGTTTCAAGAAACAGCTCTTTTACTCGAATTCAATTTCTTATGTTGTCTAGCATATAGAAAAACTGATGATGGATGGAAACAAGTCATCGTTCCTTTCCAAGAGTGGAAAGACTATTTAAGCTTTATCCAAGAATCGCTCCCTTCAGAGCAGCCATCTCGTCTTATTTCATCATATAGACCTGACGACTACGGCTTTGCAAAAGATCTCTCTGAAGTTCTTATGCACATAGATAGAGAGCCTGATCATTTCATCTATAAAGCGAATAACTGGCTAATCGATCCAAAAATTGCACAATTTTTGATCCCTGAATTTCCTCAAAACCACGGCGCTCAAAAGCTTTTAGGTTTCTCCTCTTACAGCGAACGTCTTTTAGAACAAGCAATCCTTCTTGGATATGCAGCAAAACAAGGCGCCCATTTAGCATTAACCGAAAGTGGCTTTGAGTGGCTAGAAATGGGTAGAGAAGAAAAAGCTATTGCGATTTTTAAGCATCCTTTCCATAAAATACGTTCCAACCCGATCCATTCTGAAAGAAATATCCACGAGATAGAGAACAGTCTAGGGCGTTTATCAAAACAAGGCTGGGTACTGTTAGATGAGTTTCTTAAAGGATCTGCTGTAGCTCTTAAAGAAGAGAAAAAAGTACGCTTAAAGAAAGAGGGAAGAAGATGGCGTTATTCTCTTCCTGTATACTCTGTCGAAGAAAGAGCATACGTAGAGGCAGCCCTTATTGGCTACCTCTTTGAATCTGGTATCATTCGCCTAGGAATACTTGGCAATGACATCGTCTTTCGCGTTACTGAGCTTGGTGCGTCTCTTTTTGAAGCCTCATCTTAATCACATTCAATCTCGAACCGGCTAAGATATAGTCTTTTTCGTGATTAGTGAGATTGTGCTGCACAAGATACTCTTCATCTTTAGTGACATTACGCACTTTTACAGGTTCATCAGCTTTCAAAGCTTTAATGACGTGCAAAATTTCAAGCTCATCCCCTTTTTGGATTTTGTCGTAGTCATCTGGATTGACAAACACAAAAGGTATAACGCCGAAATTGGTCAAATTAGAGCGGTGGATTCTTGCAAAACTTTTTGCTATAACTAGCCTAACTCCTACATACGCTGTAGAAATAGCAGCATGCTCTCTACTTGATCCTTGTCCATAATTTTTTCCACCTACAATGATCGAACCATGATGCTTAATTTTCATTGCGCGGTCAAAAAACGTTTCATCCATGCGGTAGTACATATATTCACTAATCTTAGGAATATTGCTGCGATAGGGAAGCACCTGCGCTCCGGCAGGAGAGATATCATCTGTGGAAATATTATCCCCCGTTTTCAATATCACAGGCAATCTGTAATGGTCTTGAGGCGGGTGAAACTCTGGCAGTGGCTTGATATTTCCCCCTTTGACAATTTCCGCACTTTTTCCGTGAGGCAAAGGAGCTATGATGTTTGATACTAGCGCGTATTGACGAGGCTCCTTTACTTTAGGATAAGGCATATCAAGCGTTCTTGGATCGGTGATTACTCCAGTAATCGCAGAAGCTGTTGCTGTTTCTGGCGAGCAAAGATAAACGAGATCTTCTTTTGTACCTGAGCGCCCTTTGAAATTTCTTGGCACGGTGCGAAGACTTGGTTTTTCTGTAGCCGGCGCTTGTCCCATGCCTATACAGCCATTACAACCTGCTTGGTGCAATCTAGCGCCTGCTCTGATTAAATAAGCCATATACCCCCCTTCCATTAGAGCGTAAAGCCCCATTCTAGATGCAGGGTTGACATCGTAAGAAACTCGATCATGCACTTTTTTATCTTTCAACATCATGGCGCATACGGCAAAATCACGAAAGCCTGGATTTGCTGAAGATCCTATGTAAGCTTGGTAGATAGGAAGTCCCGCAACCTCTCTCACATAACGGACATTTCCTGGGCTGCTAGGAAGGGCTATCATAGGCTCAAGCGTGCTTAAATCAATTCTTTCCACTTCATCATAGTGAGCGTCACTATCAGCTTTAAGCTCTTTCCAATCCTGCTCCCTTCCCACTTGCTTGAGATACTCTTTGGTAATTTCATCTGAAGGAAATATCGATGTAGTGGCTCCTAGCTCTGCACCCATATTGCAAATCACATGACGATCCATAGCTGTCAAATTCTTTAAACCAGACCCGCTGTACTCAAAAATTTTGCCAACTCCACCAGAAACATCTTTTCGTCTCAAGAGCTCTAAAATAACATCTTTAGCACTTACCCAATCTGGCAATTTGCCAACTAACTCAACTTTTACAATACTTGGCATACGGAAGAAAAACGGCTCGCCTGCTATAGCTAAAGCTACTTCTAATCCGCCAGCACCTATAGCTAGGGCACCTAAACCTCCTGCAGCAGGAGTATGGCTATCTGAGCCAAGCATAGTTTCTCCAGGCATAACAGAATGCTCAAAAGCAACAGCATGGCTTATTCCATTTGATGGCGGGCTAAACCAAATTCCGAAATTTTTTGCCGCTGTTTGAAGGTAAATGTGATCTTCTGGATTTTTGTGATCTTCTTGGATTTGGTTATGATCTACATATTGCATCGAGAATCTAGCTTTCGTCTTTTTAAGTCCCATCGCCTCCAATTCAAGCATGACCATCGTTCCTGTAGCATCTTGCGTTAGCGTTTGATCAATTTTGATCCCTATTTCCGTCCCCTTTTTCAGTTCCCCAGAAACGAGGTGGGCCTCTAAGATTTTCTCGACGATATTCTTTCCCATAACCTTTTCTCCTTTGTTCCCTTATAAGACATTTGTTAGACTGTAGTCCAGATGAAACATTTTACTTTAGATACACTCTTATCGTTAAAGGACTTGGAAAATCAGGAGTTTATTTCCCAGTTTAAAGGTAAGAAACTTTATGGACTTATTGGCAATCCTGTTTCAAAAAGCATATCTCATATCACACACAATCAAGTGTTTGAAAAGTTAAACTTTCCTGGAATCTTTTTTAGGATCCACTTGGAAGAAGTAGAGCTTTCTCAAGCATTGGATCTTTTACACATTATCGGCTTTGAAGTAGTTGCCGTAACAATGCCTTTTAAGGAAAAAGTGCTTCCATTTTTGTTAAATCAGCCGGTTGAAGGGTCCGTAAACACCTTAATTCGCAACAAAGAGGGTTTTACAGGTATAAATACAGACGCCTTAGCCATAGAAAAGCTCTTATCTAACTATTTTAACCCCTCGATATCAGCAAGCATACTTGGAGCTGGAGGCACTGCAAAAGCTGCAGCCTATATTTTGCATAAACATCGCATCCCCTTTACTTTTTATAATC
>Ga0194123_10004484_pt1 | contig 15759 bp, 9 predicted proteins | sample TA2MahsurfametaG_5_FD_155479 | JGI IMG/M metagenome (GOLD analysis project Ga0194123, IMG submission 155479) | Freshwater microbial communities from Lake Tanganyika, Tanzania - TA2015023 Mahale A surface | ecosystem: Environmental > Aquatic > Freshwater > Lake | place: Tanzania: Lake Tanganyika... | reverse complement strand
CGACCGCGCGAAGTTCGGCGTGACCCTCATCGGCCCCGGCACGAAGATCGACAACCTCTGCCAGATCGGCCACAACTGCCGGATCGGCAAGGGTTGCGTGATCAGCGGCATGACCGGTCTTGCCGGCAGCGTGGTCATGGGCGATTGGTGCCAGATCGGTGCGGGTTCGGGCATCGCGGACCATCGCACGATCGGCAACCGCGTCCGACTGTCCGCTCGCAGCGGCGTGATGCACGACATTCCCGACGGCGAGACCTGGGGAGGCCTGCCTGCGCAGCCAATGATGGATGCGTTGCGGCAGATTGCCGCGATCCGTACACTCGCGCCGCTCGCGGGACGCCTGAAGCGCCTGGTGGCGGATCCGCCAAAGGGTGGCTGAGTCGACCGCCGGTCGATTCGCCCCATGGCACCAGCCCAAGCACGAGCCTCCGCACCCAGCACCAAGCCGCGCCAGCACACGCTCGCCGGTCCGGTCCGCGTGCGCGGCAAGGGCCTGCTCTCGGGTGCCGATGCGGACCTTGAGATCCTGCCTGCGCCGGCCGGGCACGGCATCGTCTTCGAGCGTTCCGACCTCGATCCGCCGGTGCGCATCCCCGCGCGCGTCGAGAATGTGGTCGTCCGCCCTCGCCGCACCGTGATCAAGTCGGGCGATGCCTCGATCGAGACGGTCGAGCACTGCATGAGCGCCTTGGCCGGCTTGCGGGTGGACAACGCGCTCCTGCGCCTCCGCGGCCCGGAACTCCCGGCGGGCGATGGCAGCGCGCTGCCCTTCGCCGAGCCCATGCTCGACGCGGGCATCGTGGCCCAGGAGGCCGAGCGCATCATCCACAAGCTGCGTGCGCCCGCGCTTTGCGAGGACCCCGACGGTGCGATGATCACCGCGTTCCCCTCGGACGGGGAACTCATGCGCGTGGTCTTCGACCTCGACTACGGCAAGAACGCGCACCGCATCGGCCGTCAGGGATGGAGTTTCGACCTGGCCACCGGCGACTACATGCGCGAGGTGGCGCCCTCGCGCACGTTCAGCCTGAAGGAGGAGGCTGAGGCGCTGCTCGCTGCAGGGCTCTGCACGCACCTGACCCCGCGTGACGTGCTCGTGATCGGCGAGGACGGCCCGATCGACAACGCCTTCCGCTTCGACAACGAGCCGGTTCGCCACAAGGTGCTCGATGCAATCGGGGATCTCTACCTCATCGGTGCGCCCGTCCAGTGCCGCGTGCTCGCCTCGCGCGCCGGACACGGCCTCAATCGGCGCTTGGGCCTGGAGATCGTGCAGAGGATCAAGGCCGCGAACCAGGCCGCAAGCCTCGGGAGCGGCCGCACCATGGATGCACGCGCGATCAGCCGCCTGCTGCCCCACCGCTATCCGATGCTGCTCGTCGATCGAGTGCTCGAGCTCGATGGCTCGCGCCGTGCGGTCGGCGTGAAGAACGTGACGATGAACGAACCGTTCTTCCCCGGCCACTACCCAGGCCAGCCGATCATGCCCGGCGTGCTGATCGTGGAAGCGATGGCGCAGTTGAGCGGCTTGCTGCTCGCGCAGACGCTCGAGCACACCGGCAAGGTGGCCGTGCTGCTCTCGCTCGACGGGGTGAAGCTCCGCCACCGGGTCTCGCCGGGCGATCAGCTGGTGATGGAGGCCGAGACGGTGACCGCGAACAGCCGCAGCGCAACCGTACAATGCCGCGCTTCCGTGGCCGGCAAGACGGCGGCCGAGGCCAAGATCCGCTTCATGATGGTCGACGCCGACGCAGAGATCGAGTGAACGAGCCGGGACACGCCATGCCGAGCATCCATCCAACCGCGATCATCGATCCCTCGGCCGACATCGCGCAGAGCGCGCAGATCGGCGCGTACTGCGTGGTCGGCGCCCGCGCCCGCATCGGCGAGGACTGCGTGCTCCGCCCGCATTCTCAGGTCGGATCGCTCACTGAGCTCGGCCGCTGCAACGAGCTGCACGCATACTCGGTCGTCGGCGGCGATCCGCAGGACCTGAAGTTCCGCGGCGAACCCACCTGGCTTGTGATGGGCGACTACAACCAAGTGCGCGAGCACGTGACGATCCACCGCGGCACCGGCAACGGCGGCGGCTACACCCGCGTGGGGAACCACAACCTGTTCATGGTCAATGTCCACATCGCGCATGACTGCCTGGTCGGCAACCACACGATCATGGCCAACAACGTCATGCTCGCGGGTCACGTCCATGTCGAGGATCATGCCAACATTGGAGCCGCGGTGGGTGTCCATCACTTCGCACGCGTGGGCTTCTGCAGCTTCGTCGGGGGGATGGCTCGCGTGCCCAAGGACGTGCCGCCCTTCATGCTCGTCGAAGGCAGTCCCAGCAGCGTGCGTGGCTTCAACCAGATCGGCATGAGCCGACTGGGCCTTCCCGAAGAGGAGATCGAGGCGGCCAAGGAGGCCTACAAGAAACTCTTCAGGCTCAAGGGGGGATCGATCATCGCCAAGTCCCACGCGCTGCGCCAGCAATTCCCCGGTTCAAAGGTCATCGCCCGGATCTGCGATTCCGTGGTGCAGGCCGGGGATGGGGTCTACGGACGCGCCATGGAATCCAAGCGCAGCGACGACAAGCGTGCCCGCCGGTGACTCCCCCGCGGACCGACCGCGCCGCGACCTCCCTCCTGCAGCAGCCCTGAGCCCCCTCGAATCGGACCCCCTGCGTCGCCTTCCCTATGCAGGGGGAGCACGGCTAGACTCTCGGTCCGATGTCCCCAAGCGTCAAGGCGATCCGCGTCGACGAACTGATGCACAAGGCGATGCAGAGCCTGAAGGCGGCCAAGTGGTTCGATGCCGAGCAGTTCGCCGTGCGTGCCCTGCAGTTCGCCCATGGCGATGCTGACTTCGATCGCATGGCGCTGATCATTCCCGCGCTGCAGGAGGCGCGCCGCCAGCGCTTCCAGCTCGCGCTCGATGCAGCAAAGAAGACGGTCAAGATCCTGGACTCTGAGCTTGGCGAGGACCCCGTGCTTGCGCCGGGTGCGTACCTGCTGCAGCCGCCGCTCGTGGGCGCCGATGCCCGCCGCGCGCGGCTGGCAAGCCTCGCCCGACACCAAGCAGTTGCGATCCTGTGCCGCGAACCGACCAACGACATGGGCCTGGTCCCGATCGTCGCCATCGGCGGCGTCACGGTGCGCACGCGCATCAAGGGCTGGGGAAAGGCCGCCAAGGTCGACTTCAAGTGGTTCGTCGAAGCGATCGAGCAGCTTGGCGACAGCGCCATCGAGTCGCTGGACACCGGGCAGGAGCCGGATCGACAGGTCGACGACCTGATGAACGCGCTGGATTCGGTGCCTGAGCACGAAAAGCTGCATCAAGCCTTGGTCGCACGCTGCAAGCTCGCGGCCAAGACCATCCGTGATCGCCCGGCCACGCTGCCGGACCTCGACGAGTCGATCAACGATTGATCCCGACGCTGCGTGCGGCGGCTAGCCTGCCCGCATGCCCACCGTCCATGTCCTCGCCGGCATTCCCAGCCTGAACAACGCGCTGTACTGGCGCATTCGGTTCCTGGTGGGCGATCCGACGGCGCTCGTCATCGTGCGTGACGGAGGCCGTGCCGAAAGCACGCTGATCATCAGGGACATCGAGATGGAACGCGCGCGCAAGCACGCGCGTGCGGATCGCGTGGGCTGCCCGGCCGACTGGACGCCGGCGGGCGGGCTCAGCGGCGACCGCGAGACGGCAACGGCGCAGGCCTTGGCCGAGTGCGTGCGCCGCATGGGTGCCGCGGCCGTGACCTGCGACCGTTCGCTGCCTGCGATCTACGCGCACGAACTCACCCGCGCCGGCATCGCCTGCACCTGCGATCCGATGTTCGGCGTGACGGAGCGGCGCAGCAAGGATCCGCAGGAGATCGAGTGGATCGCTGCCGCGCAGCAGGCGACCGAGTCCGCGATGGAACTGGCGTGCTCGATGATCGCGCGCGCACGGGCAGGCGCCGATGGCGTGCTCGTGCACGATGGCGCCCCGCTGACGGCCGAGCGCGTGAAGCGCGAGATCGACGTGCACCTGCTCGGTCTGGGCTTCGAGAATCCCGAGCCCATCGTGGCACCGGGGCCGGTCGGCGCGGATTGCCACGATCACGGGCATGGCCTGATCCGCACCGGCGAACCGGTGATTGTGGACATCTTCCCGCGCAGCCGCAGCACGCGATACAACGGCGACTGCACGCGCTCTGTCGTGCATGGCCCCGTGCCGCCCGAGGTGGTGCGCATGCACGCAGCGGTCGTGGCGGCGAAGGCCGCGGCCACCGCAGCCACGCGCGCAGGCGTCACGGGTGATGCGGTGCATGCCACCACGGTCGCAGCACTGGCCGCTCACGGCTATCCGTGGCACGCGGGCGGCCCGCCCAAGGATGCGCATGCAGGCTGGTGCGGACTGGTGCACGGCACCGGTCACGGACTGGGCCTCGAAGTCCATGAACCACCCCTGCTCGCGCCGCTGGGGCCCGACCTCGTCGTGGGCGATGTGCTCACGATCGAACCGGGCCTCTACCAGGCGGGCCTAGGCGGAATCCGTGTCGAGGACATGGTCGTGGTCGAAGCGGCGGGGTGCCGCAACCTGAATCGCCTGCACGAAGGCCTCGACTGGCGCTGAGTGCGCAGGAGCGCCACGCCCGCAGGCGTGGGCATCAACCTCTGGGCGCAAACCATGAACCTGCGGGCCCGGACCATGACCCCCTTGGTGCGGACCGCGGCTCACGAATCCAGCGCGATCAGTGCGTGAGCCGGCGGTACTTCACGCCCGCGCCCACGGCATCCTCGCCCAGTCGGCGACGACGGTCATCCTCGTACTCGGAGAAGTTGCCGGGAAAGAGCGCGACCTTGCCATCGCCCTCGAACGACAGGATGTGCGTGGCAACGCGGTCGAGGAACCACCGGTCGTGGCTGATCACGACCGCGGTGCCGGCGAAGTTCTCGATCGCCTCCTCGAGCGCGCGCATGGTGTTCACGTCGAGGTCGTTGGTCGGTTCGTCGAAGAGGATCACGTTGGCGCCCTGCTTGAGCATGCGCGCCAGGTGCACGCGGTTGCGCTCGCCGCCGGAGAGCACATCGACGCTCTTGGACTGGTCGGTCCCGGTGAACCCGAAGCGCGCCACATACGCGCGGCTGTTCACGGTGACCGGACCGAGCTTGAGTTCGTGGTCGCCGTCGGTGATCGCGTCGAAGATGCTCGCGCCCTGCGGGATCGAGTCGCGCAGCTGCTCGACGTAGCCCGGCACCACCGTGCTGCCCGCCTCGAGCGTGCCGCCATCGGGCCGCTCGGTACCGATGAACATGCGGAAGAGCGTGGTCTTGCCGGCGCCGTTGGGGCCGATGATGCCCACGACCGCGCCGGCCGGGATCTCGAAGTCGACGGCATCGAGCAGCGTTCGCCCACCGATCGCCTTGGTCAGACCCGTGGCCTTGTAGACGACCTGGCCCAGGCGCGGCCCGGGCGGAATGAAGATCTCGATCTCGGCGGCCGTGCGGCGTGACTGGTCGTCGCTGAGCATGCGCTCGTAGTTGGCCATGCGCGCCTTGCTCTTGGACTGGCGGCCCTTGGGGTTCTGGCGGATCCAGTCGAGTTCGCGCTGCAGCGTCTTCTGGCGCACGCTGGCCTGCTTCTCCTCGGTGGCGAGTCGCTTCTGCTTCTGGTCGAGCCAGCCTGAGTAGTTGCCTTCGTACGGGATCCCCTGTCCGCGGTCGAGCTCGAGGATCCAGCCCGCGACATTGTCCAGGAAGTAGCGGTCGTGCGTGACCGCGATGACCGTGCCCTCGTAGCGGGCCAGGTGCTGCTCGAGCCAGCCCACGCTCTCGGCATCGAGGTGGTTCGTGGGTTCGTCGAGCAGCAGCACATCGGGCTTCTGCAGGAGCAGTCGCGTGAGCGCGACGCGGCGGCGCTCACCACCCGAGACCTGGTCGAGCGGCTGGTCCGCGGGAGGGCAGCGCAGCGCTTCCATCGCCATCTCGAGCTGGTTGTCGATCGTCCACGCATCGAGCTGGTCCAGGCGCTCCTGTACCTGGGCCTGGCGATTCATGAGCTTGTCCATCTCGTCGGGCTTCAGGTCTTCGCCGAAGCGCGCGTTGATGCGGTCGAACTCCTCAAGCAGGTCGAAGACATGCTTGGCGCCCTCGCGCACGACCTCGATGACCGTGCGGGTCTCGTTGGCGAGCGGCTCCTGCTCGAGGTAGCCGACCGAGTAGCCCTGCGCGCGCTCGACCTTGCCCTCGAACTCCTTGTCGAGCCCGGCCATGATGCGAAGCAGCGTGCTCTTGCCGCTGCCGTTCAGGCCCAGCACGCCGATCTTCGCGCCGTAGTAGTACGAGAGCGAGATGTCCTTGAGGATGGGCTTCTTCTCCACGGTCTTGGAGATCCCAAGCATGGAGCAGATGATGCGGGTCGTGCCCTTCGTGGTGTTGACGGCGTCCTTGGCCATGGGACGCGAACTGTACTGCGAGGGTGGTGGGAATCGGCGCCTGCTGCGGGAACCCACGAGTTCGAGGGCCGTAGAACGAGTATGGAACGATCGCCCATGATGCGCGTGCTGCGTCGGGTTGCCGTGCTGGTTGGCGGCGGTGTGCTGCTGGCGATCGGCGTTGCGATGATCGTGCTGCCGGGGCCGGCCGTCGTGGTCATTCCTGCCGCCATTGGGGTGCTGGCGATTGAGTTCGGGTGGGCGCGCCGATGGCTTCGCTCGATCCGCGCTGGCGCCGCGCGGGCAACGGGCGCGCTCCGCGGGCGTATGGGATGCGGGTCAGCAGACATCGAGCAAGCGCGCTGATCGCGGCGGGATCGCTCCGTCGACGGTGGCATTGACGGGGAGCGCGATCGTGACTATGCTTTCGTTCCACATTGCGGGGTAGAGCAGCCTGGTAGCTCGTCGGGCTCATAACCCGGAGGTCGTTGGTTCAAATCCAGCCCCCGCTACTTCAAGAGTGGTTGCGAACAGCAGCCCTCGCCGAAAGCAAGAGAGACGCGTCCTCCTGATGAGAATCACGAGGGCGCGTCTTTCGCTTTGTATGCAGGGTTTTCGAGGGGTGGGCCAGGGCGGCCGGTCACCGCGTGTCTCGGAGTCTTCACCGCCGGGTCGCCCGGACACCCCCGCCGGCCGACCGGATGGGCCGAAAGTCACTCCGGGTCTCTCCGCGGCAGAGTGCCGGGTTAAGACTGCGTCGGGCCCGCCGGAGAGGTCACTACCCCCGGGGTCGGGACCGCCCGCCGGTCCCATCCGAAACGACCCGGAGCGGATGCGTCGAGATCGAGCGACATGCGAATGCAACTCAATCGCAGTGCCGCAGTGACTCGCGGAGAGGACATCCATGTCGTGCGAACCCTACCACGGTTTCCTGAACTGGGAACTCAGTGACGCGCCGCCACGCCCTGCCCTTCGCCGGTTGGATCAGCGATCGACGCGTCGCCCGGCGGAGAAGTTCGTCTCAGAGATCAGCCGGCCGTCTCTCCAGCGCCGCGCCGGACCGTCCGCATGCGCGCCTCGCCAGTTGGACTCCGATACCAGTACCTCATTCTCGTCAAAGCGTCGTACGGTGGTTCGCCCATCGGAAACGTGCTCGGTCTCCGACTCCAGCGATCCGTTAGCTCGACGGCGGCGCTCCATTCCGCTGCGTCGCCCGGCCACCCACGACGATTCCAGACGCACAATCCCGCTCGCGTCGCGCCACTCCTCGTTGCCGTCACGCAGCGTGATACCCCCGGCGAACGTGATCAGCTCGTAGCGGAGGCGCCCACCGTCCGGAAGAGCGACGTTGACTTCGCGCCTGTCACCGTCACTGCCTGGCCTCTCAACCACGTATGCGGGCGACACGCCCGCTTCGGTCCACGCCGGTTCCGTCTCGTTGCCGGTAAGCCATGCTTCGTTGAATGCAAAGTGCAAACAGGGCTCGTTCATCGTCGTGACGAGATGAATGACGCGATCCGGTCCTTCGCGCATCGCCGAATAGCCGAGCGTCGCTGCTCCTCCGTGATACGCAGGATTCTCATGAGGCTGCGCGCCGGGAAGCGAGCGGAAACGCCACGTGGCGCCGTCATCGTCCGACCAGGCGACGAATGCCCCGCGCATCTGGACACCATCCGGCTGCGGCTTCTGAATGTGCTGATAGTCGCTCGCAACGAGGAGACGCCCGCTTCGCAGTCGAATCGCACTGGGTCGTTGATTGCCGCCGACCTCCGGAAACGGGGTCTTCGAATGCGTCCACGTTCGTCCACCGTCGGATGAGGTCGAGACCGGCATGAAGCCATCGATCTGACTGTTCTTTCCGCCAAAGCCGTACATCGTTCGACCGTCCGCTGCCAGCGCGAACGTTGTATGCCGTCCGAGCGTGCGGCCACCGGTATCGAACCACGTGCGGCCGTCGTTGCGAGTTGCCCACAGCACGCTTCGCCCGCCGTTGCCGTCACTTGCGAGATACATGGTCCCGTCAGCGTCGCGCAGCACCGAGTTGATCGGTTGCCGAGTGTGCGCGCCGACCTGCCCCTCGAAGATCGGAAACTGAATCTCACTCCACGTTGCACCCGAATCGTCGGACGTCGCCCATTGAAACGGGAACCCACCCTCGAGGCGCGGGCTCCCCCAGAAGAACCAGAGTCGCCCGCTTCGCCAGTCGGTGTACAGCAGCGGCGCGTGATTGTTCGACTGCGCGAAGCCGAGGAAGCCGCTCGGTGCGTCCCATTCGTCGGCACCCAGTCTCAGTCGTGTCGCGAGGAACGTCACTTCCGGCTCGTACTCATTCTCGCTAGAAAACAGCACGACGAGCAGGTCGCCGTTCGGGCAGACCTCGAGTGCCGGACAATGGTTATGTCCGCGAAACTCGGGCGAGAGGCCAAGCGCATCGATGTCGGCGCCGGATGCGTTTTCCGGCGGGGTCGGCAGGAGATGTCGCTTCCGGAAGTACGGCCATGCAGGATCGGGGCCGCGGACATCGGGGCTCGGCGGGGACACGGCACGCATTGCCATTGGCACATCCTGCGGCGTCTTCACCGTTGCAGGTGCTGCAGCGCGCACTACTCGAAATCCAATGCGGTGCGCGCCCGGTGTCGGCGGTCGCTGTGCGCCGAGGGCAAGAATCGCTTCGCGATCGTCCGCACGATGCGCGATCGAGTCGGACGCGATGACGCGCCAGTCACCGCCCTCCCACGACCACGATGCTCGAAGGAGCGTCTCCCCGCTGCGATCCCGAATGAACGTCAGTTCAAGCGGCATCGCCTCACCCTCGCGCATCGTGACGGTGAGATCCGTGGGCTCGCCGTTCACGCTTTTCCACTCGTTCCCTGCCAGTGTGAGCGTACCTTGTGGAAGAGCCTCAAGTCGGACCCTCACCTGACCGGTGACCGGCGCGATGAGGCGTCCGCGCCAGCGGCCCGACCAGCGCGCCCCGCGCGCCACATCGTTGATCCAGTTGTTGTCCATCCGATCGAAGACATCCAGCGTCTGCGGTCGTTCGAACTGGTCGCTCGCGAACCACGTTCCGATCAGCCCGGGGCGGGACTCGTCCTCCGCATGAGTGTCCGATCTCCCCGTTGCAGCTTCGCGGATGAGCCCGAACGATGGCGCCATCGACGACCGGCCGGCGCTGTGCGCGTAGAGCGAACGACCGTGGCGACGGCCTTCATCGTCCAGCGATCCGCCGCGAATCACGCGCGCCCACCCGTGCGCCGGACCGACCGGGCCGATCAGCGCCTTCGGGTCAGGGGCGGCGTACCAGTCGGCGCACCATTCAAGCGGGCCGTCGTGCATGCCTTCAATGCCCCAGGCATTCGCAACACCGGTGCGCGGGGGTGCATCGCCCGACGAGAAGAGACTCTCCGTTCCCGCACGGCAGGCGTACTCCCATTCCGCCTCGGTCGGCAGGCGATGCACGATTCCGGTCTGTGCCGTCAACCAGTCGCAGTAGGCAACCGCGTCGAACCAGGTGATTCCCGTTGCAGGCGACGCGAGCTCGGCCTGCGCGTCCACGTCCGGTGCGAAGTCCGGACGAAACGCGCGGAATTCACGCACACTCACTTCGCGAACACCTATCTCAAACGGCATGCGGATCTCCACCGTCCGGCGCGGAGTCTCGTCCCAATGGCTGCGGCCGAGTTCGCTGCCCATGATGAAGTAACCCGAGGGGACTCGGACAAATGCAGGCATAGGCGGCGCTGAAGCTGCGCTCAACGTTGCAACTCCATGTCCACCGAATGCAAGCGTGATCGATGCCAGAAGAAGGTCGCGCATGTCTATCTCTCAGGGATCACGATGAATCGCGCCGTCACGACGCGCGTCGAGGGCGTTTCGCAGAGGTCTCCCGATGTGCGCCGTCAGCACCGCACGCGCAGCGCGTCAGGGACAACTCCCCCACGCACTGAGGAGTATCCCAAGGTCGGCGCCATTGGTCGTTTCGTCGCCGTTGAGATCGGCGCCTGGCTCGCCCCACGAGCCGAGCAGCGTGCCAAGATCCGCGCCATCAACCACGCCGCTCCCATCAAAGTCGGCAACACAAATCGTGCCGTCGGGCTGTCGTTCATGTGCCCCGATGTCGATCACACCACCAAGCGGTGACTCAATGCCTGTGTCGACGATCGCAGGGTCATCGACAATCCGAGGATTGCCGCCGAGATCGACGCCGCCGCCGGCGATTGCCGACACGGTGGAGTCGCCTGCGTCGATGCACGGCGAACCCGATGCGAGTCGATAGTCGCCGCGCCGTTCGTCGATGAAGAGCGGCTCCGTGTCCACGTTGCCGAGTCCGGGCCAGCCTCCTTCAACGTTGCAGAAGGTGACTGCCGCCACTCCATCGGTGTACGCGATGTTCGGTGACTCGGCCGCCACATTGTCGCGAACGATGGAGTTCACTACGAAGAGGCCCGCGCCTCCTGCGTCGTAGAAGATGCCTGCCCCGGTCTCTTCGGCCGTGTTTCCCACGATCGTGGCGTTGACGACTGCGCCCGTCTGTCGGCAGTAGATCGCGCCGCCGTTTCTCGATGCGTTCTGTACGAAGAGGTTGTTGACCACTTTAATGTCGCCCGCTGCGAGGAAGTACAGACCACCGCCTTCCTCTGCGGAGTTGTTCCCGATGAATTCGTTGCCGACCAGTCGATGCTGCTGAAACCCGGAGAAGGCGATGCCCACGCCGCCGCCGTACTCACCAGCACTATTGCCGGCGAGTCGAGTGCGGAAGAGCCACAGCGCGCCGTTCTGGCAGCCGATCGCGCCTCCGAGCCCCACGTCGGATGAGTTGCCCTCGAATACGCAATCCTCAACAACGATCGTCGTATTGTCGAGAAGCGCGCAGATGCCACCGCCACCGTTGGCTGCAACGTTGTCCTTGAAGATGGTCTTGCGCACCGTCGGGCCGGCGTTACCAACGACGAGCATCCCGCCTCCAAACTCGACCGACGTGTTGTCGCGCACGATGCACTCGTCGATGAGCGGCGAACTGTTGATGCATAGGATCCCGCCTCCACCATCGCCCGGCCCGCTGCCGCCGGTGATTGTGAAGCCGCGCAGGATCGACTCCGGACCTTCGTTGGTTGCGACCGTGACCACGTGGCCGCCGTTACCGTCGATGATCGTGACATTAGGGCCGTCGAGGCTGCGCACCTCGATCGCCTTGCCGCGAAAGTCGATGCGCTCTTCATATGTTCCGGCTGCAACGATGATTGTTGATCCGGAAAGCGATCCGTCGATCGCCGCCTGGATCGATGGAAACTCGCCGGGAACGCTCCACTCGCCGGCTGTCTCGCAGGAGTCCGGGATTCCGTTGTTGTCATCGTCGGTTGACCCGGCGGCGATATCGCAGTCATCCGGAACGCCGTTCTCGTTGCAGTCGGGCTCGCAGTCGTCGGGAGAGCCGTTGGCGTTGCAGTCACTCGAGAACGCCTGCGGCTCGCTGTCGAGAAGCTGAGCCGAGGGCAAGTATGCCTTCGTCAAGCGCATCTCGTCGATCGCCCCGCGCAGCTGCTGATTGGCCACACCTGTGTTCGATGTGTGCGCGCCGACTCGTAACGGTCCGCCGTTCGTCTGCGCCGGTTTCACGAGACTCAACGTTTCAAATGCACCGTCGAGTCCGAATCGAAGCGTCGCAATCGATGCGTCGTAGGCAACGCTGACGAAGTGCCACGACGTCGTGTCCTCGATCGCGAGCGCACTCACGATCGCCTGACTCGAGCTTCCCGTTCCATAGACGAAGGCAAGATTTCGGCCGCTTCCGCCGAAGTTTCCAGACTGCACAAGAACACCGTAATCAAGCGTGCTGTCGGCGCTGGCGATCGCCTTCTTCTGACAGAGCCATTGACGCGCCGCCGTCGTCGGCCCCCCGAGAGCACTGAGCTTCACCCACGCCTCGATGGTGAAGCTTCCGACGCCGACACTCAGAGCCCCGCCTGCATCGGCAACGTCGAAGTATCCGATCGCGGAGGTTGTCGTAAGGACGAGCGAGGCAGCGTTGGCGAATCCGCTCTGCGGCACGATGCCGACAGGAACCGTCGCTGAGAGCGAGGGGATTTCATTCGCCGCACCGTCAAGTCCGCCAGGCCCGCTGTCTTCGACGACTCCACGCCGAAGGGTCTCACAGCGCCAGTGCGCGACGCCGAAACCGAACTCCGAAGGCAGAAGATCACACTCGTCGAGCACTCCGTTGCCGTTGCAATCCTCGCCGGCGCCGGACGCATCAATCGCGCGGAGCACCCAGTTTCCGCTGAAGCTCGCTTCGATCGGCGCGAACTCGACGGCGTCTGCTGAGAGGTCGTTCGCATCGATCGGCATGTCTCGGCCGACGATCCAGCTCACACCGGCCTGATGCGGCGCCGTCAGATCTATCGCGGCGCCGCCCACGTCCGGCGCTTCGATGACGGCGCCCACGAAGAACGACGTTCCAACGGATCCTACGGAAACATCAGGGAGATCGAAGCGATTCATCAGTTGCGGATCGTCCATTCCCCGCAGGACGAGTACCTGCAACGACGAGAGGACGGCGGCATCGCTCGGGTTGCCGTCTCCGTCAGGATCACTCCAGACGTACACCGTCATTGTCGATCCCACGAGTGCGCTTCCAATCTTCATATCCACATGCGTGATCGTGTCGAAGCCGCCGCTTACGACGAAGCGATTGAGCCACGCTGTATATGTCCCGTCGGAGATGACGCCCGCCTCGGCGATGGAGTCTTCGAGTGTGTACGTGAACGGCAGTTGGCACTCGTCCGGAATGCCGTCGCCATCACAGTCGCTGCTCGTGCCTGCACGCAGGTCGGAGCGATCGTCGATGCCGTTCCCGTTGCAGTCGGCTCCCGCCGCCACCGGCGCGGAGAGACCGAAGAGACCGGCAAGCGCCGCCGCCACCAAGACAATCGGCACACTCAATGTCGAGCACATGCGCAGTCTCCCTCACTGGAGCGCCGCGTCGGGCGCGTCGTCAACGAGAAAATAAACCTTGACTTGCGATTGTCAACATTGTTTTTCTGGAAATGCCTGTGCCGAGGCGCCTCACCACCGCGCTCCAGCCGTACGTTCGCCGCCGATGGTCGCGACGATTCCATGCGATATCCACGGCGACTTTGAAATGGTCCGCGCGCGCCCTCGGCATGCACCCTGCTGGGGCTCAGATAGCTCTCGCCCAGCAGGAGATGCCTCGGACGCGCGCGGTCGGTGGCATAGCGGCGATAAGTCGAGGATTGGTGGTGGGTTGGGGGTGGAACCGGTCGTCGCGGCGACATTCTCGTCATCCTGCTCGCAGGGGGCGACAGGCAATCGCAGCGGCGTGACATCGAGTCGGCGCGACGACTCGCAGCGGAACTCAGTGATCCCAAGGAGCCAGGACGATGACCTCGAAACAGCGCAACATTTCCCCCAAGCGGCCGACCCGCAAGGCCCGAGCCGCAGCGAAGCCACGCAAGAGTGTGAAGCTCGGAAAGGACGCGAAGCTGTCCGCCTTCGACGCGGCCAAGTTCCTCGACTCCGACGAGGCTGTGGCGGAGTTCATCGACGCTGCGCTCGAGACGGGCGAGCCAGCGGTGCTCATCCGTGCACTCGGCGAAGTCGCCCGTGCTCAAGGCATGGCGCAGGTCGCCAAGCGCTCGGGCCTGGGGCGCGAGAGCCTGTACAAGGCGCTGCATCCTTCCTCGCATCCGCGCCTCGAGACCATCATGCGTGTCGCGCAGGCGCTCGGCGTCCGCCTGCATGCGTCGGCCGCATGATGCGGCGTTCGGTGAACTCACGCGATCTGGAACCCTGATTCCAGGGACCCACGAGGGGCCATTCAGCCTTCTCGGCACCCCAGAAGCCACCGGCCGTTCGAAACCCGTCCAGCCCGCCCTACTTCAAGAGGCGCGTGCGAAAGCGCCACGCCGAACGGTTCAGAGTGAGCGCCCTGGCCTCACGGCCGGGGCGTTTGCGTTTTGCCGGGCGCGGACGCGCTTTCGCGGCAGGGGGTTGCGTGCGCGGAGATCTCGCGCGGTAGCACAGAGGCCGAGGGACCGTTTCAGTCCAGCAGGAGCAGCGCGCGGTAGCGTGTCCAGCGCATGGAGATCCTGAAGCAACTTCTGATCGCCCTGCATGTTGCCACAGGGGTGCTCTCGCTGGTTGCCGCGCTGGCGGCATCGTCAGTCAAGGCGCTCGGGCTTCCGCAGCGCATGCATGTCCTGTCGGGACGAACATTCGCTTGGGCCATGCTCGGCGTCTGCGCGACGGCGATCCCGCTTTCACTCCTCGGGGGCAAGCTGCTGCTGCTGCTTGCGGCAATCTTCAGCGGATACCTCGCGCTCACCGGTTGGCGTCAGGCCGTGCGGCTACGTCACGCGCATGTGTGGATCGACCGCATCGCAGCCATCATCATGATGGTGATTGCCACGCTGATGCTCGGATGGGGCGGGCTCTCGCTGCGCGTGGGCGCCTCAGGCGGCGTTGTGCTGCTCGCCTTTGGCGCGATCGGCCTCATGCTCTCGGTCGCCGACGTGCGGTGCTGGAAGCGTCCACTGGAGGGCGTCGAACGAATTGCCCAGCACATGACCCGCATGATGGCTGCGACGATCGCGGTCGTGACTGCCTTGGTGGTCGTCAACGTGCGGTTCGATCCGGGCTGGGTTCCGTGGATCGCTCCAACGGTGCTGCTGACGCCCGTCATCGTGTACTGGTCGCGGGCGATCCGAGGCGGTCGGCTTCGGTGATCGGGGTCGATGCGAGCGCCGTGGGCCGCAAGAGTCTCTCATAGTGGGTGGACCTGTTCAGCGCACCCCTGTCACTACCTCGATGTGATGCGACATATCATGCCGGTATGAGTTCGCGTACGCACTCGCCCTCCGGTGGAACTCAACCCTCATACTTGCACGGGATCATTCGATCACGAACAGGCGAGCTATATGCGGAGAAGCGCAGCTCGTTTGAGAAGTTGCTAGCTGCGCAAAACATGACCCTTGGCCCTTTCACTCAGCAGATCCTCATAGGTTGCTTTACTGGAACAACAATTTCCAAAGCGCAACTGGTTCTCGAACTCCTCAAAGACGAGCTGTCGCCTATCTCATGGCGCCTGATTCGTGATCGACTGAGAACGCGTCCCTTCCTCACGGATCGCCGCCACACCGAGGAGTATGCGTTTGATGTCGCGTTGGGATGGCTTGAGGAGGGGTTGCTGATCAAGGCGTTAAAAAAGCCAAAGCGATTGCCGAAGGGCACAGTAATCAAACGTGTTGGTGTCGATAGAGAACGCGAGTTCCTTTCTCTCGGCATCAAGGCGACTGCGGATATCGAGATTCGAACTCCCCACAAGC
>Ga0194123_10004483_pt1 | contig 15763 bp, 9 predicted proteins | sample TA2MahsurfametaG_5_FD_155479 | JGI IMG/M metagenome (GOLD analysis project Ga0194123, IMG submission 155479) | Freshwater microbial communities from Lake Tanganyika, Tanzania - TA2015023 Mahale A surface | ecosystem: Environmental > Aquatic > Freshwater > Lake | place: Tanzania: Lake Tanganyika... | reverse complement strand
GGGTTGAAATGCTGTCCGGCCTGACGTTGGTAGCGGGCGCCGGGCAGGATGTGGTAAAGGTGAGGGATCACGCAGGCGGTGTTGAAGAACTCGCCGTGCGCGTCGTAGTCGAGGCCCCACGGGTTGCTCGTGCCTTCGGCGAAGACCTCGAAGACCTGGCGGGTCGGGTGATAGCGCCACACGCCGGCGTTGATCCTCTTGCGCTCCGCGTCGGGCGCGCCGGGCTTGCCGACGACCGAATGGGTGAACACGCCGTGGTTGCCGTAGAGCCAGCCGTCGGGACCCCAGACGAAGCTGTTGAGCGTCTCGTGCGTGTCATGGAAGCCCCAGCCGTCGAGCAGCACGACGGGCTTCCCGGCCTTGTCTTCCGCGTCCTTGGGGATGAAGAGGAATTCCGGCGCCGCGCCGACCCACACGCCGCCGTGGCCGACTTCGATGCCCGAGACGAGATTGAGGCCTTCCTTGAAGACCGTGACCTTGGCATAGGAGCCGTCCTTCTTCACGTCCTCGAGGATGAGGATACGGTCGGCGCCCTGCCCGTCCGGACGCTTCTTCGGATAAGCCATGCCTTCCACGACCCAGAGGCGGCCGCGTTCGTCGAAGCACATCGCGATCGGCTGCACGACCTTCGGCTCGGCCGCGACGAGCGAGACCTGGAAGCCGGGCGGCAGCGACATCGTCTTCATCGCGTCGGCCGGGGTCTGGCCGGTCTTGTAGGCGCCCGGAGGGACGCGGACGGCGGGGCCAGGGGGCAGCGCGGGGGCGGCGACGCAGGCGGATGCGAGGAACAACGCGAAGAGACGCATGGCGGGGTGCTTTCAGATTTAGGGCGGAGACGACCTTTAGGAAGCCGAAATCGTGATACGTAAACGCCGTTCCTTGGGTAAGTTGCCCCCTTTCAGGTTGGCAACCTTGCGGGCCGACTTATGTCCTAGAGACCACCCCCATGAAGCACTCCCTCGCCCTCCTCGCCCTCCTCGCCGCGTTCGGCCAAGCCGCCGTCGCCCAGGAAGTGAAGCTCGTCGAACAGAAGGACAAGCAGCAGGTCGACGTCCTCGTCGACGGCCAGCCCTTCACCTCCTACGTCTACTGGTCCAACCAGAAGAAGCCCCTGCTCTCCCCGTTGCGCACCGCGCAGGGCAACATCTTCACCCGCGGCTTCCCGCTGGAGAAGATCGCCGGCGAGCGCACCGACCACCCGCACCACATCTCCTCGTGGTTCAACTACGGCGACGTCAACGGCACCGACTTCTGGAACTCCCCGCCCGAAGGCTACACCCACAAGGGCAAGATGCCCTACGGCGCGGTGAAGCATAAGAGCATCAAGGCCATCAACGGCGGCAACGGCGCCGCGACCCTCGAAGTCTCCTCCGACTGGATCATGGGCGACGGCTCCAAGGTGCTCCAGCAGGACGAGACCCTCGTCTTCCGCGCCGCCAAGGACCTGCGCATCATCGACCGCATCATCACCCTCACCGCCCAGGAGAAGGACGCCGTCTTCCATGACTCCAAGGAAGGCGCCATCGCCATCCGCGTGACCCGCGCCCTCGAGGAACCCTCCACCAAGCCCGAGATCTTCACCGACGCGGCGGGCATCCCGACCACCGTCGCCAAGCTCGACAACACCGGCGTCAACGGCGTCTACCTGAGCAGCGAAGGCGCCGTCGGCGAGAAGGAAGCCTGGAGCACCCGCGCCAAGTGGATGACCCTCTCCGGCAACGTCCGCGGCGAAGACGTCTGCGTCGGCATCTTCGACCACCCGAAGAACGTCACCTACCCGACCTACTGGCACTGCCGCGGCTACGGCCTCTTCGCCGCGAATCCGTTCGGCGCCAAGGAATTCCCGAAGGGCAATCCGTCCAAGCAGGCCCTCAACTTCACGCTCAAGGCCGGCCAGTCCGAGACCTTCCGCTTCCGCATCCTGATCCACTCCGGCAAGCTCTCGAAGGAGCAGACCGAAGCGCAGTATCAGCAGTTCCTCAAGGACGTGAAGTAAGCCGGGCGAGCGCCTGCGATCAAAGGGGCCGTCCGGCCCCTTTTTTATTGGTAAATCAAAGCGACAAGGGGAGACCGGAAACCGGATGCTTGGCTGGGGTGCCCACTTTCAGGTCTCAGGTCTCGGCCATCAGGATCCGGGCACGGGTGAGCAGGTCCAGGTTCAAGAAATCTGCCCTCTGTCATCTGTCATCGATTCAGTCATCCATTTCGGGTGGCAGGTGGCAGCCCCGGGTGGCGGGTGGCTGGCTTTTCCCTTGAGCCCTCCGTGATCGTTTCAACCCTACCCGAGGCAACTAGGACAGCACGCGGTGCTGCCCCTACTTCAAGGCATGCGCTCCCCCGATACTCGATACTCCATACTCGATACTCTCAGCATTCAGCTCTCGATTCCGCCCTCCCTTCACCCTTCACTCCCACCACCCATGAAGCTGACTACGCTCTTCCTCCTGGCTTTCGCCGCCGTCGCCGCCGCCGAACCGCGCAAGCCGAACATCATCTTCATCCTGAGCGATGACCTCGCCCAAGGCGACATCGGCTGCTACGGACAGAAACTCATCCGGACGCCGAACCTCGACCGCATGGCCAAGGAAGGCACCCGCTTCACCCAGGGCTATTGCGGCACCACCGTCTGCGCCCCGAGCCGCACCTCGCTCATGGTCGGCCAGCACAGCGGCCACAGCCCGGTGCGTGCCAATCGCGAGATCAAGCCCGAGGGTCAGCTCCCGCTGCCGGCCGGCACGATCACCGTGGCCAAGATCCTGCAGGACAACGGCTACGCGACCGCCTGCATGGGCAAGTGGGGCATGGGGATGTTCGACACGACCGGGAGCCCGCTGAAGAACGGCTTCGACCACTTCTTCGGTTACAACTGCCAGCGCCACGCGCACAGCTACTTCCCGACCTACCTCTATCGCGACGACCAGCGGTTCGAACTCCCGGGCAACACCGGCAAGGGCGTCGGCAAGACGTACGCGCAGGAACTCATCCAGCAGGACGTCGAACGCTGGGTGCGCGCGCAGAAGGACAAGCCTTTCTTCCTCTTCTACGCGATCACGCTCCCGCACGGCACGCACGAGATCGACGACCTCGGCGAATATAAGGACAGGCCTTGGACGCCGACCCAGAAAGCCTACGCCGCCCAGGTCACGCGTCTCGACGCGGATGTCGGCCGTCTCTTCGCCCTCCTCAAGGAACTCGGTCTCGACGAAAATACGTTGGTCATGACCGCCGGCGACAACGGGTCCTCTTTCGCGCCCGACTCCGAAGTGGGCAGACTCTTCGATCAGGCCTCGAACGGCATGCGCGGCTTCAAGCGCGGGCTCTACGAAGGCGCCCTCCGCCAGGCGGCCCTCGCCCGCTGGCCGGGCAAAGTCCCCGCCGGCCGCGTGAGCGACGAACCCTGGGCCTTCTGGGATTTCCTGCCGACCGCCGTCGAAGTCGCCGGCGCCAAGGCGCCCAAGGAACTGAAGACCGACGGCCTTTCGCTCGTCTCCTTCCTCCAGGGAGGATCGGCGCCGAAACGCGATTACTTTTACTGGGAACTCCATGAAGGCCAGTCCCTGCAGGCCGCCCGCTGGGGCGACTGGAAGGCCGTGCGCAACGGCCCGCAGGCCAAGGTCGAGATCTACGATCTGAAGGCCGACTCCGCCGAACGCCATGACCTCGCCGCTGCGAGACCCGAGCTCGTCGAGAAGGCCCTCGTGATCTTCAAGGAGGCGCATGTCGACGACCCCAACTGGCCGATGCGCGGCGCGAACGCCGGTAAGAAAGCCAAGAAAGAGAAGTAAGATTAAAATAGGTATTAGCGGTTAGCGGTTGGCGGACAGCGGTTGGGAAGATAAGTTCGCCGCAGGGCGAACCAAGGTAAGGGCACGATTTGTCGTGCCCTCCGCTTCGGAGGGCGCGGCGAAGCCACGCCCCTACCCTCGGCCGCCCTGCGGCGGCCAATCATCCGGTTTCCGGTTTCCCCTTGAGCTTATCCTAACCGCCTACCGCCAACCGCTTACCGCTACTACCCATCACCGACCGAGTCTCGACATCCTCCCTTCCCTTGCCCGAAATAGGTGAACCGCCATGAAGACCCGCAAGCTCGGCAACTCTCCCCTGCAACTCACGCCTGTCGGCCTGGGCACCTGGGCCATCGGCGGCGGCGACTGGAAATTCGGCTGGGGCGCGCAGGACGACGCGCTTTCGGTCCGCACCATCCATGAGGCGATGGCCGTGGGGATCAACTGGATCGACACCGCCGCCGTCTACGGCCTCGGCCGCTCGGAGGAGGTCGTCGGCCGCGCCCTCAAGGAGATGAAGGCCAAGCCGATCATCTCGACCAAGTGCGAGCGTTGCTGGGAGCCCGACGGCACGATCGTGCCCCGCCTGAAGCGCGCGAGCGTGAAGCAGGAATGCGAGGACAGCCTGCGCCGCCTCGGCGTCGACGTCATCGACATGTACCAGATCCACTGGCCGCAGCCGGACGAGGACATCGAGGAAGGCTGGTCCGCGGTCGCCGAGCTCGTGCAGGAGGGCAAGGTCCGCTACGCCGGGGTGAGCAATTTCAGCGTCGCCCAGCTGAAGCGCATCCAGCCCATCCACCCCGTCACCTTCCTGCAGCCGCCCTACAGCATGCTCAACCGGAGCATCGAAGCGGAACTGCTCCCTTACTGCGAAGCGCACGACATCGGCATCATCGCCTACAGCCCGATGCAGAAGGGCCTGCTCAGCGGCAAGGTGACCAAGGAATGGGCCGCCGCCCTGCCTGCCGACGACCATCGGCGCGCCGATCCGCAGTTCAACGAACCGCTGCTCTCCAAGAACATCGTCTTGGCGAAGGCCCTCGCCGAGATCGCCCACCGCTACGGGCGTAACTCCGCCGAACTCGCCATCGCCTGGGTGCTCCGCCAGCCGCGCGTGACCGCCGCCATCGTCGGCGCCCGCAAGCCCGGCCAGATCAAGGAGACCGTCTTCGGGGGCAAGTTCGCCATCAAGCCCGAGGATCTCGCGCGTATCGACGAGGCGTTGGCGGCGAGGGGCTGAACTGAACAAAGGTTCAAGCGGTGAGCGGATAGCGGTTGGCGGTTGGGAACACGAACGAGCAAAGGGAGACCGGAAACCGGAAAGTTTGCTGGGGCATAAGACACCCCAGCCAATCATCCGGTCTCCAGTTGTTCGTAAACCGTTCGCCGCAGGGCGAACCAAGGTAGGGGCACGATTTATCGTGCAATCCGTTGCGGAGGGCGCGGCGAAGCCACGCCCCTACCTTCGGCCGCCCTGCGGCGGCCGCACGGTTGAGCGAGGGCGCTCAACCCCACCCGACACACCTAGGTCAGCACGCGGTGCCGCCCCTACCCCAAGGCATGCACTCCGCCGATACTCGATACTCCATACTCGATACTCTGGGCGCTCCAGCCATCGACCCAGCCATCTGTCATCGACTCAGCTATCCTCTTGGGTTTTGTTAATCCTACCCCCATGAAGACCCTGCCCCTGCTGCTCGCCCTGGCCTCGCTCTCCCTTTTCGCCGCCGACGCCCCGAAATCCGCCCCGGCGGAAAAGACGCCGGCCAAAGCCAAGGCCAAGACCAGAGCCCCCAACCCGGCGATGGCGCCGATCACGGACGTCGCCGGCCTGCCTCGCGTCCTGCTCATCGGTGACTCCATCTCGATCGGCTACACGCTGCCCGTCCGCCAGGAACTCGCCGGCAAGGCCAACGTGCACCGCATCCCGACGAACGGCGGCCCGACCAAGAACGGCGTGGCGAACCTCGCCAAATGGCTGGGCGACGGCAAGTGGGACGTCATCCACTTCAACTTCGGCCTGCACGACCTGCGTCACATGGAAGACGGGAAGCGCCAGGTGGAGCCGGCGGATTACGAAAAGAACCTCCGCTCGCTCGTGGCCGACCTGAAGAAGACCGGTGCCAAGGTGATCTTCGCCACCACCACGCCCGTCCCGGAAGGCAAGCTCACGCCCCCGCGCACCTTCGGAGATGTCGCCGTCTACAATGGCATCGCCCTCAAGATCATGAAGGAGAACGACGTCGCGATCGACGACCTCAACGCCGCGATCACGCCCACGCTCGCGCAGCACCAGAACAAGGCCGACGTCCACTTCAATACCGAGGGCTCCGCCACGCTCGGCAAAGCCGTCGTGAAGTCGATCAACGCGGCGTTGGGGAAGTAAGGCCAGACACAATGGTATTGGCGGCTAGCGGATAGCGGTTGGGAAAGCAGACGAGCAAGGGGAAAGCAGACGAGCAAGGGGAGACCGGAAACCGGGAAGTTTGCCGGGGGCATAAGACACCCCAGCCAATCATCCGGCCTCCGGTTTCCCTTTGATCTTATGATTTCATTCCGGGTGGCGGGTGGCGGGGCTTTTCCATTCAGCCCTCCAATCAGTCCCCCGTGATGGCTTCAGCCCTCTGTCATCCGTCATCTGTCATCGATTCAGCGATCCATTCAGTCCTCTATTCAGCCCTCAATGCAGTCCTCCATTCAGACCTCCGTCATCGATTTACTCCTACCCAAGGCAAACTAGGGCAGCACGCGGTGCTGCCCCCACCTCAAGACAGGCACTCTCCCGATACTCGATACTCCATGCTCGATGCTCTCGATGCACCCCTGCCCCAAGCGGCCGCATTTGACCGAATTTGGAGGTCAGACGCGGTCCGTCCGAGGAACATTCCCCTTGGCAGATTGTTGAAAGAGCGACAGGTTTTCTCCTCCCCTGTCCGACCATGCCTCACCGCATGGCCCTACCATTTTTTACCAAAACCAGAAACCCATGCGCAAGCTGTCCACCCTCCTGCTGGCCCTGCTCGGATTCGCCTCCGTGTCGGCCCAGAACCTCACCCTCGAGAAGGGTGACAACATCGCCTTCGTCGGCAGCGGCTTCGCCGACCGGCAGCAGCACCACGGCCACTTCGAGACGCTGATCCATCAGGCGTTCCCGGAGCACCACCTCGTGGTCCGCAACCTCGGCTTCTCCGGCGACGAAGTCGGCGTGAAACCCCACCGTTCCGACGAAGTGGCCGGCCTCGACTACTTCCTCAACATGAAGCCCGGCGCCCTGACCACCAAGGTCGGCAAGACCGAGGTCACCTACCACGCCGGCGCGCACTTCCACGCCAACGTGATCTTCGCCTACTGGGGCTTCAATGAGTCCTTCGCCGGTCCGGCGGGCCTCGACGCCTTCAAGGCCAACCTCGACGGCTGGCTCAAGTCGACCCTCGCCGCCGACTACGGCAAGGGCAAGGTCCGCGTCGTCCTCTTCTCCCCGATCGCGCACGAGGACCTGAAGTCCGCCGACTACGACGCGAAGCTCGCCGCCGACAACAACAAGAACCTCGCGCTCTACGCGGCCGCCATGGCGCAGGTCGCCAAGGCCAACGGCGTCCCGTTCGTCGACCTCTTCGCCGCCTCCCAGAAGCTCTACGCTTCGGCCAAGTCTCCGCTCACCCATAACGGCATCCACGTCAACGCCGCCGGCGACGCCGCCTTCGCCCCCGTGCAGTTCCAGGCCGTGTTCGGCAAGGCCGCCGGCGCCGTCAACGAGAAGGTCCGCGCCGAGGTGAACGAGAAGAGCACCCAGTGGCACCACCGCTACCGCACGGTCGACCAGTTCAACATCTTCGGCCAGCGCTCCCGCATCAAGTATGAGGGCATCGACAACGCCACGGTGCTCGGCGCCGAGCTCGCCAACCGCGACCTCAAGACCGCCAACCACGACAAGGGCATCTGGGCCGCCGCCCAGGGCAAGCCGGTCGAAGTGAAGCACGACAACCTCAAGGCCGAGATCCCCGTGCCGCCGAACCGCAAGGAGCCCGTCCCCTACCTCAGCGGCGAAGCCCAGCTCAAGCACCTCACCACCCCGGAAGGCGTGAAGGTCGAGTTCGTCGCCGACGAGACCACCATCCCCGAGCTCATCAACCCGGTGCAGATGAACTTCGACACCAAGGGCCGCCTCTGGATCGCCTGCTGGCCGACCTACCCGGAGACCTCGCCGAACACCAAGGTCTTCGACAAGCTCATCGTCCTGGACCTCGACCCCAAGACCGGCAAGGTCCTCAAGTCCACGACCTTCCTCGACGGCCTGAACTGCCCGACCGGCTTCCAGTTCTACAAGGACGGCGTCATCCTCATCCAGTCGCCGGACATCTGGTACGTCCGCGACACCGACGGCGACGGCAAGGCCGACTGGAAGGAGCGCCTGCTCACCGGCATGGACGCCGCCGACTCGCACCACGAGACGAACTCCATCTGCTACGAACCGGGAGGCGCGATCTACCTCTCCGACGGCGTGTTCCACCGCACCCAGGTCGAGACCTTCAACGGCGTGCTGCGCAACACCAACGGCGCCATCTACCGCTTCGAACCCCAGACCAACAAGCTGACCCGCCACGTGCCTTATAACTTCGCCAACCCGCACGGCCGCGTCTTCGACTACTGGGGCAACGACATCATCACCGACGCCACCGGCAACGCCAACTACTTCGGCCCGGGCTTCTCGAGCCATCTGGACACCGGCGCCCATCCTGGCTTCAAGCAGTTCTGGAACCGTCCGTCCCGCCCCTGCCCCGGCACCGCGATCCTCAGCAGCCGTCACTTCCCCGACGACTGGCAGGGCGACTTCCTCAACACCAACGTGATCACCATCCAGGGCATCTTCCGCGCGAAGATCACCGAGGACGGCGCCGGCCTGAAGGGCGAGACCCTCCTGCCGAACCTCGTCGAGACCGACAAGGAGAAGGCCGGCAACTTCCGCCCCTCCGGCGTGGCCGTCGCCCCCGACGGCTCGCTCTACGTCATGGACTGGTCGCAGATGCTCATCGGCCACCTCCAGCACCACCTGCGCGACCCGAACCGCGACCACCAGCACGGCCGCCTCTACCGCCTGACCTACCCGTCCCGCCCGCTGCTCACGCCGAAGAAGATCGACGGCGAGTCCGTGGAGAACCTCCTCGCGCTCCTGACCGAGCATGAGGACAACGTCCGCCAGCGCGCCAAGATCGAGCTGCACAAGCACGACACCGCCAAGGTCATCGCCGCGACCCAGAAGTGGGCCAAGCAGTTCGACCCGAACAAGGCCGAGGACGCCCACCACCTCCTCGAGGCTCTCTGGGTCCACCAGTGGCACAACGTCGTGAACCCGGAGCTCCTCGGCCTCCTGCTGAAGTCGCCCGAGCCCCGCGCCCGCGCCCAAGCCGTCCGCGTCGCCATCTACCAGCGCGACCGCCTGCCGAACGCCCTCGCGATCATGGAGGACGCCGTGAAGGACGCCCACCCGCGCGTCCAGCTCGAAGGCGTCCGCGGCCTGAGCTTCTTCCGCGGCCAGGACACCGAGCGCGCCATCGCCGCCGCCGCGACCCTCAAGGGCGCCAAGGACTACTACGTCGCCTACTGCCTGCGTCAGACGATGAAGCAGCTCGAGTCGCTCCCCGAGGGCAAGGGCAAGGTGAACCTCAAGGACTACGCCGACCAGAAGGAAGCCTCCTACGGCCCGAGCGACAAGAAGCTCTCCAAGGAAGACAAGCGCCTCTACGACAAGGGCAAGGAAGTCTACTTCCGCGAAGCCCATTGCTCGACCTGCCACCAAGCCGACGGCCGTGGCGCCGAGATGCCCAAGGAGCCCGGCAAACCCACGCGCGGCGCCTACCCGCCCCTCGGCCGCACCCCCGGCTATCCGGCCAACGGCTGGCTCGAAGGCGACCCCGACCGCGTCATCAAGATCGTCCTCAACGGCCTCTACGGCCCGCAGATGATCGACGGCAAGACGTACGGCGACATGACCACGGGCCAGCCCGTGATGACCGGCCTCGGCCAGCTCCTCAACGACGAGGAAGTCGCCGCGGTGATCACCTACGTCCGCCAGTCCTTCGGCAACAACTACCCGGCCGTCAAGCCGGCCCAGGTGAAGAAGGTGCGCGAAGCGATCAAGGGCAAGAACAACGCCATGTTCACCGTCGAGGAAGTCCTCAAGGAACACCCGCTCGGTGCGCCGGCCAAGGCCGAGCCGGCGAAGAAGAAGTAAGTCGCCGCCGCGATCCTTCCCCCGAGGGCGTGCCATCCGGCACGCCCTTTCCTTTGGGCGGCTGTGAACAATTACCGCCCGCCGGAAGCCCGCACCGCTTGCCTCCGGCCGAGGTTCTTCAAGATTGGGGGACATGAGACCCGCCCTCTGGAAGGCCGTCGCCGAGCAACTCAAGGCTCATGAAGCGGCCTACCGCCTGACCGCCCTCGACGACTTCAACGCCCGCGTGACGCTCAAAGGCTCGACCGCGCTCGTCCGGGCCTTCTACCAGCCGCGCGAAGGCGACGTGCCTGGCGAGGCCACGGTGTCGCTCACCTTGGACGGGCAGTCGCAGCTCGGCGCGATCGCGGCCTTCCTTTCCGACCAGAAGAAATACGCGAAGAAGCTCCCCTCGACGCTGCACTTCTCCCAGGAACTTTCCGCGCGCAAGCCCGAGGGCCTCGGCGAAGCCCGCCTCACCTTCAAGGCCAACGTGGTCTCCTGGCACGACAGCAAGCTCATCGAGCGCCTCGGCGTCTTCTACGCCGACAGCGCCCACGCGCTCTTCCAGCTGCACCGCGAACTGATGGCGGCGGGAGAATGAACGGCCGCTAAGCGGGCGGAGAGGACTGAATCGATGACAGAGGGACGATGCGCCAACGGAGGACAGCATGGAGGACTGCGTTGAGGACTGAATAGAGGGCTGAATGGATAAGTCCCGACACCCGGGGCTGCCACCCAAGATAGGTCTTAGCGGATAGCGGTTGGCGAATAGCGGCTAAAAATGAGGGAAACCGGAGACCGGATGATTGGCTGGGGTTCTTAGGCCGCCGCAACCTTTCCGGTCTCCATTGGCTCGTTGGCATCTCCCATCCGCCAACCGCCTACCGCCAACCGCTTCCACCTTTCATTTCCCTTCCCTTTTCCCCTCACAGAGGCTTAAAAAGACCCTTTCCCACCGACCCCTTTATCGTCCCATGACCTCCGCCCAAGTCCGCCAATCCTTCCTCGATTTCTTCAAATCGAAGCAGCACTCGATCGTCCAGTCGTCGAGCCTGATGCCGGACTCCCCCAACCTGCTCTTCACCAACGCCGGGATGAACCAGTTCGTCCCGATCTTCCTCGGCCAGACGAAGTGCCCGTACGTCCCGGGCCGCGCCGCCGACACCCAGAAGTGCATCCGCGCGGGCGGCAAGCACAACGACCTCGAGGACGTCGGCCTCGACACCTACCACCACACGTTCTTCGAGATGCTGGGCAACTGGTCCTTCGGCGACTACTTCAAGCGCGAGGCCATCGACTTCGCCTGGGAGCTCATCACCGAGGTCTGGAAGTTCCCCAAGCACCGTCTCTACGCCACCGTCTACAAGCCGGACAAGTCCAAGGGCGACCCCTCCGAGTTCGACCAGGAAGCCTGGGACGTCTGGGCCGAGAAGTTCCGCGCCGCCGGCCTCGACCCGGCCATCCACATCGTCAACGGCAACAAGAAGGACAACTTCTGGATGATGGGCGAGACCGGCCCCTGCGGTCCTTGCACCGAACTCCACGTCGACCTGACCCCCGCCGGCGACACGAAGGGTACGCTCGTCAACGGCAGCGACGCCCGCTGCATGGAGATCTGGAACCTGGTCTTCATCCAGTTCAACGCCAACCCGGACGGCACCTTCAGCCCGCTCCCGGCCCGCCACGTCGACACGGGCATGGGCTTCGAACGCGTCAGCGGGATCATGCAGTGCACGAAGAACTTCAAGGACTTCTCCGGCATCATCTCCAACTACGAGAGCGACGTCTTCAGCCCGCTCTTCCGCCGCCTCGAGGAGCTCTCCGGCAAGAAATACGGCTCCACCCTCCCCGCCGCCGGCTCCACCGGCGACACCCAGCAGGAGAAGGACGACGTGGCCTTCCGCGTCATCGCCGACCACATCCGCACGCTGTCGTTCGCGATCGCCGACGGCATCCAGCCCGGCAACTCCGACCGTAACTACGTCCTCCGCCGCATCCTGCGCCGCGCGGTCCGCTACGGCCGCACGCTCGGCCTGAAGAACGGCTTCTTCCACCAGCTGGTCGGCGTGCTCGCCGACACGATGGGCGACGTCTTCCCGGAGATCCGCGCCCGCCGCGCCGTCGTGGCCGACGTGATCCGCATCGAGGAGGAGTCCTTCAACCGTACCCTCGACAAGGGCATCGCCCTCTTCGAGGAAGAAGCCGGCAAGCTCAAGGCCGGCGGCGTCATCTCCGGAGCCATCGCCTTCCGCCTCTACGACGAGCAGGGCTTCCCGCTCGATCTCACGCAGCTCATGGCCCGCGAGCGCGGCCTGACCGTCGACGGCCCCGGCTTCGAGAAGCTGATGGAAGAACAGCGCGCCCGCGCCCGCGCCGCCCAGAAGAAGGAGATCATCACCCTTTCCGACATCGGCTCCGACCACCCGACGGCCTTCGTCGGCTACGACGCCCTCGCCACGTCGGCCAAGGTCGCCCAGGTCGCGAAGATCAAGGACCGCTCGGCCGTCATCCTCGACCGGTCCCCCTGCTACGCCGAGATGGGCGGCCAGGTCGGCGACTCCGCGCTCATCACCCTCGGCGGCCGCCAGTGGCGCGTCACCGACACCCAGAAGTCCGGCCAGACCTGGCTGCACTTCCTCGAAGGCGAAGACGCCCCGGAAGCCGGCGCCACCGTCGAGATCGCCGTCGACCGCGCCCGCCGCGACGCCATCCAGCGCCACCACACGGTCACGCACATCCTGCACTGGGCGCTCCATGAGGTCGTCTCCAAGGAGGCCTCGCAGAAGGGCTCCGCGGTCGACCCGACCAAGCTGACCTTCGACTTCAACGGCCAGGCCCTCACGCCGGGCCAGCTCGCCGACATCGAACGCCTCGTCAACGAGCGCATCCTCGCCGACGACGCCGTGACCTGGGGCGAGGTCGCCTACGCTTCCGTCAAGGGCCGTCCCGACATCATGCAGTTCTTCGGCGACAAGTACGGCGACGCCGTGCGCGTCGTGCAGGTCGGCGGCAAGGACGGCTCGCTCGACGGCTGGTCGATGGAACTCTGCGCCGGCACGCACGTGCGCCGCACCGGCGAGATCGGCCTCTTCCGCATCGTCGGCGAGAACGCCATCGCCGCCGGCGTCCGCCGCATCGAAGCCGTCGCCGGCCTCGCCTCCTACGAACGCGCCAAGGCCGACGCCGAGCTGCTGAAGTCGCTCGCGACCGCGACCAACACGCCGGTCGCCGACCTCGCCAAGCGCCTCGAGCAGATCATGGAGCAGTCCGCCGCGCTCGAGAAGAAGCTCAAGGTCTACCGCGACAAGGAATCCTCGCAGCTCGCCGACGCCCTCGCGGCCAAGGCCAGCGACCGCGCGGGCCTGAAGTATGTCGTCGCCCAGGTCAGCGCCGAGACCCCCAACGACCTCCGCGACCTCGGCGCCAAGGTGGCCGGCAAGGTCGGCCCTTCGGCCGTCGTCGTCCTCGCCGCCGTCTTCGGCGACAAGGTCTCCCTCGTCGCCAACTGCGGCGCCGACGCCGTCAAGGCGGGCAAGGCCGCCGGCAAGATCGTCACCGACGCCTGCGGCAAGCTGGGCGGCAAGGGCGGCGGCAAGCCCGACGCCGCGATGGGCGGCGGCACCGACGTCTCCAAGGTCGCCGAGGCCTTGGCGAGCGTGGCGTAAGAGAGATCAGGGCTAGGGTTAGAGCCAGGGACAGGGCCAGGCAAGACTGGCCCTGGTTAGGTATTGGCGGTTAGCGGTTGGCGGTTGGGAACACAGGCGCTCAAAGGGAGACCGGATGATTGGCTGGGGTCCCATTTTCAGGTCTCAGGTCTCGGCCCTCAGGAGCCAAGTACGGGTATTCAGGTTCAGGTTCGGGTACGGGATTAATCGACTCAGTCATCTGTCATCCGTCATCGATTCAGTCGTCATCCACTTCGGGTGGCAGGTGGCAGCCCCGGGTGGCGGGCATAATCCATTCAGCCCTCCATTCAGCCCTCCGCGATCTGCCATCGATTCAGCCCTCTGTCATCTGTCATCGATCGTCTTTCCTGCCCCAACCCCTACCCCTATCCCTATTAGTCTTATCAATCCCTTCCCTTGTCTCCGTGCTTTATCATCCATCGCTCATCGTCCATCCTGACTTCATACCCTCCCATGCGCCTCCTCGCCCTCCTCCTGCTGCTCCCGCTGACCCTCGCCGCGCAAAGCGGCAATCCCAGCCCCAAGCATCACGTCCGCCTGCAGGTCGAGGCGGGAAAGATCATGGTGCCTTTCTCGGTCACGATCAAAGGCAAGGCCGCCGCCGGGGTCGACGAACGGATCGAAACCATCCGCAAGGAACTCGAGAAGCGCTTCGCCGACCAGCCCGGCTGGGAGCTGCGCGAAATCTCCGCCGAGTTCGCCCGCCCGGAGAGCAAGTCCTACGTCTCGCGTCCCGCCGGCGGCAGCAAGCTCTTCGGCGACGACGAAGCCGAGCAAGGTGACGTGACTTACGTGGCGAACGCCCGCTGGGAACTCCTGACCGAAGCCGACAAAGGCGCGAAGGGCGTCGCCACCTTGCGTACCAAGGCCGAGGGCCTCGTGAAGGCGAAGAGCGAGGACGAGCGGCAGACGGTGGGGACGCCCGAATACCGGCTCAACGACCCCGAGGAGTTCCGGGACGAATTGCTCGGCTTGATCAAGGCCGACTTCGAGGAAGCCAAGAAACACCTGCCCGAAGGCCAGTGGACGCTCGAACTCAGCGGCCTCGCGGGCCCCGTCAACGTCGTCGCCCTCGGCGGCAAGCGCTTCGAGGTCAGCCTCACCTACCGGATGGCTTTCCTCACGCCGAAGCCGGAAAAGGCCACGAAATAAGGGTTTATCCGGGCGGTTGGCCGGCTTGTCCTTGCCCTTCCCCGGCGGACGCCTAGTCGTCATTCATGGCCATCCGCCGCCTCACGCTCGTCGTCAACCGCACCAAGCCCGGGGTGGATGATATCGTGCGTTCGGTCCAGGAAGCCGCCCAGAAAGCCGGCGTGACCCTCAAGGTCGCCGAAGGCTGGCCGGTCAGCCGCGAAGCCCTGCAAGGCGCCGATGCGTGCGGCGTGGTCGGCGGCGACGGCACCTTCCTCGGCGTCGCCGAGGCCGCCGCGCTCGAAGGCGTGCCCCTCTTCGGCATCAACCGAGGCAAGCTCGGCTTCCTCGCCGCGTACCCGGGAGACGACGTCGGGGCCTCGTTGCAGTCGATCCTCGCCGGCGACTTCCGCGTCGAGAAGCGGGCCCTCCTCGAGATCCGCTTCGCCGACGGCAGCTTCGCGTTGGCGCTCAACGACCTCGTCATCAAGACCCGCGACGTCTTCCGCATGGGCCGCTTCGCCGTGCTCGCCGACGGCTCCCGCGTGAACGAATACCGCGCGGACGGACTCATCCTCGCCTCCCCGACCGGCACCTCGGCCTATAACCTCGCCGCCGGCGGCCCGCTCGTCGACCCCGCCGCCTCCGTGCTCGTGCTGACGCCGATCTGCGCCCACACGCTCTCGAACCGCTCGGTGATCTTCGACGGCGAGACCGAACTCGAGATCCGCAGCGAGGACAGCGCCCTGCTCGGCCTCTCGGTCGACGGCCGCGAGACCCTCGAAGCCCAGCGCCGCCTCCCGCTCGTCATCCGCACCGCCAAGGTCCAGCTCGCCCTCCTGCGTCCGAAATCGCTCACCCATTTCGACGTCCTGCGGAGCAAGCTCAAGTGGAGCTGAGGCGGGCGAAGCCCGCCTCAGCTCCACAGGGGTAGGGTTAGGGAT
>Ga0194123_10004482_pt1 | contig 15764 bp, 13 predicted proteins | sample TA2MahsurfametaG_5_FD_155479 | JGI IMG/M metagenome (GOLD analysis project Ga0194123, IMG submission 155479) | Freshwater microbial communities from Lake Tanganyika, Tanzania - TA2015023 Mahale A surface | ecosystem: Environmental > Aquatic > Freshwater > Lake | place: Tanzania: Lake Tanganyika... | reverse complement strand
TCCAGAGGTAATTCCCATTGAGCCACCAACACGTGGTTTCTTCGGATCTCAGCCAACAATGACGATGCCCTATCAGCGAAGTGACGCAGAGCTCACTATCGTAGTCATAATGGGGCATCCAGGTAGCTTTGGCCTGAAGGTCGGCGACTTTAGCGTCAAGAACACCACGGCACAGATGATGCGAGATTTTGTATACCGAACACGTGTCAAAGCCAATGTCGTCATTCTCGACAGCCCTCACCCTCTTCAAACAATAGGAGCTCGTTCAACCAGTGACCACTTGAGAAGAATTGAAAGCGTCGTCAAGTTCTATAGCGACAAGTTTCAGCTACCAGTTTGGTTACTTGGTCATAGTATGGGATCGATAAGTGTTTCGGAGTACCTCAACCGTTCCAGCGAAAATCGAAGTTCCCTTGCAGGGGCCATTCTTAGTGCGGGAATGAATGAGACAAGGATCACGGAAGACTGGAATACTCCTGCACTGGTTATCCATCATGAAAAGGACGGCTGTGAAGGGACAACATTCAGTTCAGCAAAACGTTATTTCGGGCGTATCAAAGAACGTAACAGCAAAGTGACTGAACTTGCCACCGTGCGCGGAGGTTTCAGCCTTGGTGGGCCGCCGTGCTCAACCGGCTACCACATGTACCAAGGAGCCTATGAAGAAGTGTTTAAGCTTGTCGAGGATTTCATCGAGCGCCAAAAATAAGAGTGATGAGAGCCTGAACCACCTTTGCTCCAATGAGCGTCATTTCCCTCGCCCGCTGCGGGCGGACTGCCTGTTGAGCAAGCCGTATGACGTCGGCTTTCGTCGGTAATGGTTGCTAATCTGACCAAAAATTTAGGAGACGGACTTTGACCGCAACCATTGAAAGAGTAATCACCTTTATCGTTATTTCACTTTTGGGGTCTTTCGCACTTGCCGGACAGAGCGAGGCCAAGGTATTCATTGACCCCAAAAAGACGGCTGTTGATGGCAGCCTTGAAGTTAAATTGACATTGAGATCAAAGGCAGGCAACGCACCCGAGTGCAGGGTGGTCATTGACTTGGGAGATGGCAACCTAAAGCGACTTCGAGTGGGCCCAGGGGTTGGTAATAAGCCACTAAAGGTGGTGGATCATCAGTACGAGAAGGCTGGAGCATATGAAATCCGTTTAATGGCTCCGAGGCAAAGGGCCCGTAGACTTCCCTTCTTTGGCAACAAGATGAAAATAGAGGCTTCCGTCCTTTTAGGAGATAGGGATGAGGAAGTCGAAGTTCACGGAGAGCCAGATTGTTGGGATTCTGTCCGAGGGCGATGCAGGGTTGCCGGTGGCAGAGATCTGCAGGAAGCATGGCATCAGTAATGCGTTGTATTACCAGTGGAAGAGCAGGTACTCGGGTGTTTCGGTCAACGAGCTCAAGCGGGTTCGGGAGTTAGAGAGCGAGAACAGCCGGTTAAAGAAGATGTATGCCGAGTTGGCGCTCGAGAACACGGCAATCAAGGACGTGCTCTCCCGAAAGTTGTAACGCCGGTCGCAAAGCAGGCTGCTGTGCAGGTGATGACCACCTGCCACGGCCTGTCAAAGGCCAAGGCCTGCAGGATTGTGGGCCTGTCGCGGACGGCGTTGTATCGGCCCAAGGTGAACTGGTTGGAGCGAGACAAGGGCGTGATTGATGCCATCAACGCGACCTTAGCCAAGCGGCCCCGTTGGGGGTTTTGGAAGATTTTTGATCGGATGCGTTTGGATGGCCATCCCTTTAACCATAAAAGAGTCCATCGGGTCTATTGCGAGATGAAGCTCAACATGAAGCGCCGCACAAAGAAACGAGTGATTACAAGGCCTCGGCAGCCTTTGGACTGCCCCAAAGAGATCAATGAGACATGGTCGCTGGACTTTATGCGTGACACGCTCTATGACGGCAGGCCCTTCAGAACACTGAACGTGATTGATGAAGGCAATCGAGAAGGTTTGCGCATTGAAGTGGGCACATCAATCTCGGCAACGCGAGTCGTACGCGTGATGAATGAGCTCATTGAGTTTTACGGCAAGCCCGAGGCGATACGGCTCGACAATGGCCCGGAGCTAACCTCGGAGTTCTTTACCGACTGGGCAAAAGAACACAGCATTGAGCTGCGTTTTATCCAGCCTGGCAAGCCCAATCAAAACGCTTTCATTGAGAGGTTCAATAAGAGTTTTAGGGATGAAGTGCTCGATGCCCATCTGTTTAACACGCTCTCCGAGGCCCAGGAGGCTGCGGAGATTTGGTTAGAGGATTACAACGAGTACCGACCCCATGAGTCCCTTGGGAGGTTGCCACCAGCAATCTTTAAACCCAGGGTTTGCAAACCGGAAACCTCTACTTCTAGGTTGTAGCCTTGACGGGGAAGTCTACGATGCGATTCCGGGTATCGCTTTGCTTTTTATTTTGACCGTTGTTTGCGCATCAAAAAATCGTGGAATATTGACTCGGCCTAAAAATGATTAATTCGTTTCCAATTCGGAATTCTGCCCTGCGTTGGCTGGAGAAAATCCTTTCAGACCGATTTGGCCTTCCCTTTATTTTGTCCCGCACCAATGGCGGTTTGTTGCTAACCCTGCCTTCTGGTGATGGCGCCATCATTTTCGACGAATTGCCACACTGCTTCGCTGAAGTGCGATCTGATCTGCCAATGACTCACTGGGATGCTCAGAGTGAGGGGTGGAGGTCGGTTTTGGGTTCCCCTTTGCCCGCCCCTGGGATGAGCAGATTGGCCGTTCCATTGATTGAAGCGCGCGGCCGTGATTGTCTTATCCACTATGACATCCCTGGATTGACCTACTGGATGCTTAATCGCATTGAAGAAGTCGCTAGAACCGAGCTGGATAAACATGGCCGCTTTCCGGCGATTGCTTCGCATGCATACAAGGAGGGATACCTTGATCGTCCCGTGGTTGATGAGTGGCTTGACGTTCTCGGTCAGGTGATAGTTAGACAATGGCCGGGGGCAGAACTGAAGCGCCAAGTGTTCACTGTGAGTATGTCCCATGATGTAGATCAACCATACCAATACCTCTTCGTATCCGGGGCTGGCATCCTGAGGCAAGTTATGGGCGATCTGATCAAACGCCGGGCCCCAGGGTTGGCAGGAAGTCGCTTTATGACATGGATGTCCGTCAGAGATGGCAATCTACACCGCGACCCTTTTAATACCTTTGACTGGATAATGGATCATGCGGAGAAGAAGGGTAGCCAGGCTGCCTTCTACTTCATTTGCGGTCACACCAACAGGGGCTTGGATGGAAACTATGAGGTAGAGCACCCCAGGATAAGGGATCTGCTCCGGCACATTCACCGTCGTGGGCATGAAATCGGATTACACCCGAGTTATGAAAGCTATCGCAGGCCGGCCCAGATCAAGCACGAATTCGATCAGTTAAGGAACATTTGCGAACAGGAAGGCGTTCAGCAGGAGTCCTGGGGAGGGCGCATGCATTATCTGCGTTGGGAGCAACCAGAAACCCTTCAGGCATGGGATGACGCAGGTCTTGCCTATGACTCCTCGTTGGGTTACGCAGACTGCCCGGGATTCCGCTGCGGTACCTGTCATGAGTTCAGGGCATTTAATGTGAAAACCCAGCAAGCGCTCAATCTTGTTGAGAGGCCGCTGATATTGATGGAGTGTTCGATCCTCGACTCGGAGTATATGGGTTGCAGGGACGACGATTCAGCCTTCAGTCTTATGCAGAAATACAGGGATGCGTGCCGCTCCGTGCAAGGTAACTTTACGCTGCTTTGGCATAACAACAATTTTGCGAGGCTTGGTGACCGACTAATGTTCAGTCGATTGATCTAAATGTTATTACTTCACGAAACGGGGGGTAGGCATCAGCCATGCGGGCAAGGAAGCTTCGAAATGGAGCGGTTTGTGGTTGAAATCAAGTATGATTCGGTTATCAGATTTGTGTCGTCGCCAGTTTCCGTCAATGCGCCGGGTTATTTGAGGCGCTCAAATTTATATATTATATACATGAATAAGCCATCGTGACCAAGTTAGTATTTAAGTTGCAACATCACTTTATCAAAAACATACTTTCGAAAAACCCATCCGGAGTCGTACGAAATGGTCAGCAGAAATTGCACTTTTTTAAACTCTTACTACTCCTGCTTATAATCTATAGCACAACCCTTTATGCATCGCCTGTTAAATCGACCGGACAGTTGTGGATTGACATATCAGACTTCAAGGTCGCATTTAGTTTAGACCTTGGTCAAGATGATGGAGCAAGCCTCGGCACAATCTTCGAGGTTCGCGATCAAGCCGGCAATATTATAGCTGGAGCTGGCTTCGAGCGTAGCTTTAATACCATGGCTGGATCAAACCATCGATTAATTAGTTTCTTTACCCAAAGGGAAGGAACGTCAACACTTCATGACTTGGGCAGACCTTTTGGCGAGCACTCGTCAATTAGGTTATTTTCCTATGCTGGGAAATTGATTGCTTACCCTCGTGACGAAGAGGTCCATCCTCGACAGTTTGATGCAGAATCTAATATTTGGAAGCCGGCAGATTTAACTGAACTTGCGAGTGGAAAGTATGGTTACGTTAAAGCGATTCAGGCAGCCTATGATACTTTGCTGGTATTCCACACCCAAGCGGTCACATTCGACGGCAAGCCAATTATAATCAATGATCTAGCGGCCGACGATGAAATTGTGACCGGTCTATTTCATAATGGGCTGCTGAATATCTTTGTGAGAAACAATTTATCTGGGAGGACTAGTTCGTTTTTAATTTGCCCCTGGAGAGGGGGTAAGAAGGCAGACGCATGCCAAGTCATCCGAATGCCAGATGGTCGGGTTTCCCCTTTTGTTCTCCATGGCTTAAGAAACAATAAGGGAATTATCGCGGCATTCAACAACGGCGATGTTTTATTGTTGAATAGTGGCCATGTTTCCATAGTTCACAAAAACAGCATCTCGGGTGGGCAAGCCCTGAAGAGTTGGCAACTCTACAGCGCCATTGAAGTGCAAGATGACATAGTGTTTGGTCATTACCCTTCGGGAAATCTGCTCTTATACCGCGATGATGTTTTTTCCCCCATAGACCCTCCGGTTCCCTTTGTTCGCGGTTCGCTTGCGGACGCACGTGAAGCTCAAACTCTAGCAATATTTCGAGGAAAGTTAATGATTGGCATGTGGCCTTGGGGGGAACTCTGGAGTGGGCTGCCTGGAGCGCCGTGGCGGCTGGAAGCCAGGATATTCCATAAACCGGACTACACCAAAGAGAGGGCACCATATGCCGATCTCTTAGGAAAAAGAATGCCGAATATTGCTTATAACGCACTAGGCCAGCGTATTTTTCATTTTCACAACTATGCCGAAGGATTGGCTCTTACGACGAGTGGGAAAAATCCCAAAATTGCGCATGCTTATACGGCTATAGGGCCATCTGAGCGTATCCAATATGGACGAGTACTGCTTCTCAAATCACCCGATCAACTCACATGTGGTCTTTCTGGACCCTATCCGCAAAAAATAACATTTGAGTCTAAAGGTGGTTACTTGCGAATATCAGGGGCCAAAGGCGTCTTGTGCGAACGCAGATTGGGGGGGGCTCCTCCTATAACGAAGACAGGTCAGTTTGTCCCGCTAAAGGGGCTTTGGGGCCCTGCCTCCAGCAAAATTCATCTTGCCAAATGATACGTCGCGTTTCTCCCGATAACGTAACGCCCCTAGTTCATTAATCTGCCTGACGGTGTGCAATCTTGGCTTCGATCGGGCCTCTTCAGTTAATATGAATAAAGTACTTCATTTGACACATACGGAGATCGAATCCGACTCCCGAATTCTTAAGGAGATGGGTTCCCTGGCTGCGGCAGGATACGCCTTGAGCGGCATCGGTGTCGTGCTCGACGAGGACTCTCAGAAGTCAAAAGTGAGCTTCGAGACCGATATTAATTCCATACGGTTGAATTCGCGCAAATTAAAGTTCTTGCCAAAGACGCTTCGACATGCTCTTGTGCTAATTGAATTGGTTGTACGAATCCTGCCCCGTGCCATCTTTCAGCGCCCTGATGTGATTCACTGCCATGACACACTGGTGCTTCCTCTGGGGGTGATGGCCAAGCTCTTTACGCGTGCCAAGCTTGTCTACGATGCACACGAGCTTGAATCTGATCGCAACGGCCTCAGTGGCCTTCAGAGTTGGTTGACGCTAAGTGTCGAAAAATTGGTGTGGCGTTTCGTCGATGCCCTGATTGTGGTCGGCCCATCCATACAGCGGTGGTACGAGGATAAGGTTGGGCCAAAGCTTTCGGCCATCATCCTGAATTCCCCATTGATTTCCCACGAAACCGAACATGAAAGCGACTACCTGAGAAAGAAGTTTTCAATTCCTTATGGCAGGAAGATATTCATATACGTTGGAATACTCGGGCCAGGGAGGGGTATCGATCTGATAACGCAGGCGTTCACCCATCCAGATGTCACTTCACATATCGTTTTCTTGGGATACGGAGAAATGAGTGACGAGCTTAATCGAATGGCAGCTGGGCATCAAAATATGCACATACATCCTGCGGTGGCACATTCTCAAGTGGTTTCCATTGTGCAATCGGCGGATTATGGACTGTGTCTGGTCCAGGATGTTTCGTTGAGCGATTATTTTTGTTTGCCAAACAAGTTGTTTGAATATTGTTTCGCTGGCGTTCCCGTTCTTGCCTCTGATTTTCCTGATATTCGCGCCGTGGTGTCGGAATACGGGATCGGTGAATGCTGTAGTCTTGAGCCGGATGACATCAGGCGCGCCATTCGCGAGCTTGAGAATGTTGAGAAGAACTTCAGGTTCGCGGATCTCACGCCACTCGGCTGGCAAGCGCAAGAACGGAAGCTTGTTGACCTATATCGGCAAATACTGGACGCAGGGACTCATTAAGCCTTTTTTCCTGGAACATGAAATGTGCGGAATCTTTGGCTTCGTTTCCTCTTCGCCGCTGATCGCGGATGATTTGAATGTACTGGTGCAGCACGCCCAGCAGCGGGGGCGGGACTCCAGCGGATTGGTGACAATTGCAAATAATGTTTACCACATTCATCGCGCCGACAATCCGGTTACCCGCCTGCTCAAGGAGGTTCGCTCCGAGCTTGGGCAACTCGTCCTGGGTCACAGCCGCCTGATTACCAACGGCCTAGCGGACAACCAGCCGGTTGTTCGTGATGGGGTGGCCGTGCTGCATAACGGCATCGTGGTCAACGATGCCGAGATCTGGCCTCAAATTGGCAAGAAGCGCGAGCTTGGCATTGATACGGAAGTGATCGCGGCCATCGCCGCGGCGCATCTGGAGGCAGGCGGTGAGCTCGCGGACTTGCCGGCCCGCGTCCTCGGATTGTGTCGCGGCGTGGTTGCTTGCGCACTGATTGTTCCGCAACTGGGCAAGTTGTGTCTTTTTTCGAACAACGGCAGCCTGTATGTCGGCCGCAAGGGCGAGACGCTTTGCTTTGCGTCTGAAAGCCATCCGCTGGTGATGATCGGGTGTGAGGGGGTGTCGCAGGTTAAGGACGAGGCGGTGTTCGCCGATATTCCCGTGTCGCTCGCCGAGATGCAGGTGGCGGACCGCAGGGCGCGCCAGACCGACTTGATTCCCGCCTTGTCGTTTTCCGGTGCGGAAGAGAAGTTGCTGGAGTTCCGCAAGCACGCCTTGCGCCGCTGCACCCGGTGCCTGCTGCCAGAGACGATGCCTTACATCCATTTCGACTCCGACGGGGTTTGCAACTACTGCCACCATTACAAGCCACGCAATCGCCCCCGCCCCATCGAGGAGCTGTTCCGGCTGGTCGAGCCTTACCGCCGGGCCGGCGGCAATGACTGCATCGTACCGTTCTCCGGCGGGAGGGACAGTTGCTACGGCCTGCACCTGATTGTCAACGAACTCAAGATGAAGCCGGTGACCTACACCTACGACTGGGGCATGGTTACGGATCTGGGTCGTCGCAACATCAGCCGCATGTGCGCCGAACTGGGTGTGGAGAACATCATCGTTGCGGACGACATCGCCAGGAAGCGCGAATACATCGCGATGAACTTGCGGGCGTGGTTGAAGTCGCCCCATCTGGGCATGATCAGCATCCTGACCGCGGGGGACAAGCACTTCTTTCGCCATGTCGAGACGATCAAGCAGCAAACGGGTATCAGTCTGAACCTTTGGGGTATCAACCCGCTGGAAGTAACGCATTTCAAGGCGGGCTTTCTTGGGGTGCCGCCCGACTTTGAGGAGAAGCGCGTCTACTCGCACGGTGTGATGAAGCAGCTGCGCTACCAGTTTCTGCGGCTCAAGGCCATGCTGCAGAGCCCCGGTTACTTCAACAGTTCTCTGTGGGATACCTTGTCGGGGGAGTACTACCGAAGCTTTACCCAGAAAAGCGATTACTTCCATATCTTTGACTACTGGCGATGGGACGAAAAACAGATTGACGAAACCTTGGCACAGTACGATTGGGAGAAAGCCCCCGACACCAACACCACTTGGCGCATTGGAGATGGCACAGCCGCGTTCTACAACTACGTGTACTACACCGTGGCAGGCTTCACAGAACACGATACTTTTCGCAGCAACCAGATTCGCGAAGGCGACCTCACGCGTGCAGAGGCACTCGCCCTCGTTGAAGATGAAAACCGGCCTCGTTACCCCAACATCAAGTGGTACCTAGACGCGGTGGGGGTGGATTTCTCGGAGGCTATTCGCGTGGTCAACGCCATTCCAAGACTCTACTAATCGTACGCCGGTGGCCTGCATCTGGTACGTGTCGAAATACGTTGCACCCCCGGCCAAGGCAAGGGCGGGGGGGCGGGGCTACCTAATCATGCGTGAAATGGCGCGCATGGGCCATGAGTGCGTGATCATCACCTCCAACTCCAACCAGCTGGCGGAAGTGCCCCAAATGGATGAGCCTTACAGACTGCAGCAGGTGGATGGCCTGCAGCTGTGGTGGGTGAATACGCTGAAGTACCAGGTGGCCAAGTCGCTGCGGCGCATACTGAGCTGGCTGGACTTCGAATGGCGTTTGTGGCGCATGCCCAAGGCCACCTTGCCCAGACCCGATGCAATCATCGTGTCTAGCCTTTCCTTACTCACAATCATTAACGGCTTTTTTCTTCGTCAACGCTACCGCGCTCGACTGGTGTTTGAGATTCGAGACATCTGGCCCCTTACAATCACCGAAGAAGGGGGTTTCAGTGCCCGTAACCCGTTGGTGCTGGGGATGGGTTGGATAGAGAAATGGGGCTATCGAAGTGCCGACGAGGTGGTGGGCACAATGCCCAACCTGGGTGAACACGTGGCTGAGGTGCTCGGATTCCGCAGGCCCACGCACTGCATTCCCATGGGCGTGGCAGAGGACACTTTTGTTGAGAGTGAGAGCCTTGCCGATGGTTATGCTGAAAAGTACATTCCCAAGGAAAAGTTTATCGTGGCCCATGTGGGCAGCATTGGTATCGCCAACGCTTTAGATACCCTGTTGGACTGTGCACAAGTCATGAATTACAACCAGAATGTGCACTTTTTGGTGGTTGGCGAGGGCGACCTCCGTGCGGGATATGAAAAAAGGTACGCTCACCTATCCAATCTTACTTTTGCACCGCGGGTGCCCAAGACCATGGTGCAGGCGCTGCTCAGGCGTTGCGACCTACTGTATTTCTCTGCACACGCATCTAAACGATGGAGATTTGGGCAATCACTCAACAAGTTAATCGACTACATGCTAGCGGGTAAGCCAGTAGTGGCCTCTTACTCAGGATTTCCTTCCATGATCAACGAGGCAAACTGTGGCAGTTTTGTGCCCGCTGGCGATGTGCAGGCACTGCGGCAAGAGTTTGAGCGTTACCTGCGGATGCCGAACAGTCTCAGGGAGGCTATAGGCAAAAGAGGCCGCGACTGGCTATTGGCAAATCGGCAATACTCGAAGTTAGCGCAGGACTACCAAAGTATTCTTCTAAAGCGTGCGGAATCTCTCTAAGGCATGAAGAGAATCATCGATGTAGGTACTAGTTTTCTGGCCTTGCTGGCGCTCGCGTTCCCGCTTCTGTTAATTGTCTGGCTGATTCACCTCAACCTCGGCCGCCCAGTATTCTTTAGCCAAGTGCGCCCAGGCCTAAACGCCAAGCCCTTTAAAATGATCAAGTTTCGCACTATGACCAGCGAACGCGGCCCCGACGGCCAGTTGCTGCCCGACGCGGCGCGACTTACGCCATTTGGGAAGTTTCTGCGCACCACCAGTCTAGACGAGCTTCCTGAACTCTGGAACGTATTGAAAGGCGATATGACCTTGGTGGGCCCGCGCCCACTGCTCATGGAGTATCTGCCGCTCTACACCCTCGAGCAGGCGCGCCGACACGAGGTCCGCCCAGGCATTACCGGCTGGGCACAGGTAAACGGGAGAAACGCACTGACCTGGGAGGAGAGATTCGCTCTAGATGTCTGGTATGTGGATAACAGGAGTTTCTGGCTAGACCTACGAATCTTATTGATGACCATTCGTAAGGTCCTGATGCGAGAGGGCATCAGCGCAGACGGCGAGGTCAGCATGCCAAGATTCAAAGGCAGCAAGGCATGAAGAAGCTCGCGCTACTAGGTGCCAGTGGACACGGCAAAGTAGTCGCCGAAATGGCCATACTGCATGGCTGGCGGGAGATTACTTTCTTTGACGACGCATGGCCAGAGAAAAACATGAATGGGCTCTGGCCTGTGCAAGGCGACACCAACGAATTACTGAGTCGATTGGCAGAATACGATGGTGTGGTGGTTTCAATCGGGCATTGTGCAACGCGCTGGCAAAAGCACCTCCTCCTGCAGGGTGCCGGTGCGCCAATCGTTAGCATTACTCATCCCTCGGCTGTAATGAGTCCGAATGCTCGGTTGGGTGCCGGAACAGTTGTAATGGCTGGCGCGGTGGTGAATATCGATTCAGTGCTTGGCCAGTCTGTGATTATCAATACTGGTGCAAGGATAGATCACGACTGCAAAGTATCTGATGCGGTGCATATTGGCCCCGGTGCGAGCATCTCTGGCAACGTCTCGGTAGGATTCGCCAGTTGGGTTGGCGTGGGCGCGTGTGTCAGGCAGGGTCAAAGTATTGGTGATCAGGTCATGGTTGGGGCTGGTGCGGTGGTGGTATCTGACTTGGCCGATGGCGTTGTTGTGAAGGGCAACCCAGCGAAACCAGGCGATCTCTCTGGGTTACCAAGCGAGTGTTAAGCACCTTTTTCTCACCCTGGCCCGAATATTCCGATGAGGAGATTCGCGCAGTCGAGCGAGTGTTGCGTTCTGGGCAAGTCAATTACTGGACTGGAACGGAATGCAGGGAGTTTGAAAAAGAATTCGCTGCATGGGCGGGTAGCCGATACGCGGTGGCGCTTGCCAACGGAACACTCGCATTAGATGCCGCATTACAGGCCCTAGGTATTGGGGAGGGTGACGAAGTAATTGTCTCCCCGAGAACATTCATAGCGAGTGTTTCCTGTGTTGTAAATGCCGGCGCGAAGCCCGTTTTTGCCGACGTGGATTTGATTTCAGGAAACATCTCTGCCGAGACAATCGCCCCGAGAATCACCCCCGAAACAAAGGCGATTGTCTGCGTTCACCTGGCCGGCTGGCCTTGCGATATGGATCCGATTATGGCTCTGGCCAACCAACATGGACTCAAGGTGATTGAAGACTGCGCCCAAGCCCATGGGGCCCGATACAAGGGGAGAAGCGTGGGCACCATTGGGCATGTTGGCGCTTGGAGTTTTTGCCAAGACAAGATCATCTCAACGGGCGGGGAGGGTGGAATGATCACGACCGATAATGAAGATTCATGGCGCGCCATTTGGAGTTTGAAAGATCATGGCAAAAGCCACTCGGCTGTTTATGACCGTGAGCACCCCCCTGGCTTCCGCTGGGTTCACGATGGCTTCGGAACCAATTGGCGAATGATTGAGATGCAGGCGGCCATCGGAAGACTTCAGCTTCGGAGAATGGCGCAAACGATAAGACGGCGGGTCGAACTGGCGAACCGTCTTATTGAGTCGATCAATGAATTTGATACTGAAAGTGGGCCCATTGAGATCCCGAAGTTCGCGTGCAACACCGCATGCTCGAAGCGTAAAAATACTTTGGGCACCTGCGCCAGCCAGATGGGGTGTATCCATGCCCGCTACAAGCTCTATATAAATGTAAGAGCCGATCACCTCAGGCCGGGCTGGAATCGCGACCGAATCATTAATGAAATGGAATCTCGCGGCATGCCGTGTTCTCAGGGCAGTTGCTCCGAGGTGTACCTAGAGAAGGCGTTCCTAAACACGAGCTTCCAACCTGTGGAGAGGTTGCCCAATGCCAAGCGCTTGGGTGAGAAAAGCCTGATGTTCCTCGTGCATCCCACCATCACCAACGAACAGATGGATGCATTTGCAGCGCAGTTTAGAGAGGTTCTTATGAGCGCTGCGGCCGATCCTTCATTCTGGTGAAGTCGTGATGTTGATTCAACGCGTATTTAATCTCTCCGCCCCGTTGGTCTTGGCTTTTCCTCGATCAGCGAAGCGCATCATTGCAGTCGTATCCGATGCGGGGCTTTGCTTTCTTACTGTTTGGTTTGCTTTTTACCTTCGCCTGGGAGAGTTTGTGCCACTTGCTGGGGGAGCGCTTTGGGCGGCCGTTCTCTCGGCATCGATTGCCCTGCCAATTTTCGTTGTCTCCGGGTTGTATCGCGCCATCTTCCGCTACAGCGGCTGGCCCGCACTGTTAACTGTTGCCCGAGCGGCGGGAGTCTACGGGCTTCTGTACACCCTGCTTGTTACTGCCATTGGCATTGAGGGGGTGCCGAGGACTATTGGCATTATTCAGCCCCTGCTCTTGCTTCTGACGGTGGGGGTCTCGCGAGTGTTCGCCCGGATTTGGCTCGGGGATCACTATCGCTTCAAGGTGCGAGAGGCAGTTCGGCCTCGAGCCCTAATATTCGGAGCAGGATCCGCAGGGAGGCAGCTTGCAACGCTACTCGCCCAAAGCCCCGATCTGCGATTGATGGGGTTTCTTGATGATGATGATCGTCTGCATGGGCATGTCCTCAATGGACTCCCCATCTTCAGCCCTGCAGATTTGCCGGGTCTGGCCGAGAGTCAGGGGATAACCGATGTGCTCTTGGCCATGCCAAGGCTGGGCCGCACACAGCGAAACCAAATACTGGAGCGTGTGGCACGCTCCCACGTATCGGTTCGGACACTGCCCAGCTTCTCTGAGTTGGCTCAGGGTAAGGTCAGCATCTCGGACTTGCGGGAGCTAGACATTGATGACCTGCTGGGCCGCGAGGCGGTTGTGCCGAATCACATTCTTCTGGCGATGAATGTTCGTAACAAAGCGGTGGTTGTTACCGGTGCGGGTGGATCGATTGGCAGCGAGTTGTGCCGGCAGATATTGCCGTTCGGGCCGGCAAAGTTGCTGCTGATCGAGCAGAGCGAATTTGAGCTTTATGCCATTCATCAAGAGCTCGAAAACAAGAAGTTGAGTGGTGGATTGGAAACCGCTCTGGTTCCCCTTCTGGCTTCCGTGCAGGACAAGGAGCGTCTGCGCGAGATCATGTCGACCTGGGTACCAGATACCGTGTATCATGCGGCGGCCTACAAGCATGTGCCGCTGGTGGAGCACAACCCAGCAGAGGGCATCAAGAACAACGTGTTCGGAACCCTTCGCACCGCCCGGGCCGCAGTCGAGCATGGCGTTTCAGATTTTGTTCTCGTGAGCACCGACAAGGCAGTGCGGCCCACAAACATTATGGGTGCGAGCAAGCGCCTGGCGGAGATGGTGTTGCAGGCGCTTGCTGCAGAGCAGCGGGGCGCCAAAGACTCCACGACCTTCAGCATGGTTCGTTTTGGAAATGTACTGGGGTCGTCTGGCTCCGTTGTTCCGAAGTTTCGCGATCAGATCAGACAGGGTGGCCCCATCACCCTCACCCACCCAGACATCACCCGCTACTTCATGACGATTCCAGAGGCGTCTCAGCTGCTTATTCAGGCGGGGGCGATGGGCAGGGGAGGCGATGTCTTTGTGTTGGACATGGGTGAGCCAATTCGTATTGCAGATTTAGCCCGCCGCATGATTGAGTTGTCCGGTCTCACGGTGAAAGATGAGGAGAATCCGGATGGTGATATTGAGATTGAGATCACTGGGCTGCGCCCTGGCGAGAAACTCTTTGAGGAGCTGCTAATTGGCGACAACCCAGAGGGCACAACCCACCCCAGAATTCTGTGTGCCCGGGAGGATTTCTTGCCTTGGGAAGAACTGGAGCCAAAATTAAAGGCTTTGGAGCTTGCGCTTTCGGTGAATGATGTTCGGTTGATTCTCGCCCAACTGCGGGAGTTGGTGGCAGGCTATGTGCCCAGTGAGAATGTGGTGGACTGGGTGTTGCTCGAGCAGGAATTCGAGGCTGAGCGCGTTAATTCCTAGTACTGCAAACTAGGCGAGTCGCCGAAGCTGCCCCACCTGGAGTTTCAACTGTGTGGGCTTGCTCATCAATTCGATGAGCACCATCACACGCCCTTCGCCGTCCTTCATTTCGTAGACGGCATTCAGACCCGCAAAGGGCCCTTCCAAAATTTTTACTTCATCACCAGGGTTAAAGGCCGGTTTGATCGTGCTTTCTCGCTCAATGCCCCGAAGCTGTAGGCATTCCACCAGCTCGCTGGGCACCTTTGCCGCCTCATTGCCAAAACTCACAAGGCGGCTGACCCCGCGGGTGGACCGGATGGGAGACCAGCTTTGTGACTGCGCCCCTTGACCAAGTTGAATGAACAGGTAGCGGGGGAATAAGGGCTCGTGCTGGGCGACCAACTTCCCCTGGCGCACCTTCTCGGCGAGAAGCATGGGCAGGTAACAAGTGAAACCCTGCCGCTCCAAATTTTCGAGGGCGCAGGCCTCCTGCCGGGGCTTCGTGTGGATGAGGAACCACTGCATATAGAGAGTGTAGGGGAATCCAACCGCCGAGGGGAAACTTTTGGCGGACCAAAGCATAGGCATCGGCCAAATGGCCTATAGACAACAGGCAGTGAGATACCCGATCATCTCCTTATCGGATCCTCCGAGTTCCGCAAGCCTTCAAAACAGAAATTAGAGGTGCTAGATGCAAGTGGCAGTGGGCAAAGTGATCAACGGTAAGGTTGTTTCAAAAGGTACCTTTCTCAGAGAGGGAGACACCGTCGCGATATTGGCCTGTGGTGCAGACGAATCATTTCGGCTGACGAAGTCCCAGGAAGAAGAGCTAAACGCTTCTGTTCACGACATAGGGTCTGGAAGTTTTATCACTCTTCAGGATCTGCTCGATTCCTTGCCGGCTTCGGCGTAGGCGTGGCCCTTCAGGTTCTTATTGCTCCACAGGCTGCTGAGTAAATAAGAAGTGCGGCTCGTTGGTGGGCCAAAAACCGGACGCTGGCTCCTGGCGCGGTCAAGCAGGATCTCAAGGGGGCACTTGGGCTGCTGGTTCTGCGACCCCATATTGGCGCCAGTTGTGAAGAATCCTCCATTCCCGACCTTCGTAGGTTATTGCTCGGACGCGTTCAATACTTTATCTATTACCAGCCTCAACCAAATGAGATCCGGGTGCTTGCCTTTTGGCATTCGACCAAGGCTGCCGGACCAGAGGTAAAGACCTAAGGCAAGGCGCGGAGCGCTGGCCGTCTATTTCTAGGAACTTATCGGGAAAGTGAATATGCGCTGACGACTCTTGCGACCTCGTTACTTGCGCCGGTGACCACGGCAACCCTTTGGGGAAGGGCGGA
>Ga0194123_10004480_pt1 | contig 15776 bp, 10 predicted proteins | sample TA2MahsurfametaG_5_FD_155479 | JGI IMG/M metagenome (GOLD analysis project Ga0194123, IMG submission 155479) | Freshwater microbial communities from Lake Tanganyika, Tanzania - TA2015023 Mahale A surface | ecosystem: Environmental > Aquatic > Freshwater > Lake | place: Tanzania: Lake Tanganyika... | reverse complement strand
GTATATCAATCGGAGGTTGTGTAAATATATTAGCTTGAGCTTTCTTTGGATTTTCAGCAAAATGTGTACCCTTATTTATAGCTCTATCACGATATTCTTTGCTTGGAAATGTTACCAAAATACCATCCTTATTATAAGCTTGTCTTTCTGGAAATCTACCGGTTTCAAATAACTTAGCGGTTTTATCTACAATAGTTTCAATATCAAATCCTGCTTTTTCAAGATACTCTTGAAGCACAAAAACATGATCTTCATTCTTTAGATTTATTGTACCGTTTTTTATACGATAATCGCAACAAACATCGTTTAATACTGATTTAAAGTTCATTTAGTATAGTTAATAAATATAAATATAATTAAACTATTACTAAATCATTGTAATTCTTACCTTTATAAACCTTTACTTTAAACCGGTTGTTCTTAATAATATTGATTAAATCATCTATTTCAGACTGTTCTACATTACCTACATCAAACAATATAGCATCATAATTATATAATATAGGTAATATCTCTTTACCGCTTACATACTTTAAACAAGCGTTTAATCTGTCAATACCATACTCAGTCTCAGTAGCCTGTATAATATATGCAAATAGTTTATTTTTATTTGCGTCTAATACATGTTTATTGGTTATCTTTCGTTTATAAATAGGAGTCGTTACATATCCTTTTGATTCAAACTTTTTCCAATATTCTTCTTTTAATTTTTCTACCTCAGCAAAGTATGGTATACCGCAATATTGTTTAGGTATCTGTCCATATAGATTTACCATTGTTAATTTCTTACTTTTTGCCAGTAAATCGGAGGTCACTTCATCCACATCATAATATTGTTTAGCTAAATGTTCATAAATCGTCTCTTTTTCAGGAACTTTATAATCAATTAGGTTAGCAACAATATATGGATGAAATCCGGTAAAGTCTACCATCAATAAATAACCATCTTCGTATCTAGATACAAAACTAGCTCTAGAACCATCATCTCTCTTTAGTGCTACATAATTTATACCATCATAACAATTACTTGGTCTACCAGTTGGATTGTAAATGTGATAATCGGTATATACAAATCCGTTGGTGGTTCGTGCTTCAAAGTACTTGCTGTATATTTCATTATCAATCTTTATACCATTTTTTTCAACTTTATACAGAGTTTCACTGATGATATTATTAAAGAATTTATAACAATAAGTGTCAGTCTTTTCTTTACCTAACTCTTTTATTTGTTCTACTTCATTATCAAACACATTTTGATGTACCACATAAGGTACAATCAAATTAAAGTCTTTTAGATTATTATGTGATATTGAAAATGTATTTTTACAAGTATTATTCGGTTCCGACAATGTTTCATTATTCTTTATAAAACCAAACAAGTTGACATCATACAAATCACAATTTAACCAATACTTGTAAGTCTTTTTATTATTAACATAAACACTTTTACCACTCAAAGACTTTTTGAATTTATCAAATGATATATCTTGAGGTAAATCTTTATGTTCAAAGTTGTAATAGTGTTTATCTCCCGAATGATAATCGTATACAAATGCAGCAATAGGTTTATTACATATGTTATGACGATTATTGTCTTGTATAATAAACTTTAAATATATTTTCTTGGAAAACTGCACATACTAACTATAACTCAAAAAAACAAATTTGTCAACTTGGTTTATAAAATTGAGTATAATTTGTAAAAATATCTTTGACACCTGGAATTTCTTTATCTATGTCATTAATCTGTTTGCGATTAAAATCTATAACTCCTTGTTGTGTCAACATTTTGCCTTCGTATTTGTTATTTAGTGTACCTACAATTTTCCATTTGAATTTAATTCTTTTATAAAGCAATGTAGAAACTAAATTGTAATTGTCTTTTGACACTTCTATTATTTCATTTGAATTTATTCTTCCTACAACGTATCTGTCAACATATCCAATTTTATAATCATTTTGTGTAGGTTTTGGCAAAAATGCTATAGGTAGATTTAGATTAAAAGTACCTAAATCTAACTTAACCTTGACATTATCCGGTGTATCTTTCATATCAAATTGGTACAAGTTCAATATTTTGCCCAGCCACACATCTAGCTAGACAACCGACTACAGTTTCCCATTTACCACCACCTTCAGTTATATTATGTGTGACATCCGTTATCATAAATATGACATTTTCCGGTATATATGGTTTTGGTAAATTTGTAATTCCAAAATGTTGAAACATTCTAAATCCAAATATACCGTCAAAAGTTACTGTTATTTGGAAGTTAGGTGAAATTCCACTATAAAGTGGTAAATTGCCTTCTACATCGCCGTCATCTATAATTTGTGACAATTTGTCTTTTAAATCAGGTGGTAAATTAAGTTGCTTATAATTTTTATCAGCGTCCTCTGGTTTTTGTCCATCTTTAACATAAGCGCTGGTAACCATTAAAACGTTATCAGATTTACCGTAAGTTTGTATACCAGCAATTAACGGATTTTGATCTACTGTTATTTCGCTTTTTGAAGGTACTTCATTACTTTCACCTGTGCCATCTTCAGATGGATTAAATTTTTCTAATCTGTCAATATATGCAATTGCGGGTTGACTAGAATTTCTAGCAGACATACTTGTATCACTATCAATCGGTTTATTTTGACCTGCTTGAAATAATGTGAGAGTCGCTTGTTCGGATGTAAGAGACGTATTTAATGATACAGATTTAATAAAAGATTCAGTACTTGCGATATCAAAAACATATACTTTACTTAATGTAGGTGCTTTTTCACCTAAATTAGCATAGTTGTTATCTACAATTGACAATCCACCGTCATCTGATTGAGAAACTTGAAATTTCCAAAAACCGTCTACAGCATCATTAATTAGATTTAAAATTGCAGTAGCAAATTGTTGAAGTGTAGTTACTTCAGAACTTTCACTAATTTCCATTATTTTTTTATGTTTTACATATATGTTTTTAAGATTTCCAAATTTATATTTTTCAAAAGTTCTTTGAACTACATCAGGCCTTCCTTTTGCTGGATCTATTAATATAAGTTTGTCACCTGATAAATTAACAGTCTTATCAAAAATAAACGGAAAAGAAATATTTGTTTGTGGATCATTTTCAGAAATATTCATTCCAGCTTCAACGCCTATATCATAATATAAACGATTTATGATTGTATCTAAATTATCTCTATACGCACCCGTAGTTTTAAACACAGTTTCTACTTTTTTAGCAGCTTTAAATATTTGACTGGAATTATCCACTTCAAGATCGTATTTCGAAGAAAAAAATGGATCGTTTATACTCTCTTGTGGTACATACCCGTTTAATGTGGATATTTTTTTTTCAGCTTCTTGTCTAGTATCATTATCAGTAGTTTCTTCGTTTAAAGATTTTACGACTTCAGGAGAAGGTGCGATTCTTCCAATATTAAACTTTGGAGCAATACCATTCGGTATTAAAACATTTGGGTCACAGGAGACAAGATTTGGATGTGCATTAATTATCTTATCTACATCAATTGTAAATGTTTTATTTTTTTCAACCGAACAAAATTTATTTACAACTTCAAATAAAAAATCCAATTGAATCCAAACATCATCATTGTTTTTGCTATCAAAATCTTTATCGTTTAAAAAAGAAATTGCTTTTACACCAGGTGGAGAACTATATGGAATGAAATTATCACCGTCTGGTATTGCAGCTCGTTTGTAAATGTCGGGAACATTTGTTCTTCCTATGAACACTCTGTTTTCAATTTTACCACCATAAAATGTACTTTTTGTAACATGATTTATTACTTCACCTTCATAACCATCATTTAATTTTGTTCCGCCTACTGTAGAAGCAACATAATCCATGAAATTTTTTCTACGAAGTACAGCTTCCCTTATTTTAGGAAACGCGGTTTTAATAAATGTTTTTAACCCCGTATATTCTTTGGTTCCATTTGGAACATCCTGTCCACTTTTATCTTTTGTAGTGGATGTAGTAGTACTTACATTGTTTTCTGCAGGCATACCTGCATATAAAGCTTGACGAGATGTTAATTCAACATTGCAACTATATATCATGCCGTCTTGAGTAGAAAAATCATACTTTGTAATTATACCGGTAATACATCCATAATTACCGTAAGACTTGTACCATCTATCTACTACAGTCTGTGGTGTTTGTATTAAATTCCAACATTCTTGTTCATCATTTAAATTTATTAGTGATTCTACATTGAAGAGATTCCATCCTATTTCAATAAATACATTTATTCTCGGTGTAAGGAAAAATGGAGCTAAATATTCCACTTGAGCTAGACTAAAACATTTGAACTTAAAACTGCCAAATGCCAACATATCTTTACTCGTTTTAATTTCAACACTTTCCAAAGCTGGCGGTGGTAATATCGGTGATACTTGAGTTTTTTGTGAAGAAAATTTTTCAACATATTCGGTTTGCCCGTTTTTTGTTTCAGCAGCTAAATAATTACTAGGCCATTGAGTCACATATTGTGATCTATATGATGGGTCTATATAATGGGGTGTACCATCTGCCTCATAACCGATAATTGCTTTGCTTTGTTTTAGAATATTTCCTTCTTGTCTATATCCAAATGCGTCATAAAATCCCTCGCCAGGAAACATTATAAAACCTTTATATTCTTTTTCTTTGCCGTTTTTATCTAAAATTCTAGAACGAGGAACAAGTCCATTTCCAGCCAATCCGGTGCCGTTTGAAAATATACGAACCCACGGTGTCATAGGCCCTTTATATTTTGAATGATTTTTAAAAAAGTTATATGTTAATGAAGACGGACTGCCTGGTGTAGGAAACTCCATTCCAATATTATTTGAATTTTTTCTTCTTCGTAATTCTCTTACAAGTGCTACTGGAATATTTTGTACTTCCCACCACTGTGGCGCTTCTTCTATTTCCGGTTCGTTTGCCATATAACTTAACTATTAATCTGTTTTAAATTTTGCAATATTAAAGATAAATTGCCTGGAATTCTTAATTGTTTTTCAGCTTTGACCGATAACTTTCCATCCGATATATTGTTAGCAACAGCTATAACCCACCAATAACTTTCATCGCCATAATATTTTTTTGCAATCGAATCTAGATAATTATCTTCCGATATAGTGACGTAAATGTCATCTTCACTTTCCGGTATAGTTGGATAAAATGTTGTTTTATAAACAATTTTACCATCGTAACGTTTTTCGGTTGGTGTAAATTGATATCTCATGTTTATTGACCTTGTACATCAGTGTCATATCTCATATTTAATGAGAATGAATTTTCTTTAATATCAGTAGATTTGTCACCGTAATTATCAATTGCAAGCACTCCTTCTTGATCAACATCGGTAGCACTAAATGTTTTAACAGGCGCATCTCCCCAAAGAGCTCTTCCAGTTTTTGCTCTATCTTTTTCCATAATAAACATTTGCAAGCTAATGTCAGCTTCTCTTGGAAATTGAGCTACTTTTCCTTTCATATCTTTATATATCCTACCAACATTAAAACTCCACAGATTATTCTTTATATAATCTTCATTTAACAATTCCCACGAAGCGTCGTCTGGTATTGTTATGTTTGCACTGGTAATTACAACAAAATGTTTTTTATAAAAATCGCCGAGTGTTAATTGAACCATAGACGGTATCATAAATCCTCCATTTGTAGTTGATGTATAATTAGCGGGACGGGTTAATCCTACTAAATAATTAATTCTTTGCCACATTGGCATCAATTCATTGACACTATGTGCTACAACTTTAAAACTAAGATTTAAGTCTCTAGAAAAATTCTTATAGTAATATAATTTATCAGGACGACCTAAATATTCAACAGGTTCCCAGTTTGCAGTATTGTTTTCTTGTATTCCTTTTATAGTAGCGTTAAAAGGTATAAATCTATTATTTACAATATCGTAAAAATAAAACTTTATAAAGTCAGGGCCCAATCCATTCCATTTTTCTTTTGAATCGTATAAATTTGTAAATTCAGTATCGTTCATTACACCCAACGAATTTACATAATCGGTATCATTTGTTGGTCTGATGAATCTGTCTTTATCTTTCTTCTGACCCAATCTGCTTGGATATTTTATGACATCTTGATTTTTTCTAAATTTACCTTGATAGGTTAAGCTATTTGGATCGTTAGCCGGTGTAGTTTTACTTCTAGCAGACTTTACCTTTGCTATATAATTAAATCCGATATCATCATCTAAAAATTGTTGTGGTTTACCTAATGCCATTGAATAACTATATCCTGCCTTGCTGACATCGGTTTGAGTAGATTCAAATATATTTTTTAACTCTGTAACTAACTGTGAAGTTTTATCGGTAAAAGTAGTTTTATAATTTTGTGAGAGTTTTTGATCGGAAAAAATTGTATAATTAGTTAATTGATCACTATATTCGTAATCAGGTGTTACTTTAACAACATCTCCATAACGATTATTTCCATTGGAAATATTACCCTCATTTACTGAATCTATGCTTTCTTGAGTAATTTTACTGGTATCCGTCAAATCAAGTTTGCCTACATTGTTGGTAGTATCAAATTTGGTTGTAAGTTTGCTATTAGTTCTACCACTGTTATTGTTACTAACATACAATCTTAGTTTATTATTTGAATTACCACCATTATAAAATCTAATTGCGACCGAACCGGCGTTAGTTACACTTTTAGTATTAAATCCTAAACCCTTTAACAATGTACCAAAAAAACCGCCTTTGGATGTTGATTGAGTACCTGTATAAAGTAAATAATTGCCTTGATTAACGCCTGCACTTAAATTTGGATCGTTATCAGTAGCTTGTGTAACAAAAGCACTCCATCTATCCGATAATAACATATATTGATATGTGTTTTCATCGGCACGATATTTTAAACCAGCAATTGGTTGAGTTGGTGGAAGTAAACCTCCTAACAAAGTATTATTCTTTAAAAATGATCCAGCTGCTTTTAATAAATTACCAAAAAATCCACCACTTGGCGGCGGTAATAATGTTGAATACCGAGGACCGTTATAAGCATTTGTTGCCGTATTACCTCTTATGAGACCCTTAGCACCATCTTGTCCTATAATAGGTAAAACTTTATCACTTCTATCTCCACCTCCAAATATACCACCAATATTAAAAAATCCACCCAGTCCAGATTTTGGTTCGCTGTCGGCGCTAGCTACTGAACTTCTTGGTGGAGGTGGATTACCAGCAGTTGCTCCAAAAAAACTACCGACTGTACTTATAATTCCACCTAAACCTGTTGCGCCTACCAATCCTCCTATTAGATTACTGGTATCAATAAATCTTTGTGGTCTATTTAATAAACCAAATGTTGCTGGCCAAAAAGCGGCTAATATTGGACTGGCAGGATTATACACTTTAGTTTCATCAAATGTTTGAAAACCTTGTAAAATAATCTGTTTAGTTAAAAATCCAACGCCTTTACCTGTACCTAAAAATCGCGTTACTCTAGTAGTATCTCTTAAAGCAGCTTCTACTGGAAATATACGATTAGTGCCTATTTTTTGTCTTTGTCCTTGATTTGGATTAACATAAAAAGGAGGAGCCAATTGAGACTGTACAAGTCCTTTTAAATAAAGATCTTGTGGTTTATTTTTGCTATAAAGTACTTCGCTGTTATTTCCAGTGTTAAATAATATTTCTAATTTACCGGGAGCTCTTGTGTCTATATACCGACCTGTAGGTACAGGCAGTAACAATCCATTTGATTGTACTTGGCTCAATGTACTCACTTCAGTACCACCTGGTTGAAGACCGGCTATATATGTATTGCTATTTGCCATTGATTATAAATATCAAATTAGAACAAAGTTGTTAATTGACCTAATGAACCGAATTTTGTAGAAGATGCTGCTAATAACTGATTTGCTTTTTGACCGTCTATATAGACAGCTATTTGACCGGATGTCATAAGTTGTGTCAGCTTATCCAATCTTTCTACTACTAATCTATTGGAATTTATTATTGCATCTACAAGTTCATTTTTAACGGGTTCTGATTTACCAGCAGATTTTTCAGCCGAATTCGTTTCTTCGCCGTCGCCACCGCCAAATATACCAGATACAAAAGAAACAGCTTTGCCTGCTAAATTCATTACGGTACCACCAATTCCTTTTATTTTATCTACAATTTTTCCTAAGCCGTTTATTACAAAATCAAATGCTACAGAAAATATATCTTTAAAAACAATTCCTACTTCTGATAGTGATGTCTTTATGTAATTAAAGGCTTTTTTAAATGGAAATGTTATTATCTCATATAATATTTCTACAATAGATTTAAATGCATCTACAAAAGTTGTTTTTAAAATGTTTATTATTTCAGGTATAATTTCTTGTGATTTTTTAAATGGATACGTTAGAGATTCAAAAACCATATCAGTAACCGATTTAATTCCATTTACAATCAACAGTCCCAACAGAGAAGGAGATTTACCTCCAAAAAATTCCACGATTTTATCAAAAGCTAATTTGAAAGGTGAAAATATTAATTCTAAAAGCGTTATTCCTAATGAAGCGATTCCTTTAAGTATCAATAATCCCAATTTTCCTACTAAAGTAGCTACTGCAATTGGAAGTTTAATTACATTAAACATAAATATTTGTAGAAAAAGATTTCCAATATTCATAAAAATTTTACCCCATTCTACTCCTCCGCCTCCAGATCCCGTAAATAATTTTTCAATCATATCAGGCAAACTTACTAAAGCGTCTAGTAGATATGTAGTTACATCTTTAAAAATGGCACCGAAATCTATTTCTGCAAGTAAACTGGGTATTTTTTTAATTAAATCCCCAACCATTTTCAGCGGCTCCAATATTACGGTTTCAAATACTCCTTTTAATCCAGCTTTAATTTTATCTGAAAATGTACCTGTAGTGGTTGTGAATGTTTTAATAAATGCAGTCGCGCCTTGTATAACGGTAATTACGAGGCCAATTGGACCTAGAAATTTAGAAACTGCACCAAAAAGTGGTCCTATTTTTGATATCAATCCAACACTTCCACTTGCTCTTGTAAAAAATCCACCCAACTTTCCGAAAGTTCCGCTTATTATATTTCCTACACCACCAAACACTTTTGAAAATAAAGATCCTATTTTTGTAATTTTAGGAAATTTTAAAAGTAAATTCTCAACTTTCACGCCTATATTAAAAATTGTATCGGATAATTTTAAAAATTGATTTCCTACACCACCAACAAACCCAGATATAGTTCTAAAGCCCTTTCCGAAGCTTGATATTTCAGTAGAAATTAACTTTATTTTACTGGAAATTTTTTCAAACCCATAAGCAATATCGGTTAATCTTTCCACCGGTTTAAACAAACTCTGTGTAAATTTAAAAATTCCATTTGTTAATTTACCTATACCAGTTAAAGTACTTCCAATTGGTCCAACGACACTTGAAGAAAAAAGTATTGCGAATGATTTTACCGCAACAAACCATTTACCAATTTCCATAGCAATTGATTTAACTTGTTCTTTATTTTCTTTTAGATAATTAATAACTCCTTCCAATATTGGACCGATAGCTTCTAAAATTGGGCCTGCCAATTCCATAAACAATTGATTTATTTGGTTTTGAATTGTTTTAATTCTCTCTTGATTATGTTCTCGTTTAATACCATCTTCAAATGCTTTTTGCTGCGCAGCTTTTTCCGCCGCGGATCCTTTTTCCATTGTTTGTGCCATTTTCTTACGATTCTCAGCTAATTTTCTTACTTCAGGATCTTGAGATTTAAGTGCATCGTTTAAATTCTGTTCGGCACCCAACATATCTTGCAACTCTTTAACACTCTTACCTGCTGCTTGCGCAAATGCTTCTTGAGCAATTGGATTCAATTGATTAAACTTAATCTTCTTTGCTTGATCTAATATCAATTTATTTGCTTCAACTACTTTTCCTTGGAAAGCCAATCTACGAGCTTCATTAAAATTAATATTTTTACCAATCAAAGCACTAGCTTTAAGTTCGTTTTGTATACTACTTTCAAAATCTAATAAACCTTTAGCAGTCTTTGCCATATTATCAAGACTAGTTCCCATTTGTCTTGCTTGAGCAGCTGCTCTTACCATTTCATTTGCATTTTTACCAGCAAACATTCTTGCTTCATCACTTGCATTAGCAACGTCATTCATTACATCATCAAGTCCAACACCATAAGCGGTAGATGCCATTTTGGCAAATCCCATCATATTTTTATTTGACATTGCACTTTTACCGGTAATACCACTCATCGTTTGTAAAAACTTTGCACTGGTTGCGGAAGCGATACCAAATTGAGCAGACATCAACGAAACGTCTTTAACTAAGCTTTTTTCAGCAGCTTGTAAAGATGTAAATGTAGAACCAATATCTTTCATCGTAACACCAGCTTGTTCAGCCGTTACTCCAAAATCTGCCAGTTCTGTAGCAGTTTCTCTTATATTTTTTTCAAATAATTGACCTTCACTTCTTAAAAGTCCAAATTTTTGTCTTACGCTTGTAGCAGCAGTATCAATCTGATTAAATGTGCTAACCAATTTATCTAATACACCTGAAAATGTAGTTGGTATATTTAATTTACCTGCCAAATTATTTGCAGAGTCACCTGCTTTATCCAAAAGTTTAACTGAAAAATCAACACTCTTATTTATTCCCTCGAATATTCCTTTCGTCGTCTTTAAAAATTCATTTTTAATTTTTATGTTTTTAAGTTCTCGGTTTGATTGTTCAAGTAACTTTTCTTCTAAATTAATTTGTCGTTTTATATCAACAACCCCTTTTTGTGTAATATCATATTCTTCTTTTGATAAAGTAACGATACCAGCGTGGTGTGCCAACAATTTACTTTCAAGCGCAGAAACTAAATTAGTGTTATCTTTTATTTGTGCTAAGCTGTTCATTCTGGCACTTTCTAATGCACCAATTTTTTCAGTCGTTTTCTCTAACTGCGCAGTTATTTTTTCTTCAAGCGTTTTATTTTTTAAAGATTCTTTAAATTTATCATTGTTAGTTTTATATACTTGACCCAATTGTTTAGCCAAATCCACCATTTCTGACTCAACTTTTTTAGCATTTTCTAAATTTGATAAAGTTTCTTTAGACTCCGTACCGTAACGTGAAAGAGCCTCGGCTAATTTTGATGGATCAAATGATGCTGCCATATCTAATATAAATATACCAAATTATTAGTTTTTATATTAAAATGGTTTATCTATTTTACCGGATTTTTTGTTGGGCTGTTTGTAACTATCATTTTCTTTGTTTTTAATCTCTACTAATTGTCTATAGTAGAAATTACGTAAGAAAACAGGCAATTTATATGCAACATCAACGTTTATCGCACCTTCGGAGAAATAACTCAGTTCAAATATTTGTTTGTGTAGGAAAACCTTGTATTCAGGATTCAGGCCAAAAAAACTGTACCGTCATCGGTACATCCATCCTTTCTTCGTGATTACAGTTTTCACATACAAAGTTAAAACCTAAATCAAGTTCTGGTGCCACGGTTTTAATATAACCTCTCAACGCCATACTATCTTTTGAAAGTAATTCATTGTCAACGAATTTATTTACAGCAGCGAGATCTTTTTTACCATCTATACTAGTGATGAGTCTCTTCAATCGTGTAGTAACTTCTGCACTGGAATTTTTTTTGATTTTATTAATTGATTTTAGATCACGATCAATAATTTCTTCATCGCCGGATGTTATTAATTTAAAAGTAATTTTTCTCTTAGAAAACGGAAACTCAAATTCAAATTCATTAACTCCTCTTTCAAAGTTAGAAAAATCAATTTCTTTTTCAACTAGTTGTGATAAATCAATATTAGTTTTGTTTTCAAAATTACACTTCTTACATTCTATTTTGACAGGACCGTAATTGTCACCATATGCTAATCGTCTGGCAGCAATAAAAAGTGCATTTTTATCAATCATCAACAAATCACTTACATTTATTCCTGGAGTAACAATTAGACTTTCAAGAAGTTTATCAAGAACAATACCTTTCTTAATATAATTTTCATTGGTTAAAATATCTTCTTCTCTAGCAGTCATCATCTTCATTTCAACACTACCTTTGCTGAGTGGAGTTGTTTCTTCATAAAAATATCCTTTTGACGGCAATGACACTGTTTCAGCAGGATAAGTTGGGGTGTTGTTTGAAGACTTTGTAGTAGAAGCTTCGTGTTGTTGTTTTAAATGTTGAATAAAAATTTCGTCACTCATAACTTTATAACAATATATAGTGCTTTATATAACTTTTTAGTTATTATATTTTATACTAAAGCAACTATACATTATTTAATTAATCTTTTAAATTATCTACAGCAGATTGCTTTAATTTTACATCAATTTCTTTTGTTTTTTTTTCTTCAGGAGTTTTTGCACTTTTAAGTGCTTCTTGTGCTTGTTTAAGTGATTCTTCTGCTGCTGCAAGTTCTATCTTTTTAAGATTTTCCGTTGCATTTTTTAGATCAACTGTTATTTTATCCACTTCTTGTTTGGCTGCATTTATCTTAGCTTCGTCTTCTTTTATTATACCAACAATAATTCTTTTTAATGTTTGTTTTTGTTTTTCAGTAAGTTGATTTGCAATTGCGCGTAATTTAGTATCCAAAATTTGTTTTACTACATCACTATATTTACCAAATAAATCTGTAATAAACAGTTTCTTTTGTTTGGGAGTAAGAGTGACATATTGTTTTCTCAATTCACTTGCACTTCTTACTTGTTTACCTAAAACCGTGAAATCTGTAGTAGGTGTTGTATCTATATAACCGTGTTTAATAGCAGGTTCTAACTTATCCAATTTTTTTGTAAGGGGTTGTAAATAAGAAGGAGATCCATCTTTTTTAGTAAATTTACTGAATCTAGGATCCTCGGTCATGTCTTTTTCACTTACAGCAAATATTAATGAGTCTCTATCTAAATCAATAGGTATTTGACCCATTAAGTTATTTACGTTGTAATTTGAAACAACTTTAATTATTTTGGATAAAGGTATGCCTGTTAGTGACATCATTGTGGATTTTTCATCAAAATTAAACGGCGATTTTGGCAATTCTATTTTATCGGTAGTTGTTATATAAACATTGCTACCACCATATTTTGTACTTAAATAATCGTATACACTCTTATGACCTTTGTGGAATGGATGAAATCTTCCGGGGTATATTACGAATATTTTTTTGCCCATTTGCATATAATAATAAATAGAAAAACCCCAGCGTTTGCTGGGGTTCTTTTTGATAAATATTGATTAGTATTGAAGAATTGCGTAATCGTATGCTATACCAATAGTGATCATTTGAGCAGCACCGTCATCACTCCAGTCCATATCTGTGAAATCTGCATTGGTAATAAAAGCACCTTTTAATTGCCATTCTTCTACCTTATCACCCACGGGCCCGAGTACATTGATCGTAATATCCTTCTTATAGAAATCTTGATAACCGTCACGACCAGTTACAGATTCGTGGTGAAGACGAACCCATTCCATCACAGCTTGTGCGCCGCTAGGAACGATTGGATCATAAAGTTCCATTGAGATGTCATCCCATACACTCTTACCTTTGTAGTATGACTTGACATTGATATGATCAAGTTCTTTTTTGGCTTGAGTGATCTTAGGACGATTAACCTTCTTTACAATGAAAGAAGGTATACCGTCAACATAAAGGATAAAACGATTTTTTACCTTCGGTTCAAACGAAGTATAAAATATTTCCGATGGATTTAGTAATTCTGCCATAATTTAAGCCTTTCTTTTTTTATAAATATAACAAAAAACAAATTATTTTTATATTCTAGTAAAAATAATTAATATTTATCAATGTACGAGCCAAAAGTAAATTATGAGTAGACCAAAAAATAATCCGGATTATATTGTTAAAGTATGTAAAAATTGTAATACAGATTATAAAGTTTCTTTTTATAAGAGAAACAAATCAACTTATTGTAGCAAAAAATGTTCAAATACAAATATTGATGTTTTAAACAAAATACGTGAATCTCAAAAGAAAACTCACATTCAAAAGTATAATGGTTTGCATCCGATGCAAACAGAAAAAACAAAACAAAATTTTAAAAATGCTATTATTAATAAATACGGCGTTGAAAGTTATAGCAAATTATCCGAATACAAAGAGAAAGTTAAAAAAACTAAATTAGAAAGATATGGTGATGAAAACTATAATAATATATCACAAATAAAGTCTACATGTCTTGAAAAATACGGAGTAGATAATGTTTTAAAAAATAAAAAAATTAGAGAAAAAATAAATGACACGGTAAAATATAAACATTTTAATTTCATTAAAAATTATTGTGAATCAAAAAATATAACGCCTTTATTTTCCGAAGAAGAATATAACGGTTACTTATTTCACAACAAATATAAATTTAACTGTAAGAATTGTACTAAAATATTTGAAACAAACGTTTATAAAATAAATCATATATTTTGTGATTTTTGTAATCCGATGGACAAAACAACACTTGAAAATGAACTGTTTCAATTTATAAAATCAATACTAAATGACGATGTTGTTGTAAAAAGAAAAGATCGTACTATTTTAAACGGTAAAGAATTAGATATTTATATACCTTCAAAAAATTTAGCGTTTGAATTTAATGGATTATATTGGCATAGTGAAAATGGAAATAATATTAAAAAATATTATCACTTAAATAAAAGTCGCAGTTGTATATCAAAAGGTATACGGTTAATTCACATTTTTGAAAATGAATGGCTTTATAAAAAAGAAATTGTCAAATCAATAATTTTTAATACATTAAACAATAATAACTTAAAAATATATGCTAGAAATTGTGATGTAAGAAAAATTACCGAAAATGAAAAAAACATTTTTCTAGAAAAAAATCATTTACAAGGAAAAGACAAGTCTTCTATTAAATATGGTCTTTTTTACGAAAAAGAATTAGTATCGGTTATGACGTTTGTTAAGTCTAGATTTGACAAAAAAATACAATACGAAATGTATAGATATTGTAATAAGATAAATACTACAATCGTTGGGGGTGCGTCTAAACTGTTTAGACAATTTCTCAAAGAATACGATCCTATCAGTGTAATCTCTTATAATGATAAAAGGTATTTTGATGGCGTCGTTTATCAAAATTTAGAATTTGCATTTATAGAAAATACTCCGCCGAATTATTGGTATATCAATCCAGATTATAAACACATTCAAAATAGAATGACATTCCAAAAACATAAGTTATCTAAACTCCTCAAAACCTATGATAATAGTTTGACAGAATGGGAGAATATGACACAAAATGGTTATGATCGTATCTGGGACTGTGGTAACGGAAAATGGATATGGAAAAAAACTTAAGACTTACTTAAACTTTTATCTATGATGTTTTTAGTCGTATCTTTTATACGATTTAAATAACCTTTGGATCTTAATAACTTAAATACTAAATTTTCAGTACTATATTCGCCTACACTATCCAATCCACTTTGACGCATATCATACAATCTTTTCATTATGTTTTTAAGAGCAATACGATCTTTACTTGATAACGCATTTTCTATTTGTTTTACAAGCTCTTTGTACTTCTTTTTAATTGCATCTTTATCAATTTTAATTTCTTCATACTCAGGTTTAAGTATCCATTTATTATTGAGTACACTATAAATTGCTTGACTTTTATTTTTTTCATCTAAGTCTTGTATATAAACTTCAACTGGATGATTGCCTATTCTTATATGATGATTTTCATTCC
>Ga0194123_10004469_pt1 | contig 15794 bp, 18 predicted proteins | sample TA2MahsurfametaG_5_FD_155479 | JGI IMG/M metagenome (GOLD analysis project Ga0194123, IMG submission 155479) | Freshwater microbial communities from Lake Tanganyika, Tanzania - TA2015023 Mahale A surface | ecosystem: Environmental > Aquatic > Freshwater > Lake | place: Tanzania: Lake Tanganyika... | reverse complement strand
TTTATTTGTATAATTGCTGGATACAAAGATGAAATAGAATCATGCTTTTTTTCATATAATTCAGGATTAGAAAGACGATTTCCAGTAAGATTTACAATAGAAGAATATAAACCAGAAGAATTATTTTTAATTTTTAATAAAAAAGTAAATGATCTTGGTTGGATAATTGATCAATCAGTTAAAGTAGATTTTTTTATTGAAAATATAGAAAGTTTTAAATATTTTGGAGGTGATATTGAAGTTCTATTTAGTAGATGCAAAAGGGCACATTCAAGAAGAGTTTTCACTTCTAAAGAATCAGAAAAGAAAATAATTAACTGTGTTGATTTACAAAGAGGTTTTCAATCATTCAAAGCTCATAGACAAGAAAAACAAAAAGATAAATCTGATGTTTGGAAAAATATGTTTTTATAATTTTACTTAAAGGATATTTATTTATATCTAAATAATGGAAAAAAATGATTTACTTTACTTAATTGAATTAAATGATTGTATAATAGGTGCTTATAATAATTTAAATGATGCCGAAACATATATTTATGGTAGTTTTCAAAATAATTTTTTTTTATCAGCAAAAATAAAAATATTTAAATTAAATAGTTGTTTTTCAATTGAAACTAAATCTTATACATCAAACAAAGTAATAAAAACAGACATTAAACCAATAACTAATATTCCTATTTTAAAACCTAAAGAAAATAATATATCTAATGATGATAATGAAGAATTATTAAAAATATCAAAACAAAAAATGGAAATACAACATAAAATAAATATTTTAAAGGTTCAAAAAGAAAAAATTGAAGAATCAAAAAGAGTTTTTGAAAATGATTTAAAATTATTTACTTTATTTAATGAAAGTAAACAAAAAGACAATGAATTTAAAATACCTGAATTATTTACAAAAAAATATGATATAATGGTTAAATTAAATAATGATAATAAATTAAATTGGACTGATTTTATGAAAGAATATCATACAAGTGAGAATAATTATGATGATTATTTTTGTTTAAATAATTATGAATCTGTATTTTTAGAAAAAGAAGACGATAATAATTTTAGTGAAGAAATAGATATAGAATCTGATTCATCAACTGAATCAAGTAATAATTGATTATAAAATGATTTATTTCTAAATTAGTATATAATAATTTAGAAATGTATCGCAATGAAGATATTGAAAAAATAAATAAAAATATTGATAAAATTAAAGATGATGCAGCTCAAGAATATAAAACTTTAAATGAACCTACCTTAAATGAAATTAGCAAAGTTTACACATCTATAAAAAATTACATTAAAAGAAAAGGAAGAGTTGCTTATGGTGGATTTGCTCAAAATCTTTTAATAATTAATAAAAATCTTGATGATTCATTTTATAAAATAATTGATGGAGTTTTTTATAATTGGCCTGATTTAGCAGATATTGAATTTTACACTCCCACACCCATTGAAGATGTTATTGAATTAACTGAAGAATTATTTAAGTTAGGTTACAAAAATATAGAGGGTAAAGAAGGTACTCATTCAAGTACTTATAAAATATATGTTAATTTTTTACTTTATTGTGATATTAGTTATATTCCAACAAATGTAAATAATAATATGCCAATAATTGAAGTAGAAGGTATAAAATGCACACACCCTCATTTTATGATGGTTGATACATATAGAATTTTAACAGATCCAATGACATCATATTGGAGAGTAGATAAATCAATAAAAAGATTTCAAAAATTAATAAAATATTATCCAATAGATCAATCAAATGCTAACATGAAAATTGAATTTAAATCTAGTGATCAATCAATTAATAAATTAATTAGAAAAAAAATAGTACAAAAAAAAAAATTAATAGTTGTAGGATTTGCAGCTTATAATTACTATTCTAAAAAAGAATCCGATAAAAATATGTTAAATAATATTCCTTATTATGAATTAATATCAACTAATTTAGTGATAGATGCAAAACAAATAAACAGATTTTTTAATAAAAAATTTCCTGGAAAAGTTTCAGTAAAAGAATTTTATCCTTTTTATGAATTCTTAGATAGAAAAATAGAATATTATATTAATAACCAGTTAGTTTTGAGATTATTTGGTAATAATGAAAGATGTATTGTATATAATTACTCAGATAAAAAGAAAACTCATTTTGGTACCTTTAATTTGGTTATGATGTATTTGCTATTTGATTATTTTTACTATTTTATAAACCATGATAAATATAATACTGAATTATTTTCAGGACTTATTTCAAAATTTTTTAATTTAAGAAATAAATATTTAGATAAACATAATATAACAGTTATTGATAAATCACCATTTCAAGATTTTACATTTAAATGCTTAGGAATCCCAATAGATCCAATAAGAAGTTCATTATTAGAAGGTTTAGAAAAGAAAAAACAAGGAAAAAGAATGAAATTTAGATATGATCCATCTGGAAAATCAATTAAAGTTCCTGAATTTTCCTTTTCTAATATTTCCGGAAATCACATTTTAAAAGAAAAATATTTTATTTTAAAAAAAAATAATTTATAAATTATAATATATATGTCAAGTCAGATTTCAGTAATTGACGATTTAGAATTAAAAGCCTTTAGCATTCCTCAAGCTGGTGGTAAAAAACGTTCTAAAAAATCATCTAAAAAATCTCAAAAAGGTGGTAATCCTCCCAAAACTCCAGAAGGTCTTCAAGTTGGAGGCAAAAAACGTTCTAAAAAATCATCTAAGAAAGGATCTAAAAAAGGATCTAAAAAAGGATCAATGAAAGGTGGTAATCCTCCCAAAACTCCAGATGGTCTTCAAGTTGGAGGCAAAAAACGTTCTAAAAAAGGATCTAAAAAAGGATCAATGAAAGGTGGTAATCCTCCTAAAACTCCAGATGGTCTTCAAGTTGGAGGCAAGAAACGTTCTAAAAAAGGATCTAAAAAAGGATCAATGAAAGGTGGTAATCCTCCCAAAACTCCAGATGGTCTTCAAGTTGGAGGCAAAAAACGTTCTAAAAAAGGATCTAAAAAAGGATCTAAAAAAGGATCTAAAAAAGGATCAATGAAAGGTGGTAATCCTCCCAAAACTCCAGATGGTCTTCAAGTTGGAGGCAAAAAACGTTCTAAAAAAACATCCAAAAAAGGATCTAAAAAATCATCCAAAAGATTAATGAAAGGTGGTAATCCTCCTGAGGGAGAACCTGAACCTGCACCTGTACCTGTACCTAAAAATTCTCAAGTTGGAGGCAAAAAAAGTTCTAAAAAATCATCTAAGAAAGGATCTAAAAAATCTCAAAAAGGTGGTGATCCTCCCAAAACTCCAGATGGTCTTCAAGTTGGAAGTAATTACCCTTTACCAACCCCTCCTGGTCTTCAAGCTGGTGGTAATTACCCTTTACCAACCCCTCCTGGTGTTCAAGCTGGTGGTAATTACCCTTTACCAACCCCAACCCCTCCTGGTGTTCAAGCTGGTGGTAATAACCCTTTACAAACCCAACTTAAAGTTGATAATAAGATGAAATGTGATAATTCAACTTTAAATTCAAAATCTTCAGATGAATTATTAGGTGGAGCTAAAAAAAAAGGATCCAAAAAATATTAAATAATTAATATATTTTTACAGAATTACAATAATTGTCAATTCTGTTCAAATCAAATGTTTTTAAGTAATTATAATTATCCAAATCAAGACTGTTATTTAAAAAATCAAAAGCTAATTTATCCTTTGATTTAAAACTGGTAGTAGATTGTTTAGTATCTGTAACATCTTGAATACTAGTAAAATTTTTACTTTCAATTACTGTATTAGGAATATGGTGAATTATATCAAAATCATTATCTTCTTCATATATTTTTTTAAATGCCAGTGAATTTGGTTCAGCTTTAGGTAACATGTGAGGGGTATATAAATCCATTTTAGCTTGATAAAATTCCAATTTTTTAGTGATTGATTCATCATCTGAATTACTATCAGAAGTGTCACTATCAACTGAAACTATTTTAACAGATGGTATAAAGTTATCATCTTCATTTTTATCATATTCAAATAAAGTTGTGTCATTACTAATTTCACTTAGTGATTTTTCAATATGTCTACTAAGTAATTTAATCATATTTTTATTATATTTATTTGATTTAATTTCTAATAAAATATTTTCAATAAATTTCTTATAAGATAAAATATTATCAATATGATAATTTAAACTTTGATCTTCTACATAATATTCTGTATATTCTTCTGAATTCATTAATTAAAAAATTATATATTATAATATATTAATTTCAATTATTTTTAAGTAAAAATTATTTAAAAAACAATTAGATTAATTAAATAATAATGAATTTTGATGAATTATTTAAATATTGTCAAGAATTAAATAAATCAAATTCTGAGAAATGTTTAGTATGTCATATACCTATTGAGAAAGATCACAAACATTTAAAATTAAATTGTAATCATTTATTTCATTCTGATTGTATTAATTATTTAGGTGGATCTATCAAATGTTTATATTGTGAGAAAAAATCTTTACCTGAAAAAATTAATTGGAACCAAAATGAATTGTGTAAAATAGTTCTAAAAACTGGACCAAAGAAAGGAGAGTTTTGTAATAGGAAAAATTGTTTATATCATAAAATAAATTCTTCAAATGTACAAGTTGTTAATACTAATAATTGTAATTATATAATTAAATCTGGTATTAATGCTGGTAAACAATGTGATAGAAAATTACCTTGTAAATATCATAAAAATGAAATAGACATTTAATCAATAAAATCACATGATTCATTTTCATTATTTTGAAATGATTTAAATTTTGATGTATCTGTATTTTTGTTATTTTTAATATCATATTTTCTAACAAAATCAGTATTTTTAATTGCTTTTTTATTGAGAATATCTTGAATTATAGATTCAGTTTTAACTATTTTAGAATCATCAATAAAATCACATTCTTCATTATCTAAAAAATCACAATAATCTGAATCATAATCTTTTTCTTTAGGCTTATCTTTCTTTTCAAATTTAAAATTAGAATTAAATGATTTATTAGTTGTTTTTATCTTTGGTTGAACTAGTTTTTTAATATCAAATTCTGGATCTAAAAACAAATACTTATTTTTAATAATATCATCATTATGAATAACATATTCAGTATTCATTTTAATGTATTTTTTTCGTTTTTCTACTATTTTTTTGAGCTCATCTAATTTATCTTGATTTTTTCTATAATATAATATTTTATCATATGTATCCTTCATGATTGGAATTATACTACCTAAAAATTTATCATCTCTATTTATTGCAACATTATGTGATGATTCTAACTTCCAATAGATGATTCTATAAAAATAATAATCTTTATGAATATCAGGATATAATGTTTTATATTGGTCCAACATTTTTAAAACCCAATTATTATATTGAGCTTCATCCATGTCTAATCTTTTTGGAATAATATATTTAGATTTCCATTCAGCTAAATCACCATCAAATTGAGGGATGAAAACTTTTGGATAAAATTCTAATATAATACCTTTTTTAAGTCTATCATCAACTTGAATTTTAGCACTAGAGTTACCAACAGTATTTACACATGATTGACAATTATCTGACAAATAAGCTTCACGACTAGAATATTCGGATAATTTACATTGCCAGAAATCACATACATCTAATTCACAACATGCTAATTGTTGTTGAACTTGACAATAATAATAAAAAGGACAAATTTCTCCAGCAATTTTTCCAGATGTTTCTATATCTCTTGTAACAGGGCATTTGATTTCTAACATTGTACCTAATCTTTCAGAAAAATTATTATCTAATGTATATTTAGAACAAATACCATCAGGAGATGCACCTAAAAAAGTATATTTTTCAGAAGGTAAAGCTCCAAATTCAAAAACACGTGTATTGTAAATATGTTCATAAATCATAGTTGCTGTTGGTTCATATTTTTTACCATGAAAAACTGTAGCATTATCTAAAAATGGAAAATTAGGATCACATTTTTTTAATATAAATGATTCAACCGGTTCATATGGATTTAAATCTATAGCTGCAGCAGAATCTGATGCTGTAATTCTATTATATCTATAATTAAACCATTCTTGAGATCTTTGAGCAGGTTGTGGTAACTTTTTGAGTTTTTCAAAATGATCAGATATTTTTTTATATTTGGATGGAACTTTGATATCTGGATATGTATCTTCATATTCTCTTAAACAATTCTTTCCATCATCAAATGATAAACTATTATTAAAAGTATATTTATTTGAAAACAATCTATTTATAATTTCATCTACTTTATCTTCAGTTACATCGGCAAATTCTTTTTGTAAATCATGATAAATTTGTTTTTTGATTATTGATAAACCTAATAAATTTGTAGAACCTTTCTTTCCGATATTATGTTCTAATATTTTAATTGTTTTTTCAATCATATTATTTAAATTACCAAAGGACATTATATGGATATTAAATTAGTTTTTAAATAAAATTAATTCAATATTTTAGTTCTCTAAATAAAAATAGTTATTATTATTGTATTGTAAATTAGGTAATGATATGATTTTTCCATTAATTTCATCATATATAACATTTTCTTTTTTAGTTAATTTTTTTGCTTTAATTAATTCAACTAGTTTATCTCTTAATTTAATTTTATCTTTTTCAGAATTCATTTTTAAATTATTTACGAATTCTTTTACTTTTAAAATTTTATGTATTGAATTTAATTTTTGCCAAGATTTTTTATATAAATCTCCATCCGCAAATATTTGTTTATGATTGTCGGTTTCTGATGAAGAGTTTAAATCTTTTTTTTCTGTATTTGTTTCTGATAATTTATTTTCTTGTGGTAATTTATCATATAGATCTTGTAAATGATTATTTAACCATATTTCATTTATTTGCATTTTTTTTAATGATTCTATCAGATTTTTATAATATTTTATTTCAAATTTATTATTAATTAATTCAATATCCATTATAATTAAAATCAACTTATCTTTAATATATTTTATTCAATATTTATTAAATATTGAAAATATTATCTTATACTATTTAATCCTTAATATAATGAATCCAAATTTAGATGAATTATTTTCTGAACTATTCGCTTATCGTATATTGATGCAAGATTCGTATGAAAATGAATCGGATATCATACGGGAAATTAAAAATTATTTAATAGAAATTGGAATTACTATCTCGAATATTCCACAAATCATTTGTGATTTTTATAAAAATTTTGGTTATGAAATATCATTTGATGTTGTAAATCAAGCATGCGGTAATCAAATGGTAGATAATATTTTAAGTTTAACATTATCATCAGAAGATTTTAATAATACTGATCCAAATGAACAACCCATAATTTTTTCTCAAACATTTTCAAATCCTATAAATGACAACGCCGATGAAGAATCATCAAATGAAGCTTCAGATGATGAAAATCTCCAAAATAATAATTTAGATTTATCTCAAATAGTTCACGTATTAAATAATCATAATAATTCAATTAATGAATTGATGGCACAAAATATGTTTCTATATGTTAATTTTATTAATGGTCATCTTCAAAATCACTGGATTAATAATCCAGTAAATCATGGTTCATTAATGAATGTAATTAATAGTCTTGTAAATAATAACAATCAATCGTATCAGAATGTAGTTGTTTCAATGGATGATAAAGATTTAGAAAAATTAGAATCTGTAGAACTAGATTCAAATTTAGATTCAAATTGTAGTATATGTATGGGACAAATGGAAAAAGGAGATTTTATAACTAAATTAGTTTGTACTCATACTTTTCATACTGATTGTATTAAAACTTATCTAAAAGAATATAATTATAAATGTCCTGTTTGTAGAACAGAATTAGGAAAAGTAAAATATAGTTTATAAAATAAAATAATTTTATAATTATATTATTGTTGTACACATTGAGGTTGTCCCATATTTTGATTTTCCATATCAGAATCTGAGCTATTTGAATCATCAAAATTTTTATTATTTGATTTTTTATATTCTTTTTGGTTATTGTTTTTTAATGAATCCATTAAGTTATTAATTGTTTCAGATTGTTTACATTCTGATAAAACTGTTTTTGTCAAATTAGAAGTTTTAATTACTTGTTGTTCTTTTAGAACTTCGGCTTTATCAAATGATTGTAATAAAGATTTTAATTGTGATTTAGTATCTTGTGGTAAAACAGAAAAATTAGGTAATATTATATTAAATCTAATATATAGATCTCCATTTGTATTATTAGATAATTTCATACCTTCATTATTGATTTTTCTAATCATTTTAAAATCAGTCGGACCTGAACAACTTAAATGTAAATTTCTCCCATCCATATGAGTTATTAATTTATCAAAACCAAATAAAGCTTGATATAATTTAATATCTAAATCTAAAAATAAATCATTATCATATCTTTTAAAAGTTTTATTAGGAATTTCATTAATAATAAGAATTAAATCTGTTTTACATTCTTTTAATTGATGACCTTTACCTTCTAAAGTTAATTTAAAACCATGATTTAATTTTGATATTAATTTTATTGGAATTGTTTTTTCTTTTATAGTGAATCCTTTACCGGTACATACATCACATTTATCTTCATCTTTAACAATTTTACCTTTACCATTACATAAATGACATTCTACCATAGATCGTTGGACAATAGGACCCATTCGAATCATTTGAATCTTTACTCCTTGACCTTTACAGGCTTCGCATTTAGAATTATTTCCGGTTTTAGTACCATCTCCATTGCATTTATTACAATTATTTTTTTGTTTATAACTAAAGTTAATTGTTTCTTCATTATATATTTGTTCTAAATTGACATTTATTGGTTCAACAATATTTTCTGGTTGTTTATGTTTTGGTTGTGGCATTCCACCCATATTAAATGGAAATCCAGCCCCAAAAATATTTCCAAAATCTGCAAAAGGATTGTGATCATTATTTTGACCTGCCTGATTTTCAGCATTAAAAATATCCATACCAATATCATCATATAATTTTCTAGATTCATTATTTAATAAAATTTCTTTTGCTTTATTAATTTCTTGAAACATATTTGTAGCATCTTTTTTTTTATCAACATCTGAATGTTTATCTGGATGCCATATTTTAGATAATCTATTATAAGCTTTTTTAATTTGTACTTCAGTAGCATCAGGTTTAATTTCTAAAATATCATACAGTTTTGTATCTTTTACCATTTAATATATTTAAAAATGCTTCTTTAATTAATTTAAAAAATTTTAATTATTATTTAAAGCTTCAAATTTATATATAGTAATGACAGATTTACAAGTTTTTAATGTTATAGTTGAAGGAGATAAAATAGGTTTTAATTCAAAGAATGCTGTAAATAAATTTAAACAAGAAGTCAAGACTACTAATAATTTTGATCTAAGTGAACTTTCAAAAAAATTTGTTAAAACAGGTTTTTTATTAGAACAAGTTGAAAAAACAGATAATAATTATAGATTTAAAATCAGTAAAGAAGATTCTAAAGCTGATAATGAACCACAAATAATTGATAAAAAAGAAAAACAAAAAATATTAAAAGCTAAAATTAATTTAATGCGACAAGATAGAACTAACAGTGTTTATCATAAAGCAAAAGCAAATGATAATGTTCCTCCTGAAATTTTAAATGAATATATGAAATTAAAAAAAATATCAAAGATGTCTATTCCCGAACCAAATGAAATATTAGATCATCCTGAAGAATATAAACATATAATTTCATTAGTTTTACAAAATTCAATGATGAAACAACTCGGATCAAATCATCCTTATGTTAGATATTTTAAATTAATAGCTGAAAAACTAGGTGTTGAAATGATTTTACCAATACCAACTCAAAATTTCTTATCTGATGATAAAATTAAAAATTTAGTTAATATTAAAGGAAATGAAATGAATATGGATAATGAAACTGATAGTGAAAATGAAGTTGAAATATAAATAAAATTGATTAATTTATTGATTTATATTAAATCAATAAATTAATGATTATTTATGATAATATCCATGGTTATATAAACTTAGACTCAATATCTTCTGTTATAGTTGATACACCTGTATTTCAAAGGTTAAGAAATATTCATCAAACAGGAGTATTATATTTAGTTTTTCCAACAGCAAATCATTCCAGATTTGAACATTCTATTGGAACATATCATTTAGCTACTCAAATGATAGAAAAAATCAATAAAAAACAACCAGAATTAAAAATAACAGCTGAAATAATTCAATTAGTTGGAATTGCAGGGTTATGTCATGATTTGGGTCATTTACTTTTTTCGCATTTATTTGACGATTACTTTTTGGAATCTTTGTCTAATCATAATGAATTAAAAATATTAACAAAAAATGTTTATCATGAGAATAGATCAATTACATTACTTAATCACATGGTTGATAAATATGATGTACCATTAAATAAAGATCAAATAAAAGTAATTGGTGATTTAATTAATCCAAAAGAATCTGAATATAATAAATGGAAGACTAAATATCAGGTTGGTAGATGGATATTTCAAATTATTTCCAATCCATTAAATTCTATAGATGTTGATAAATTTGATTATTTAGTAAGAGATACTCAAGCTGTTGGATTAAAATTTGGATTTAATTATTCAAGAATTATAGAAGATGCAAAAGTTATAGAAAATAAAATTTGTTACTCATTACAGTGTAGTGAAGATATTTACCAAATGTTTTTTATTAGATATAGATTACACAGACAAATTTATAATCATAAAGCTGTCAAAGCAATTGAAATATTAATTATTAAATTATTAATAGAAATAGAAAAAGAGTTAAATATATCTAAATATATTTTAGATCCTGAGAAAATGATGGAACTAGTAGATTCATTCATATGGTATGGACATAATAATCCATCAATCAAAAAAATTATACAAGAAATTAATCAACGTAAAATACCAAAACTTGTATATCAAGATGTTTCTTTGTATCCTTGTGAATTTGATGAAGAAAAATTAAGACAATCGTTCAATGAAAATACTTATTATATTTTAAGATTTAAAGTTGGATATGTTGGAGGAAAGTCAAATCCATTAAATAAAATAACGTTCTATAATTTAAAAAACGGAAAAATAATATCAGAAAACAAAGTAAGAAGTTTTTCATTACTAATTACTCAAAAACATCAGGAATATTTCTTGAGAGTATATTGTATGGATTTATCATTGGTAGATAAATATAATGAATACTTTGAAGAATTATCTCAATCTAAAAATGTATCTGATGAAAATGTTGAAGAATGATTCATTTTTTCTAACCGTCTTTCTCTTCTTGACCATTTTTTTAATTCTCTTTTATTAATATTATTTCTACGATCATTAATTTCTTCTATTGATGGTCTATTTTTATTATTATTATTTTTTCTTTTATTTCGACTTTCAATCATTTGATAATGATTTTCTAATCTAATATTTCTTTGATATATAATTGAAGGTAATAATTGACTTGAACTAATGAATATAAATTCATCTGGTATGCTTAGTCCAGGTTGTAAATCATTGGATTGATAACCATTTCTTAATCCTATATTTGTTCTTTGAATAATTTCTTCTTGTGTATATATAAATTTTTCTCTACAATATGGACAAATTGAATTAGCTAATCTAATAAAACAATTATAACAGAGAGAATGTTCACACGGAAGAAATTTTAAAGACGAATTTTTATCGTAACAAATATGGCAATCCATTTATAATAGGTTAGAAAAAAAATTAAAAAACTATAATATATTTAAATATTTGAATTTTTTTTTTTTTTTAATAGATTGTTAAAAAGTCCTTTTTCAAAAAATAAATAAAGAACCAAACCAGTAATAAAAAATGAAAAATCAATACCGTATGGCTTATCTAAATCTTTATTTATTTTATTAATTGAAAGATTAAATATTATCTTACAAATAACCCATGTAATAAAACCAATTAAGATTGATTCAATAGTAATCATTAACATTGATAATACTTAGATAATTAAATAATTTTAAACTTAAAGGATTTAAAATATTTTAAATTATATTCTTATTTAATATAATTATGAATTGGGAAAAATCTGTTGTTAAAATAAATGTAAAATCAAGAAAAATTTATTATTCAAATCCATTAAATACTTTTAATATATTTGAAACATCAGGAACTGGATTTTTTATTACAAAAAAACTTATTTTAACTTGTTATCATGTAATTGAAAATTCTGTTATTATTGATATTTTTTATAAAAATACTAATGAAGTTAAAGCAACTATTAAACATATATTTCCAGATGATGATTTAGCAATATTAGAAATTAAAGAAGATCTAAATGATGTAATACCTTTAGAAATGAAAGTAATAAGTGAAAAAGAAACTAATGATGTTTTAACTATAGGATTTCCATTGTCTAGTAAGAATATTAAAATAACAAAGGGTATTATTTCCGGTTATCAAGAATCTTTAATACAAACTGATGCATCCTTAAATCACGGTAATTCTGGAGGACCATTAGTTATTAATGATAAAGGAGAATATAAAGTAATTGGTGTTAATGTTAGTAAATTATCAAAAGCTGAGAAAACTGGTTTTGTTGTACCTATATATAGATTTATTATATCATTTGATATAACAACAAATGATAAAGAAAATTTAGTTATTAAAAAACCAATTATTTATTTTGATTACCAAAAACTTATACAAGATGAATTAAGAGAAATTTTATATGATGGAATAGAATTACCATATAATAAAAAACAAGTTGGAGTTAGACTATCTATTATCAATAAAAAATATTATTTTAACAAATATTTAAAAGAAGGAGATATATTAATAAGTATTAATTCAAATCCAATAAGTTATGAAGGACAGGTTAAATTTGATTTTTATCCAGAAAAAATACCTATAGATGATATTGGATTATGGTTTAATCCTGGTGATAAAATAAGTATTGAATATATAGACACAAAAGAAAAAAAATTAAAAAAAGTTGATTTTAATTTAGAAATTTGTAAAACAAATATTAATTATTATCACATGGTTGATCCAAAAAGTATTTATTATATTGAAAATAATTTTTTAATTCTATCAATTTTTTGTAAAAATCATTTTGAAAATCTTAATAGTTTAAAATTATCATCTAGCCAAATTATTAAAATATTTGAAAGGAAACTATATCAGCGTGATTTATTTACTGTATATTTATCAGATATTAATTATAATAAAATTGGAAAATTTAGTAAATATCCTATTGGAGAAATAATATTAGAGATTAATGATAATAAATTTGATAATTTTAATGATTTTATGGAAATTACTAAGGAACCAATTACTAAAATAAAAACTATTGATAATGAAATTTATTTTATACCCACTAATCAAAATAAAATAAAAGAATTACCGAATTCTGAAAATTATGTTCATATTATTTATATTTAAAAAAATTGATTAATTATTATTTAAAAATATTTATCAAGTACTATAATGCCTTCCAAAAAAGCTATTAAAAAAGTTTCTACTAAAGAAGAATCAGAAGATGATTATGAAGAAGATGTTGATGAATTAGATGAAATTGAAGAGGTTGAAGTAGATGAATTTGATGATGATGAAGAAAAAGATGAATTAAATATAGAACCTGATACCGAAGCAGTGGGATGTGCTATAGAAGAAGCAATAGAGGATGATGATGAATATTTTGATAATAATGATGAAGTAGAATTACAAGATGATCAAAATATTGAATATGTTCTAAAAGAAAATAGATTAAGTTCGAATAGATTAACTAAATATGAAATGGTTAGAATATTAGGAGAAAGATGCAAACAATTAACAATGGGCGCTAAACCAATGATAAAAAATATTAAAGATTTATCATATGATAAAATAGCTGAAGAAGAATTCATTAGAAATATGATTCCTTTTAAAATCAAAAGACCTTTACCTAATGGTAAGTATGAAATTTGGAATTTAGAAGAATTATCCAAAGATCATCTATTATCATTAATTGAATAAATTATTTTGTTTTAGATATTCAATAAAGTCATTATTATTAATTAATTTTTTAAGTATTTTATAAATTTTTACCAATTATAGAAACAAACGGAACAAATATAGTTTAATTTATAACTACCTTTATCTCTAAAAAAGACAGCATCCTTTGCATCTAGATTCTTATGAGTAATACAGCTAGGATTTTTACAGGTATAATCTCTTGTATGGGGTAATAATGGATCTTTAACATTCAATTCATTTTCTTCAATATTTTTAAACTGAACATTTTTATTTTCAAGATTAATTTGATATAATAAAGTTGTATCAGTTATTTGTTTAGCATAATTACAATTTACACATTTAAATTCCGCTCCTGAACTAACTATTTCTTCAAATAACTGATTTAATTTTATTTTATCTTCTTCTGATATTTTTTGATATTTTTTATTTTTAGCCATTTCATCTTTTGAAAAATCAGCTTTATATTTTGTTAAATCTTCTTTTTCTTCTAATTTAATGAAAGCATCTGATAATTTTTTTATTAATATCCTTTCATCTGCTTCCTTAGATATTTTTGAAGATTTTGATATATCAAATAAATATGAACAATTTGGACAAAAGTACATTAGATAATATATACTATCTAGATTTTATATAATTTAATTTCATTTTTTTATTTCTATTTAGAGTAGTAATTTTATAATTTATTAAATGAATTTAAATAATATTTGGATGGCATTCGAATGCTTAATTACTCCTTTATTAGATTGTTTATGTAGATTATTTTTTTGTTTTGGTAAAAAATTTAGATGTGATATATGTAATAAAAGATTCAAACATAAATCACTTCTAGCTGAACATATTAAATATTATCATTCTGAAATATTTGTATTTGTTGAAAAATATCATGAATTGGAAACATTAAATACTATGGATATTCATATTAAACATAATTAATTTTGACTTATTTTATTAAAATTTTCTAATAAAATATTAAAATCTAAAATTTCTTTTTCCATAAAATAAATCTGTTTTGATACAGGTACTCTTCCATGTATTTGTTCATAAGATAATAAATCATCTTTTAACTTTTTAAAATTTTTATCATATTCTAATTTAATTTCATCCTTAAAATAATTAGACCATTTTTTATATTTTTCATTTAAAACATCTATAATTGCAATTGAATAAGTATAATAAATTAAATATAAATTATATTCAATTGATGAAATATGATCTGGTTTAACATTTTCAAATCCAGGTTCATTTTGAATTGGATATTCTCCCATTAAAGAAAGTATAGATGTTAATACCAATCTAATATTCATAATTGGTTTCCAATTAGGACCAGTCCAAGTTCCTAATATTGACAAACAAACCTTACCACATTGATATAAATTAGGATTAAATCTGACTTTATTATTAATAGTTAACATTTTTATTTCTGGTGGTTTATCTGGATAATTAGTTGGAAATTTGATATCAAAGAAAAAATATCCTCCAAAATATGGAGTATTGGGAGGTCCCATTATAAGAGCATATTGTTGATAAATATTTTTTTTATTAATCCATAAATAAATTCCATCTGGTTTGTTTTTATTAAAATCAATATAATCATTCATAATTCTAATAGCAGTTTTGTTCATTAAACTAATTATATAACGTTTTTTTAAGTATTATTTTTAACTTCTTGTTGTTTATCATTTTCTTTTATTTCATTTGTTTTGACATTTAGATTTTTTTTTTTTTTTAAATCTCGAA
>Ga0194123_10004463_pt1 | contig 15812 bp, 7 predicted proteins | sample TA2MahsurfametaG_5_FD_155479 | JGI IMG/M metagenome (GOLD analysis project Ga0194123, IMG submission 155479) | Freshwater microbial communities from Lake Tanganyika, Tanzania - TA2015023 Mahale A surface | ecosystem: Environmental > Aquatic > Freshwater > Lake | place: Tanzania: Lake Tanganyika... | reverse complement strand
TTTGGGCGATGCGACGACGAAGTCGATTTGCTGGATCATCCCACCGAACTTCTTTCCTGGCCTTGGCTTCATGCCATTTCGATGGGTAAAGAGATGTCCGCACTTCGGGCTCTGTCGTCGAGTTCCAGCGAAGTATTTGCAATCATGGCAGCCTTCCAGCGGCTTTCGGCTTGACGCCGTAGCTTCAATCAGGTCCACCAAGCCATACTTCTTGAGGACGCCCGATACGTGGCCGGGCCAGAGGTTGAAATCACCAGCCAGGATCAAGCGTTGGCCTCGGTCAGATTCCAAGAGCGTTTCTAGCTGGGACATCAGGCGGGGGAAGGAGTATTCGCCGGATCCGTTGTTCTCTCCTCGACGATCTCGCGTGACTGCATATAGTCCAACGACGGTCGCCCAACGCTCACCGTTGCGCAGAACATCGCTTACCTGCACAGCGGCTGGCCACTCAAACTCAAGTCGGCGTGTCTTCAGCCGAGTTCGAACTTCTGTAACTTCCCGAAACTCTACGGACCTCGTCGCTATAACAGTTCCCCACTTGTTGGCCTTATCGGGATAGATCCCTTCTGGGTTCCATTGGTAACGCCATCTCGAGTCAACACCCGGTGTCACCTTCGCCTCGGTGAAGGCGTAGACATCTGCCTGGATCTCGGCATCGGCCCAATCCAATAACTCCGGGACCGACTTCCTTGGTGCCACTGCCTGCTTTAGGTTCCATGTAGCAACACGCATATCAACCTTTTCCATCTTGTTCGAACTGTGTTGGTGATCAAGTAGGCCAGCCATATCCGGACATTTTGAATCGGCGTTGTTCCCCTACCCTGCACGCAAACTTTAATGAGCCAGAAATCTCTGAAGGGCCCTTTTGGCTCGTCTCTTCAGTGCAGTCTTTTCCACACGGTTTCACTTACACAACGAGGGACTAGCAGATCAACAAATTTGGCTTTACACCGCAAATTCAAAGCTGCCTCTACAGAAATCTTGCGAGAACTGGCTGCTGGTCGCTCGTTCCAGAACCAATGAGGATTGATCGATCAAGATATTGATTGAACAACTCGCACGACGTTTCTGGAACTAAGCAGCACTGATGACACACACCAGCAATACGACGTTCGCTGTCAAGAACTGATTCGATACACACCGGATCCTGCGGGCACCATGCCACAGCCTCGAGGACTCTGTCGAGGAGCCCCTCGAGAATTCCGCTCTGCGCAAACCGGACTACTCCACCCATTGTCCCCATGCTGTCTCCCTCTGCGGTGTACACGAGGAATCCCAACCGACCACCTTCCAACTCGTAGATACGATCGCGAATACTGGGCAACGCATAACCCGAGTCGAGGCTGAGTTCTCGTGCGAAGAGATGTGCAAGCGTATGAGCAACTACGCCGCGATCGCTGAGGTCAACGACAGTTGGACGACCATCCACACCGATCCGTCTTTCCGTCGACACATTTCCCAAAACATGTGGGTTGATTTCGAGGAAAATTCCCTCTCCGCGAACACGATAAGCAGGAAGCCAGTGCCGTCTGAAAACTTCCGTTCCCCACAGCAGTTGATGTCCCTCGCGACGTCCGACTGAACGGGGATTCTTTCGAGAAAAGCCATCCAATACTCGGGTTTCCGTCAAAACATGTACTGCAGCTATCCCACGGAAAAGTGACCTCTCGCCAATCAGGGGGTGGTTGTACGCCGACAGATCCTTCGTTTCAATCGTGAACAGTGGATTATTGGCGAGACGCGGATAGGTCTTGCGCCCACTGAGGACATTGAACTCGTTCAGTCTCGCTTCGTATACATTCCATTCATCACTTGCGGCTTCTGCCTCGAGATTACGAATGTGAATGACATATTCTCTCATTACCTCTACGTCGAGGGCGAACCCCTCGTCATTGAGCTGACCAGCAATCAGACCGAGTTCTCTTGATGATTGAGTATCGGCTTCACAAACTCGTTGCAGCAGGTTGGGCCGATTCCGAACGAAATCAACGATTCTCTCATCAATCTCGGCCTCGGACGGAATGTGCAAGGCCGACTTCATGCTTGGGAAGTAGACAGCGACGCTCGTTCGTTCAATCAACTCCATTTCCTCGGAACAATCCTCATTTTCTTTACCGGGTAGCCAAATTCGAAGTCCAGAGCACTTCTTCTTGTAGCCACCCTCGTTTCTTCCGCCGCAATCAAGACACTTGGGAACTGGTTGCTGGACTACTCCGCCAAGAGTGAGTTTGATGTTGTCGCTGACGCAACCACCGACATGGTTCACAGATTGTGCCCAGTCGATTTCTTCGATGTGCATTAGGACAAATCAGAAAGACCGGGACCTGCTGAACCCGGCCAGCGAACTTTCCAGCAGCACAGGATGGACATTTCCAGACGGCGGAGTGCTTATCGCCATGGTGAGCAATGCTGATTCGACCACACTGCCAGTTCTGACACCACCCAGCCATTGGAAATCGCATGAGGGGGATGATCCAATTGCGGCTTCCTCGATCGTCATCAAATCGTGGAGGAACAAGAAACGATGACACGCCCGTAGCGGCTTCGAGCTCTGGGTCACGGATTGAGTTCTTCCGGACGTAATCGAGATAGTCATCGTCGTCTGGGAAAGCTCGCCGCAGCATCATCTCCCACTCGGGAAGTCCGGCAACGATTCCTGTCAAGCCGTGCCGTGTCCTGATCACGCTCCCAACTCCACTCTGAAGAACGGCGTCTCCACGCTTGATCATCGTGTACATGTGGTTCATCAAAGCTCATCGTCTCCCATGGTCAAGGCTGATTGGTCCGAAGTACCTACGTCGGCCGCGACGACTGCGGTAGGCAACCCAAAGGAAACGAGTTGTGCCGGAGCATCGGGATCGACAGAGCGCATCGAGGTGAGGATCCGCCAGACACCATTAGCTCGAGATGCCGAATTAGCGTTGGACGCAATCTCCAGAAAGTCCGGAACGCCCCTACCCTTCCGCCAGGCATAACCCGAGACTACTGGAACTGAAGCTTGGGTAAGCAAGTCAACGAGGATTTGCTTAGTGGTGTCATATTCCCACTGGCCATGTTGAAGGGCTCTTCCGAGATACCACTTCTCTAGTGTTGGCCAGATTCGCTTGACTTGATCGGTGATCGTCCCCCCGCTTGGAGTCTCCAAAATCTGAACCAGGGCGGCGATGGTTGTCGGACAACTGCGTTCCAATGCCTGCCGGGTGTATGGAGTGACGCTCGCGCTTTCGACTGACGCGTAGAGACGTTCATGCCAACCGATGAACGATTCGTAGTGTGATCGATCACGAGGAGACGAGCTGTTGAGTACGTCGACGATGAGCGCCGGGGATTTGTCCGATCGGCCGACTCGACCCGAAACCTGAATGTATTGGCTCGAGCCCTTCGGCTGTCCCATTACCGTCATCAGGCCCAATCTCGGAACGTCGAGACCTACTTCGATCATTGAAGTGGCGAAGCAGAAGTCGACTACTAGAGGGTCGTCGTAGGGCCGCCCCAGATCCGCAAGAACTTCAGAAACATTTTCCGATCCGGTCGCCGTGATCTCTTTCGGTCGACGGTGCGATCTCAGGGGTCGTTGTCCGCTTTCGATCCTCTCCCCACTGGAAGAACCGGACGCCAGACGAATCCTGTCCAAGACGCCACGTAACTTCGTCTCGACAGACGAAGAGAGCATTCCCAGAACTCGTCGACTGGAGAAGAAGGAAACATCGGTCCAGTAGGGATCGACTTCGGCACCCATAAACTTCATCACGCCAGCAAAATGGGCGAGAGTTGCCAAGGCCCGCAGTTGAACTTCCACAGCGGGCAGTCCCCCAGAGGAGCTAACAGCCACGTAGCGGCGTGTTGGACGATCCGGGTCCTGGCGGCTGAAGAACGAGTCCGCGATGTTGAGTCCTGGAGGTGGGACCAATCGAGCGTCGCGGCCATACAAGCCGTGAATCTGGGGGCCAAAGTTACGGGTCGTTGCAGTTGCTGCGACATACAACGGCGACCGTCCCCCTTCTCCGGCCAAACAGAGCTGCTCAAGCATCAGCTCGAAGACCCCGTCGAGGCTTCCCAGCGGGCCCGAAATCAGGTGAAGCTCGTCTTGGATGAAGAGCGCAGGAGGTGGTGCAGCTCGTCGTCCATCTTTAAGTCCGAAGATCGCCTGTGAATCGGGAGCGATGGCCATCGTTGCGACCTTGTCAACAGTTCCGATGACGAAATCGGGTGGGTAGTCGTAAAGATCTTCGTCTGTCTCCAAGATAGGGAGACCCCGCTCGCGTGTTTTCCCCTGAATCATCTCCTGGCGACGGGCAAATCGGCACGTCGGATCAGGGCAATGAGTGAGCAGGCGTTGCTCTTTCTTGGGAGGAGGGAGTTTGACTCTGGAATAGCCAGCGACGCTTCGTTTCGCCACGAATCCCATTTGCGCACCACACCATGGGCATTGCGAGAGCAGGAATCCCGAGGCGGTCATCGAAGCTTTGCCTTCAGCCTGCTCGAGTCGACGAATTGCCTCTCGGCGATTGTTCGGAGTGAGGCCTGAACCGACCCATGCCCCGAGGCGCACCTCCGATATACCGTATCGGTCAGGCTTCCCTGATCGTATCTCCTCCAATGCACAGATCAACGAGGCGCTCCGGATCAACTGCTGAACCGTGAGAAGCTGAAGCGTGTATCGCATCAACACTTTTGTCGTTTGTTGATTCCGCTGTCCACGCGCCATGACACCTTGGAGTCGTTCCCACAAAATCGCAAACGCTGAAAGACCCAAGTAGGCCTCGGTCTTCCCACCGCCAGTCGGCATCCAAATGACGTCGACGGATCGCCGGTCATTGTGTCCAATATCGATGAGCTTCGGAAGACTCGACAGAATGAACGCGATTTGGAATGGACGCCAGGCCGGCTGCATCACTAAACCGGATTGATTACTCGATCCCTCAAAGGAAATCGTGCCGCCTTCAGAAATAATGGCCCGTCGGAGACCTCGACTCGACGCAATTCTCTGAAAATGCATGGCCCGGTTCGCGTCGCAGAAACACTCGCGAGCCTCGTCGTGCAACAAAATCAGCTGCCATCCAGCCCGAATGTCATCGAGAAACTTTCGCCATTCGGAGATCTGCCTGATGCCGAGAGCTCGATCATCACCTGAAAGTCGCTCGACCTCAAGAGATTGATCAATGATCCACGAGTCGTAAAGAGCGATCAACTCTTCGATTCGCGGCTTCGCAGGTAACGACGAATCGGCAAGATCGAGCATTGAAATTTGGAGTTCAAGGCCATCGTGGCCGTAGACAGATGGAACCGCAGCCAAAACGTCCACAACGGGAACGGCTTCGGTTCGAATCAAGAAACCACCACTTCCATCATCCGAAACCGATGCATCACATCCGTGGCCAACTGCTCGGTGCCGAATGCTTCTGTACAAAAGGTCGACAGACTCCCGATTTCTTCTCTCAGGCGCGTAGGGAAGGAGGTCAGCAACACGAATCTCCATGCCCGACTGAAACATGCATCGGGCAACCTCGGGAGCTGCAACCCGATCACCCGACGTCTCGTTGGAGATGGAGATGGTGCAAATTCGTTGCCCATCGTCAGTCGGACGGGATCGACAGGAGAGTCGAACAAAAAAGCCGCTCACACCGAGGCTCTCCGTGTGTGATCTCAATAGATCGATGTCGAGAGATACTTCATGGGGACTGCGTTGCCACCAGTTCTGTCGCTGACCCACTACGGAGATCGGCAGGTAGGAGCCGAACCGGATCGTCAGACCCGCCGATTCAACGTCACCGGGAATCCGAAAGCTCACTGCCATTGAACAAGATCGCCCACGAACGGAATTCCCAGTGGCGCCCACCTCCTCCGGCGCCTCAAACTGCCCCCCGTCGTCTTCCTGTTCCTTTGGGGCTGCGTCAGGTTCGAACTGAAGACCGAGCTGCTCATCTTCTTCCGAAGCTGCGGCCGACTCTGGATGTTCGACGTCCGGCGGAAAGAGAACTCCGGCCACATAGATGTTGCCCGGCCTAAACGGAAGGATCTCTTGACCGTCGCTCGAGACGAAAGGACCAATGGGCCGGTCCTGCAGAGGAGCGAAAGTCTCATCCACCACAACCGGACTTCGTTGACTGAGCCACGACATGTCTTTGTTGTCAACTGGCCCGAACATTGTCCGTTTGAAGGCACTCGTCATTGCGTCGCGAACATCCGTCGGGTTCATAGCAGTCTCCGTCGCCACTTCTTCATTCATCCCCACACATCTCCCATCCGGTTCACGGGGCGCTTCACCAACTCATCGGCAACATTGAGAATGGGAGCGAGCTTGACTCGTCCGAGATCAGGCACTTCCACTATGGCGATCTGTCTCTGTTCGATCGAGGGCAACCATGATTGATCAGCGACGATCGCTTCCTTCAACCACTCGACGATTTGCGTCCCGGCCGCGATAAATCCTCCCCGAAGGGCAGTGATGTGCTTCCATGCACTCTCAGTGTCAAGCTCAATACCAAGAGCATCAACAATGGCATCAAAGTTTTTTCTTTCTTTAGGTGCCATAGCGTTTGCACTCCAGGCGCGAAGAAGCTGACCTCGGATGTATTGCTCATTCATTCCGCTTCGGGCGAGCTGTCGAACAAATGAATCGTCCCACCGCTTCGCGCGAAGTGCTGCGCGGTACTCGTTGACCGACTTCATGGCGGTCTCTCCCGAAAACTCCTTCCTGTCCTTTACCCATTCAAAGCAGAGTTGCTGTCGTTTGGAATCCGATCCACCACCTTCGGCGACAACGAGAACATCTCCTCGGCGAAGAGACCGCGGAGCCACGCGTTCTTCAATCTCGAGACCGAATTCATCATCGACAATGCGGGTGGCCCGTTGCCCCACTTCCAGACCAAAGCTGATCCAACGATTGTCAGGCAGGGCGAAGTCCAAGCAGTCGAAGGTTTCTTCCCCTGAGTAGTCCGGGATCGCAGGACGCGGACGCTGGAAAGCCACTTCGTCATCGGACACCTCAATTCTGAACTTGCTCGGTCCTACGACCCGAGCATCGAACATTCCCGCACCTTCAAATGGCTCATAGTCATCCGGATCGAAGGAGTTATTGCCCGGCCACGAAAGAACAAGAGTGTCCTTTGCAAGAGGTGCCGTGAAGATCCAACTGATTTCACGAGGCCGATCGGATGGCTCGATCCGCCAGTCGACAAGGTTCTCAGGCGAACCAAGCACCACACAAAGGTCGAAACGCCCGGCGAATCGCGCCTCAGATTTCGATAGAACCGTGATGGATCGCGTTTGCGTGATGAGCGATGAAAGTCGTTCTCGAATAGGGCCAACGAGCTGATTAGTAGTCACAATACAAATCGAGTCGCAGCGCTCAAACCGTACTTTCGACCCTCCATTGATCACATTGTTGAGTTCCAGAAATGCGGGATGAGGCTCGGTCAGGAGCGCCGCGGCGGCCAACTGAACATCTACAATGGTCTTAGCCAAATCACCATCTAGCCGCGACGCAGTGTCGCTCTCGACGAGATCCTGCATTCCGACAAATGGGTCGGCTGCGTCGAGTGGCGAAGTTCGAAGAATCCGGATTGCTCGCCTGAGCCTGATCAAGAAATCATCTGCAGTTGCGACAAGGAGCAATCCCTTCGCGATGTTCTCAAGGCGACGAGCGTGAGATAGGAGCACCTCGAACTTCTCCCATGCAGTGCCTAGATAGGTCAGGCCTGGTTCAGCCGCCACCTCATATCGCCTGACTGCCTCGAGAAGCTGGGAGTCGTTCAGCTTCTTGTTCACAAAAGTTCCCCTTCGTCGAAGAATTCGTCATCGTCATGATCGACATCGTCCACGAATGGAGTGACTGCTGAGTCGAACACGCGAACAAACACGCCCGGCGGGACCCCCAGGTTGCGGATCTTGTCCTCGAGAGCGGCATTCACCTGTTCGTCCTTCGTCTCTTCGAAGACCCGCATTCCGCTTCCAACCCGGCGATTACAGACAATGAGTTGCGGAGCACACTGAAAAAGGGTTGAGTTCATTCGTCTATATGTCGACCATGAAGTCACAACTGTCAGACGGGGGGCGATCTCTCGGATCCACGGATGGTGCTTGTCGACCGTTGGGTCATAGATCATGAATGGGTGAAAGAGGATGTGGCTTGCCCTGAAAACGGTCCCGGCGTCCTCATGGAAGAGGGCAGCGATTTCAGGCCTCAGCCATGTTGGAACTTCATTCAACAGAATTTCCCGCTGCTTCTGAACGTAGTCACGCCCGGTTCCGATGATCACAACTGGCTTGATTGCGTGCCGTGCATACCACATTCGTCGGGGAGCTCCATGCGGGAGGGCCTTTTCGAGAGCTTCCAGAAGACGATGATCGATTCGTGCAGCACGTCGCCCTTCAGGCGTACCCGCAGGGATTGGCGCAAGAAAGGCCTTACCTCTCATCAGGGACAAATTGGAGGAGAGTCTGATCGTCTTCTCGTCAACAGACCTGATTACCAGATCCTGCATCTGGTTATCGACTAGGCCTACACATCGATCTCCAGGCCTCCAGTCATCGAAAACATCCTGCTCGACCTCGAGTGCTCCCGCCGCTGCCAACCAGTAAGAGAAGCGCCCGGTAGGAACCGAGACGACGACACGTGGGCTGGTTTCACCTATCGCAGCAGTAGGAATCGTCGATAACAGGCCGCCAAGACTCTTGAAGAATGTTGCCCAAACCGGCTCTTTGATTGCCATCGTTGCCCCCAGCGACTCTGGATTAGTTACTATAGGCGCCCTCTATTTGAAGTGGTCTCATCGATCTGAGCAAACAGTGTATGTGGCCCTAAGGAATAATTCCTTTCCGGAACATCAGCATCAATCAACCGCACCCACCGACCAACCGCGATAGCAACGGCCCGTCGCGATGTCTACAATCAACGATCCGGCGAGAGGCGGCTTCCCTTTCTCCGTCACCATGATCGTAACCGACAGTGAGTGAGACAACCAGGAGTATTTCTTATCGGTTCAGCTATCAGATCCAGACTGTGTAGTCGAAAGGCAACAGCAGCTCTCACTCCATTGATCTGGACTTCATGAGAACGTATCTGTAGCCTGTCCTTGTCCGTGCGAGTACTTAATGGACTATCTGAAGAAACCATGGTTCAAAATCACCAATCTCTTTTCAAATTTGAAGACGCGCCCTTCTCTTACTCTGGGGTACGCGCATTTGTTAAGAAAACTAGTGTTCGGATCAACAGAAACTTGCTTGTTCGCTTGCCTGTGAATCAGCAAAAGAATCAATCAGAGGAATCCTGATGATGCGCCTATGGCATCTGGTCAGTTATCGGCGATCACTTTTTGAGTACTCATCTCCTCGCCATGGGGCAATGTCATCGGAGAACGTCCACGATCCAGACGAATGTCTCTGCACCAAATGTTCAGGAGTACGTAGGACTATCTTTGAACAAAAGAATTCCTTGCTATTGAAGATAGATCAGATTGAGTTACAAATCGACGTGGCGAGAGGCGAGTTTGAGAGTCTCACTCATCAGCTTGTCGCGGCCCAACGTGCGCTAGCAAAGGAATGGAAAGTGTTTGCTCCAATTCGACATGAAGCGCGCAAACACCCAGATCTGTTCAATAGGTACCTTCGTACGTGGGGAGCACGAGAAGAAGTACAGCGACAGGTGGAACGCGCCGAGTCTTCATGGAAGACGTTGAAGACCGACCGGGATGTGTTAGTCGACCTAGTAGCAACGCTGATTTGCAAACATCGATTCTTACTGCGAGACATTGAAAAGCGTTACCGATTGAACGCAACAAGTTAAGCAGTCATCTCGATCAGCGCGCCTCATAATTCAAGCGCCTTTCAAATTCGGTAGAAAACTGCTCGGCTGTCCATTGGCTGTCACGACTAATGTGTCACGGGCGCGAGTGCAAGCTACGTAGAGCAGACAACGCTCTTTCTGAAGATCGAAATTGTGCTGATTCGCATCAATAGCTTCCGACGTAACGGCAAGCGGGAGTGGAACTCGATCCGCGTTGACCCCAACGACGAAGAGTCGAGCGAACTCGAGTCCCTTGCTGGAATGCATGGTGCCGATTTGAACCTTGCTGCCACCTTTGCCCGAGCCGATCTCGTTCCATTCGATTCCAGCCTTGTCGAGTGCTGCCTTCACTCCGGCCAAGTCAGCGATGGTTCGCGCAACCACACCAATCGAGCTCGCTGCGACCTTGTCGGCTAACCAAGATGTGAGTAGGTCCGAGACGAACTGCGCTTCCTCGGTCGAAGAGTCGAATACCTGGACGACAGGACGAGGACCCTGGAATTCAGAGCGATATCCAACTTGACGTTCGGCGTTGCCGTCAAGATCGTCAATCGGCTCGCCAGAAAGAATTCCGAGCGCCCAGCCAAGGATCTGCTGCGATGTTCGGTAGTTGATCTTGAGTCGACGCGCTCGACCTCGCGTTTCGATACCGATTGCGGAAAGGCTGACACGACTGTCGTAGATGCGCTGGTGAGCATCTCCAACTATGAAGAGATCATTCGGCCCTACAGGAACTGCGGCTCGAAGAAGCCGCCACTGAGCAGGGTGGAGGTCTTGAGCCTCGTCGATGATCACATGAACGTAGGGGGGTGCGCCGACGGCTACGAGGTGGTCAGCTGCTCGTGACGCAGTCTGCTCGTAGGTAGCCAGGTAACGTTGATGAAGCATGTCCATCAAATGAATGACAGCTTCCCAGACACGCTTACGTTCCTGCCGAGAGAGACGTCGGCCTCTCCCGGGACGTGCGGTCGTCGCGTAGTCGGCCAGCAAACGAAGATCGCGTCCAAGCACGACCTGAATCCACTCTGAAACCAGATAGCGCCCATCGATACCCAGCGTGTCGAGAGCGGTCATAGCGACGGCTTGTTCAGCAAACTTTAACAACTCGCGCTGCTCGACGGGTCGTGTGGCAAGACCTGCCGCAATCAGAGTTCGGTGGGCAAACGAATCGACCGTAGACACGTGAAGGCGATGGAACTCTTCGACGCTGCAGAAACTCTTCAGAGTCCGTTCGAGATTCCTGGCCAGACTCGTTGTATAGGTAGCGACGAGAATTCGGCCAGTCTGATCTCCAGCAGCGATCAATTGGCGAGCCAGGAATCGTGCCCTGTGAATCGCAACTACGGTCTTTCCCGTTCCCGCACCCCCCGTCAAGCGGAAAGATCCGTTGAACGTGGGCTTCTCGGCAATCACTCGCTGGGCTGGATGGAGGAAGGTGCGCCAAGCCTCAAAGTCGCTCGACAGAAGAGCCATCAACTCCTGATCGTTGCTCGTCACGACGAACTCCGCCTTCGTTGCGGGACGTTCGAGTGCAGCGGTGAGATCGGATGTATCGACGTCGTCGCGGGTGACCAAGTAATCCTCGGCAAGAGCGGCCCATACTTCGTCCGGAGTCTTCCCATCAGCGAGTAGGAGCACTGCGTCACCCTGCGCCTTTGGAAGTAGCGATGCAATGGCCAACACTTCGGCTTCCTCAGTGAGGCGACGCAGGAGCGGAATGAACCCCTCGTCGACACCCACCTGACGGAAGTGTTTATCGGCGACCCCATCGAAAACACCAGGTTGACCTTGGACCTTGTGGACAGTGACCGCATCGACCTGTTCGGCAACAGTTGGAACGTCGACGAGCTCGATGATGCCGGTGACTGGATTGACACCGAAACGCTGCTTCATCGCCCACCTATTGGCGTCGTCATGTGGCAGCACCCGAAGAAGAGCAAACCGACCCTCCCCCAAGCGCACCACGACACCTCGCCAAAATTGGTCGACTCGGACTGTGCGGACTCGGTCATCGGCACAGCCATTGAGCTTCTCTAGGTGGACCCCTGCGTGATGAGCCTCTTCGAACTTTCCCGGAAGTTCCAGCACCTTCCGGCGCACGACTGGGTCGAGCCTGTGGAGCCCTGCGAGGAAATTCTTTTCGAGAAGGAGTTCAGGCATTTGGTGTTCCTTGTTGCAGAGCTGCAAGCAATGTATCGATAGTCCACGCATCAGCGGTCCTCACGACCCACCCATCTCCGAGTACCGGGGGCCCAAGCCCGACTGCAACGATCGCAACTTTGGCATCAGGCCATTGGGCTTCGATCGGTGTGTCATTCGCATCACCCGCACTGTCACCGATGATGATGTTGACGAACCCAGCATCTACAGCAGCCTGAGCGAGGCCGAGAGCGATGGAGTCGAAAATGTCGGAGAGATCGATTTCTGCACCGGATGCCTGAATGGGTGGCGTGAGTGGGAGGGTTATGTTCCCCGGAACATGGGTCTTCGTTGTCGTGATAATGGCCGATCCATCAAGATGTTGAGCAATGTTCGACAGATGATGCCAATCGGCCCACCGCAGGCGATCCGAAGGCTTTGCGGTATCGAGCGACAAGACAGCCGTGATGACATTGAAGCCATTCGACCGGTCGATGATTGTCGCCGCCTCGAGTCCGTGAAGGCTGGTCCATGCCGCAACAGCCACGTCGCGTTCATCCGGCGCAGCCACGAGCTCAGCGTTTATTGCAATGGCATCCGCCGCGCTTGCTGTGTCGCTGACCCAGATCGGGGGCGTATTCTGACTCGCGAGCGTGAGCACAACTTCGGCAACCATTCGCCATGCCGACGAATCAGGGTGAGCAAGAGCGAGCATGAGTTGATCAACAGCACCCAAGTCGATAACGCGATTGATCGGCGGTCCATCAGCAAGCAATAAGCCGAGTTTCTGACCGATCTGGTACCGAATCGGCGACGGCAACGGGGCAACGGGAGCCGTCGCAGCGCCGGTGTTCGTCGCTTTGAGAGCCGTGTCAACGTCATCGTACGTCAGTGTCCAGACCCTCGTTCCTGACGCCCTCACGGAAAGCCGCTTGACGGCGTCGTCATCGGTGTCGGTGGGCTCGGCACCGTGGAACTCCCATCCGTCGAGGTAAATCGCCACTGGTGGGGTGCCGGGACGGTCCACCCGCTCTGCGTAAAAGTCGGGGATCGTGTGATGCTGCATCAGAGTGACCTGTTCACGAATGATCCACTCGGCGCCGCTAATAAACCTGACGGAGAATCGCGTGAACCTCGGATTGGTCGGGTCTGGAGAAGTTGCGAGAGTCGCACCGGCAGCCTCAGACCATCGGTGAAGTAGCACTTTGAACATCCGCTCGAGTTCACTCTGACGGACCTTCGACAGGTTGATGCCGGTGATGGTGTTGTTCGGGGCCGGTTCCAATGCCCAGTCGGCGAGGATCTCATCAAGAATCGAAAGTGCCTGCTGACGCGAAACGAGTGGAATTTCGCGCCGTCCGACCGAGTTGTACAGACACTTGTGACAGCCGGTTCGCCCGCGGGTCTGGCAGGCACAGGTGGCGATGAGTAGCCGTGCTCGCCGAAGGATTCTTTCCAATCGCGCCGGGTCGGCGAGTCGGAGGAGGTAGCCAGTTCCACCGGGCACCGAGTCATGGACAACCACGTACCGGACACGGGACTCAGGGTCGTTAGCTGCAGGGAAGTCGGTCTCGATGATTCGCAGGTGTGAAGGGTCTCCACCGAATGAGTCGCGCAGTCCGAGCATCAGCGCTGCTTTGAAGGACTGTGTTCTCTCTGTACTTTCGAAGTCACCGATGGGCAGCAGGATCCGAACCGCTTCGGTGACGAGCTCGTGAGACAAGACGAGATGATCCCAACGCTCCTTTCGGGCACCGGACCGCACCTTGCACCATGTTCGGTGGTGATTCGGATCATTTTCATCCCGGGTGTCGCCCTTGATTCCAAAGACACTGCCGCAGTGCCGACACGTGCGGAACAAGTTCGCAGCAACGTCTCGCCCGTTGACCATCATCTGATGGTTGACGCCCACCTTTGAGGCATGAAGGCCGAAGTTGAGGTATCGGATCGTTGCTGAACGAGCCGCCTCTACGCCAAACGTGACATCACCGGTATGGAGAAGCGCTGAACCTGGTTCGATGTCGATTGGATCAATATCGACGAAGGTCCTGACTTCATGGAACTCGCGATCGCGCTCTTCGGAATCATCTGCCACCCGGGAGGTCTCTTCTCGTTCAGTCGACGAGACGACCTGCAGAGGAAGAACCGTCACCAATTGACCATGGTCAGCGATATGGGTCGAGCCGCAACGAACACACTTGGCGAGAGGAGCAGCGATATCGCGAGTTGCCCACGCGCAACTCGGACATAGCCGCCACGGCGAGTGGGTGGGTTCGTTTTCCGTACCGGTGTCGAGCGCGTCGATACGCACTTTGTGGGCGTTGACGTAGAAGTAGTTGCCAGGCGCGAGCTCACGAATCGCAACTGACGCTGCTCGTTGGTACTCGGTGTTGAGTGTCTCGAATCGTCTCGAGCCCTCATTGGCCGGGTCGTACTTGTTGTTGGTCTGCCAGAGGTTCACTTCAAGGGTGACCGTGTCGTCGAACAGGGTGTAGTTCGGCATGAGCCCGATCGCTTCGAGGGCCCCGAGTGTGTCTCGCCCTTGGGCACTGGTGATACGGCCCGCTACATAGCGAAGTTCGGCGACGACCCGGCCCAAGTTGGCCTTGTTTTCTTCGCTCGGGTTTACGAGCTCTTTTAGTTCTTTTTCGCGGTCGCGAAGCCGATCGCGCTGGCGCTTCAGGTCGGTGATCTGCTCACCCCACCGATTGAGTCGACTGAGAACGTGAGCCCCCAAATCGTTCTCGGCCCACCTGGCCAGGCGGAGAGCCACCTTGGTGTCGAGGTGGGTTCCGAACAGAGCCACGAATTCGGCGATGACATCGGTGTTACCTCCCAACTCGATGAGCTTGGTCATCCATCCATCGGGCTCCACACCGGTAGTGGCGAGCTTGCCGATTTTGAAGGGCATCTCACCAATACCCGGAAGAAGCCCGGCTCCGCGGCGGGCAGCCTGATCGATGAGAAACGCCAAGTATTGACGGCGAAGAATTTCGATCGCATCGAGGAAGCAAGCCGGAGCAGTGATTTCACCGGCGATCATCTGCTCGGGATCCTGCATGAAGTACTGGCTCCGTGGATCAGCCTCGGCGAAGGTCGTCACGAGTGCGTTACCGGTGTGACGGCCGGCTCGCCCGACTCGTTGTACGTAGTTTGCGGGAGTCGGTGGCACGGCAGTGAGCATGACAGCCGACAAATCGCCGATGTCGATACCCATTTCAAGCGTCGGAGTGGATGTCAGCACATTCGGTGCATCTGGCCGCTCGCCTCGCTTGAAGCCTTCCTCGATGCGCTCACGTTGGCGCTGCGTCAGCAGACCGGTGTGCTCGGTTGCCACCACTCTGCGAATCTTGCCGCTGCGATAAAGACGTCGGTAATAGTTCGTGCTTCGAACGGGAGCCGCCGCCAAGGTGCCAGGGCACCGCACCCTCATACACGGCCGGCCCAGCCAGTCTGCAAACCTCACCGGTGTTGCGTAGAAGCGATGTGAACACACCGTGCAGCGAAGTTCCGTTGGTGGATGCTCCTCCTCGATCGGTGTCACGTCGACGAACTCGATTCGAGACAGAGGGATACCCCACACTGAGCCCTTGTCGGACTGCCGACGCTCGAAGACACCGATTGCTGTGAGCTCGTTCAGTAAGTCCCGAAGTACAACCTCAGCATTGAGTCCATCGAGGCCGAGCAACTTACAAGTCCACAACATCATCCAGGTCTGCTTACCCTTGATTGGGTCGAACTCATCACTGGGGACATCGGTCAAGAATGACGGTGCGGAAATCCCCTTCGGAAACTTCGGGGCAATGGGGTCTGCACCGCCCCAGATCTCCCATCGCTTGCCATTGGTAGCCACGTACCGATCGAGAAATTTGTGGAAGATGCCGCC
>Ga0194123_10004460_pt1 | contig 15818 bp, 12 predicted proteins | sample TA2MahsurfametaG_5_FD_155479 | JGI IMG/M metagenome (GOLD analysis project Ga0194123, IMG submission 155479) | Freshwater microbial communities from Lake Tanganyika, Tanzania - TA2015023 Mahale A surface | ecosystem: Environmental > Aquatic > Freshwater > Lake | place: Tanzania: Lake Tanganyika... | reverse complement strand
TCGGTGGACTGCGCCTCCGGATAGATCTGGAATTTCTTCTCGGCGCTGAGGAAGCGGCGTTTCTTCGGGCCCGATTCGGGCGTGCCGGATGGATGGTCGTTGGTCATGTCGTGGGTGGGTGTTGTGGGTGGGTGTTGTGACCACAGCGCGGGTGTTGCGACCACGCAAATCACCGGCACCACCGAGCGGACCAAGTTCACCGACGGCCAAGGGCGCAGCACAGGCTCGGCGACGACCTACGCCACCGGCTCGTTGGAGCGGACGACCTTCCGCGATGCGTCGGGTCACACCACGGGAACCGCGACCACCCATCCCACGGGTTCTGGGAGCGAAATGACCACGTTCACCGACGGCAAAGGGCGCAGCGCGGGTTCAGCAACCACCCAGACCAGCGGAAACACGGAGCGCACAACCCTTCGGGATGCGGCCCGGGCAGGACCACGGAGATCGCCACCAAAGGTCGCTGATCGAACCGTGGCTGATAGGGTTAGGGATCGAACAGGTGCGCCTGACGTATAAACACGGAGCCGGACGAAGAAATACTCCGTGTGCTGACTAAACATCCTTGCACGTAACGGGGTGGCCACCGGAAGTTGATGGGGGATGAAGCCTCTGACAGGACCGCAAAAACTGCTCCAAGGGATGTGAGAGTCTCAGGCGCTGGTTGATGGTGGTTGGTTCGCTGCGGAAAGTCCACCCCCGGTGGAGGGAGGGCGGAGCCCGACCGGAGCCGGGGATGGACTTTGAGTCTTGGCGAAGGCCGCCGGGCTGAAGAGCGGCGGCAAGCTGCGCCTCCGCAACCGCAGCTACGCGATGAACGCGTTTATGGGCCAGACCGATACCTCGTGGGTCGCCAACCACCGGACCGTCTTCTCCGTCGTGACCAAGCTCGGCGATCTCACTAGTCCCGGGCCATCGTCGGTCTTCGTGCTGATCGATGAGCACGAGAACAGCATCAACGACTCGCATTTCTTCCCGTTCGACAACCTTCGGACGTTCAACAACAACCCTTGGCTGGATGCGCCCTCGGGCCGTCACGGCAATGCCGCAGGATTCAACTTCGCCGATGGCCACGGCGAGATTCACAAATGGCAGGGCAATGTCTCCGGCTTCAAGCGTAACGGCAGCGAAGTCGTCCCGAACAACATTTCCTGGCTGCCGAAAGCCGGCCGGGCGGACCACACTTGGTTCACCAACCACATCGCGCCTTATGCCCCTTAGTCTGTTCCCCTCAAAAAGACCTGGTCTTGCCATGAGGCATTCCCTGCTGCTCCTTTATTTGGCGCTCGCCTTCGCCGCCACGGCCGCTCCGCTGCCCCGGCTGAAGGTCAGCGACAACCATCGTTTCCTCGTCACCGAGTCGGGACAGCCTTTTTTCTGGCAGGGTGACACCGCCTGGGAACTCTTCCACCGCCTCAACCGCGAAGACGCCGAGCGCTACCTGAAGAATCGAGCCCAACGCCGCTTCACTGTCGTGCAGGCCGTCGCACTCGCCGAATTGGACGGGCTCAATGATCCCAATCCCTACGGCCAGAAGCCGCTCGTGGAAAACGATCCCACCCGGCCCAACGAGGCCTACTTCCAACACGTGGACTGGATCGTGAAACGCGCCAACGAACTGGGAATTTATGTCGGGTTCCTGCCGACCTGGGGCGACAAGTGGCACAAGGCTTGGGGCGCCGGCCCCGAGATCTTCACGCCGCAGAATGCCGAGGCCTATGGCGAATGGCTCGGAAAACGGTATCGCGACGCCGGCCTGATCTGGATCCTCGGCGGTGACCGCCCCGTGGACCAGGCCAAGGCCGACGCGCAGAAGGAGATCAACCGCGCCATGGCCCGCGGACTCCGGCGCGGTGACGGCGGCGCGCACCTCCTCACGTATCATCCGCCGGGCGGCGCCGGCTCTTCCGAACACTTCCATACGGACGAATGGCTAGACTTCAACATGCGGCAAAACGGCCACACCGCCGAGTTCACCGGCCGCTACGACCAGACCCGCGTGGACTACAACCGCTCCCCCGTGAAGCCGGTGCTCGATGGCGAACCGATCTACGAGGATCACCCGGTCTCCTTCGACGCGAAGAAGTTCGGCCACTCCATCGCCAGTGATGTGCGCCGACCACTCTACTGGGACCTCTTTGCCGGCGCCTTCGGCCACACCTATGGCCACCACTCCGTCTGGCAGATGTGGTCGCCCGGCAAGAATCCGGTCAACAATCCGCTCATGCCATGGTCCGAGGCCATCAATCAGCCCGGCGCGGCTCAGATGCAGCACGGCCGAGCGCTGATCGAGTCGCGCCCCTTCCTCACGCGCATCCCCGACGATTCGATCATCGTCACCGACCGGGTGCCCACGAGCGTGCCCGGCGCGGGCCGCTATCACTTTGCCGCCACACGCGACTCCGATGGCACCTACGCGATGGTCTATGCGCCCATCGGCCGCGGCTTCAAGGTGCGCATGGAGTCCATCAAGGGGCCGAAGGTCAAGGCATGGTGGTTCAATCCGCGCGACGGCAAGGCCAGCGCCATCGGCTCGTTTCCCAACACGGGCGAGCGCGAATTCACCCCGCCCGACGCCGGCGAAATGCTAGACTGGGTGCTGGTGCTTGATGACGTCGCCAAGAAATACCCGGCCCCGGGGCGGATAAAGTGATGCGCGAGGCATTCCCCCGTCATGGAGACTGAAGCGGCCGACTGTCCCGCAGATAAGTTGGGGAGATTGTTTCGACGGACCTGGATTGTGCCCCATGTTCCTGAGCGCGCTCCTGGCGACCGATTCCCCTCCTGCTGGAGCGACCGGACCGGCGGGGAGTCGCGTCGCGGAATGGCGCGGCGGACAAAGGACCGATCGGTGCGGAGCACAGACGGAGCCAGTGTCGCGCCCGACCGCGGTCGGCAAGGCCAGATGTGCCCTCCACCGTAAACCAGGCCGTCAGTGTCCGAAATTGCAGCTGGCAATGCCTTGCCGCTGGCGGTTCGCGAAGGAAGATCTTCAGGAACTTGGAGAAACGCATGAACGGGCGTCAATCCGCTCAACCGCTCCGACCCAGTCCTGCGCGGGATCTAGCAGGTCCCACGTGACCGTAAGCGACGCCGACTGCCCCACCGCCAACGGCCGGAGCGGGGAGGTGAATTCCAACTCGACGTAAGGTGGCAAGCCGGGGAGCCGGAAAGGCGAATCATCGGGATCGGAGAATACCTCGGCGCGCCGGAACCGGGCCCGCGGTCCTCCGGGAAGTGCGGGAGTGCCAACGATGAACAGATGTCCGTTGACCGGCGCGGCCAGGCGATGGGCATCCAGCCCAATCTTCTGCCACGGTGAAGACGGGCGGTGCAAGGTCACGAGGTCGCCGTGACAGGACCGCAAAAACTGATCACAAGGGATGTGAGAGTTTTAGGCGCTGGTTCATGGTGGTTGGTTCGCTTCGGAAAGTCCATCCCCGGTGGAGCAGTTTTTGCGGTCCTGTCAACTTCCCCTGGCCTCGTCGAGAACGTGCTGGTGGAGGTTTATGGATCCCAGATGCGCTTCCGCGAGCTTGCCGGCATCACGACGCCCGAGCCTCGGGTTTTGGTCATCCAGCCTTGGGATGCCACAACGGTACATCCCATTGAGAAAGCGATTCTCAAAGCGAACCTGGGTTTGAACCCGTCTGTGGATCGAAAAGTGATCAGGATTGTGTTGCGTGATCTCAGCCAGGAACGGCGACAGGAGTTCGTGAAGATTGCCCGCAAGATGGCTGAGGAAGGTCGTGTCGCCGTGCAGCATGTCCGGCGTGATGCGCTGGAGGCTTTGAAGAAGGAAGGCAAGAGCGGTGGAGTGACGGAGGATCAGGTCGAGATGGCCGAGAAGGAAGTTCAGAAGCTGACCGACCAGTATATCGGCAAGATCGACGCACACCTCGCCCACAAGGAAAAAGAGATCATGACCGTGTGACGGGTGTGACGGCGACGTTGCTCCGTCAATGACCCTACTTCTCGCCGGCCTTCTCGAGCACACCTATCCCGGGGGCCGGGCCGGCGCCGGGACCTTCCACGGTATTCTCATCCACCCAAGCCGAGGCTCGTGGGCGACCTAAACGAAAAGCAGTTGCGCCAGTCTGCTGAGCGGAACCATGCCAGAAGTAGGCATGGTTGCGCCGGAAAACCACGCCGTCGCTGCCCGCGCTGCTGGCGTATCCCGTCTGCATATCGCGGGCGACGTTCTGCTCAGCCACGAGTCCGACCACCACGGGGGAGTTCGGAGCTTCAGCCGTGCCGCCCGCGCCTCCGCTGATGGCGAGCGCCGTGCTCCGGCTGTTGAGGAGGGTGTTGTGTCGGAGGAGCGTTCCCAGGGTGAGGGGGAAACCTGTTGGAAACTTTGGCTCTTCATGCGCATTCACAAACAGGCCGAGGTTGCTCATTTCCACCCAGTTTCCCTCCACCGTATTAAAGTAACAGGTGCCCAACCCGCTGTTCCAGGTCCGGGGCATTGAACTGGCAAGTGTGCTCGCGCACGAATGCAGGAAAAGTCCCGGGCTGCGCATGCGACGGACCGTGTTGGCAGAAATGATGTTCTCATTGCAGCCGATCCACAGTTGGATGCCCGTCATGCCGTCGGCCACGGTGTTGCCCACGATGTGATTTCGAAAAAATCCCGTGCTGACGCTCGCCAGGCTCCCGCTCCGGGGCGGAACTTGCCACGGACGATCCAACTTCAAAGTCCTGCCCTCGCGGGCGACGACACGCCGTGTTTGCCCTTGCCCTGGGCCCTGGAGGATCGTCACGCAGTACTCCCTGATCGCCGGTTCAGGCGAACCATCGTCGCGGTCTGGGGGCAGGAACAACTTTCCCTCACCACCGCCGTCTGCTTCGAGCTCCTGGCGTGAGACAGTGCCAAGCCGGGCGTCAGGTGTGGGCGGCACGGAGGCTGGAAGGGTGATGTCCTGCTTGCTGGCATCGACGATTGCTCCGAAGTACATCGTCCGGTGATTGGCTTCGAATAGAATCACTTCGCCGACATTCTGGTTTTCATAGCCTGCAGCCGCGCCAAAAGCCATCTTTGGGCCATCCACGGCTCGTCCGCTGGAGTCCTGCTCGGACGTCGCGTTATGGCCCAGCCAGTTGTGCGTGACGGAACCGCGACCGGTAGCGACCCAAATCAGCCGTCGAGTCTGAGCGCCGCCGGCTTCCGCTCCCTGCGGGGCACGAGTCACATTGTGCTCGATGATGCAGCCTTCGAGCACTTCATTCCGACTCTGGATGGCGCCTTCGGCGGTCTCTTTGAATCGTGCGCCATAGCGGAGAACGGGGACCAGGATGTTGCTGGTAATGAGTGAGTGCGTGACCGCAGAGAGATCCACAAGGACGCGACCGTGCAGTTCGTTCTGACTGACGATGGCGTTCCGGGAGCGAAACAAGTGCACGGCGCTGATTTCCTGATCCACTCCTTCGAGATCCGCAACCAGGCAGCGTTCAATGCGGCAATGATCCAACCACGCCAATGGATCGGGTGCCGCTGCAATAATTCCATTGCTGATCTCCGGGTTGCCGAGGACCGCCAGGTCGGTGATCGCTGAGCCGTGGCCGCTCAACCTCACGGCAGCCGTCGGAATCGAAGGCGGGGGCGTCTTTCCCTGGACGACCGGCCTTGAGGAAGGGATGAGTGGAGCGCGCTGAAAGCCATCTTTCCCGCTCGGTTCGCATCGGATTTGCGTGAGTGCTTTGCCGGCTCCTTGGAGCGTGGTGTGAGCTGGGATAAGGAGTGTCTCCCGCATCGAAAAGACTCCAGGACCGAGCCGAAGCGTTCCGCCACCGTCTTGAGCAAGTCGAGCCAGAGCCTCATTTAGGTCGACGGGCCGGGCCGGGTCAGAGGTGGGAGAGAGATTCCTCCTGGCTTTCCGAATTTCCGGCGCTGCTTTCACGTTCATCGGCAGTGCCTCACCCCAGCCGTAACGGCCTCCATGTCCGGCATGCAACCAGATGAGGTAGCGCCCCGGACGAAGATCATCGGGCAACTTCATGGACACCTGGTATTTTTCGGCAGTGGCAATCTCAAGCCAGCGTCCGTTTTTTCCAGGCTCGGCGAGCCAGACATGGGCCGTGGCACGATCAGGCCGCCGGGCGAGGTCGCGTCCGAACAGACGTACCACCTGGCCCGGTGCCGGTTCCGCGGGCCAATGCCACCAGGCTTGAGGAATGTTGAGCCGGATGGGCCGGGACCACCCCGCATCGTTGTGCGCCCAGACAAGGAACGGTCCTCCGTACGCGGTGATGTCGAGATGGGCAGTCAACCACTCCGAGCTGCCGGCCAGGATTCGAACCTTGCTTGACTCTCCGCCTGAAGCGCCGGCCCCACGCCCCCATGCGAACACCTGCCGTCCAAGCCGTTCCCCCGTGACGAAGAAGCTTTGGTCGGAACCCGCGTCGGCCGTGGACTCGAAGAGCGACGGAGCACTGGTGTTGACGGTGATTTCTGCCCGCATGGGGGGCGCGAATTCGACACCTGGAGCGACTGGAGCTGGATCAGGTGCAGGGAGCGACTCAAAGGAGGGCAGGTCCAGGTCGGCCGCGTGGAGCGCGCTGCTGAGAATGACCGGCGAGAGACCAACAAGCCGGGTCAGCAATTTCAAAAGGGGTGTGAGCATCCGGTACGCTACTCATTCGTCTGTCAGAAGCGCCAGTATTCTGTTGTTCGAGGAATGCTGAATATTCCTCGGAGGCGAAACCTTCACCGACTTTGGACCCGCGAGGTCTGCGACGGGGAAGAAGGGCGTAGGAAGCCCCACTTGCCCATTCACGCCGATGTCCAAACCTGCCTGGTGTGAGTGACAGGACCGCAAAAACTGCTCCACCGGGGATGGACTTTCCGCAGCGAACCAACCACCATCAACTAGCGCCTGAAACTCTCACATCCCTTGGAGCAGTTTTTGCGGTCCTGTCAGAGTCACTCTCCGCGCTCGATTGAGCGCGGCCCCGTTGGTTTGACTGGCATCCAAAACTCCCATCTAGCCTCCGTTGGCAAACGATACATTTGCTAAGCAACCGCGACTATCGTTGTGGCTCACAAACCACCAGTCATCGTAAAGCGCATCCTACCCAGGCTTTTCGGCTAGGATTTGAGGCGTGGGTCCCTCGCGAACCTATCGCGGGAATTCGCCCCCTCCCACCCCTACCCCGTGGGGACGGTCTGGCCGCGGGAAAGGGATCCCTTAGGGGCCGCCTCCTATTGAGTCTCGGATATTACGGTGACAACCGTTTCCCCCACCCGCAAGTCCCGGACAGGGCACTCTATTGTGCGAGACTCAATAAGATCGGGTCAGCGCGGGACTTGCCTTTGGGATCTGGCCAGGCGATAGCGGGCTCGACGCCAACAACCCCCGTGGTGAATCGCGTCCACCGATCTGCCCTGTCGCGACTCCTCGAAACAGACAGCCGGCAAGGGATGCACCAGAACCGGACGGAACCTTTCCTGACTGATGAGAATCCCAGGCTCGTGACACCCATAAACACCCCTGACTTTGGCGGCGTTGTTGTAACTGAGTGTTGTAACTTTTAGCCTTCCGTTGCAGAAAGCCCGTAAAATCAAAATGGTCGGGGCGGTGAGATTTGAACTCACGATTTTGTTGGCTTAGTGCCAAAGCTTACCGGGCTCGGCGGATTTTTTTTGAAACGCGGCTCCATCAGCCCGCCTCAGGATCGCTGCGGCTTGAGATTCCGCTCGGGAAAGACGTCAGTCCTCACGATTGACACAACCCGGAGCCCACCGCCTCCCACCGGGACACCTTGGTATCGTTCCCTCAGGGAACCCATAGCCGGACGATCTTCAAATACAACGGGAAACGGCCGCGCCGGGTCACCCGATAAGAAACCATGGGCTCGTCCGGGAACTGGGTTCTTGCTTCGAAAGCCCGCTACTTTTAGCCTAATCGGACTTGGCTAGGCAACGGAGCGACAACGGGGATCCGACGGTGGCCTCAACGCGAGGCCCGGACCTTTGTGGCACCTTTGAAGAGGCCGGTGGCATCGGCGGACTGCTGTCGCGCAGCGAGTGGGATAGCGTCCGCAGCACCTGGAGCCACGCCTTCTGCTGCTCCGATGGCGTCAGCAACTTGACGGCGCTGGCCGTGTCCCGCGGTGGCGTCATCGTCTTCGGGGGCAGTTACCGCTGCGACCCGTTCGGCCGGTTGATCAGTGCCCCCAACGGCCTGACCACCCGCCACAGTCAACGTTTCAGCAGCAACTGAAAGCAACAAGGCCCCCCGTTTTCCCTAACTATGAACCCTCAATTTTCCTTAGAGCGAACAATCTCAATAGCGGCTAAGTGTTGTCTCGCGGTGCCTTTGGTCCTAGGTCCATTTCATGCTTTGCGAGCCGACAAAGCTTCATCCCAAATCGTTCAATGGTGGCTTTCCACAGAGGATCGAAAGGCGCGACTAGAGCGGCAGCCTGATCTTCGTTTTGGGGTAAGTCCCGAGTCCGTCAGGTCTAGAGTTCGAATCGAGATTGATGAAACCGCCAACCACCAGTCCATTCTCGGTCTTGGCAGTTCGTTCGAACACAGCACCTGCCACAATCTCAGTCTCCTGCCCGAAGCCCAACGGGAGCGGGTGATCCAAAGTCTGGTTGACCCGGACACCGGAATCGGGATGAGTCTGATGCGGATCTGCATCGGCACCTCGGATTTCGCCCCTGGGCCATTCTACACCTACGATGACATGCCAGACGGACAGGTGGATCCGCGGCTTGAAAGATTTTCAATCGACCGGGACCGGGACTACGTGCTGCCCGTGATCAAGCTGGCGCAGCGTCTTCACCCCGAATTGCGCTTTTTTGCTTCGCCTTGGACCCCCCCGACTTGGATGAAGACAAATCGTCGTATTGGCGGCGGATCCCTACGCCCGGAGTGTTACCCATTCTTTGCGGAATACCTTGTCCGATTTCTCGAGGCCTACCGTCGTGAAGGGGTCGAGATCGACGCCCTGACCGTGCAAAACGAGCCGGAGTTCGGCCCAACCGCCTATCCAAGCTGCCTTTGGACGGCTATTCAACAACGCGACTTCATTCGCGACCATCTTGGTCCCCTCATCAAAGCCCGGGGCCTAAAAACGACGATCTGGGCCTTCGATCACAATTTTAACAATCCAGGGTTTCCCGCGACAATCCTCAAAGACCCTGCTGCGGCAAAGTTCGTTTCGGGGAGCGCCTTCCACCTTTATGAGGGACGTCCAGAAGCGATGAGCCGCCTCCATCGGGAATTTCCCGACAAAGCGCTGCTTTTCTCCGAAGGATCCGTCTATGGGGCCTTCGGCGGTTCCCAGATCATCTCCTACTTCAGGAATTGGGCGGGAAGCTACAACGCATGGGTAACGATGATCGACCGGAACGGCAAGCCGAACATCTCCGGATTTCATGAATGCTCTCCGACCATAGTGGTCTTAGATCCGACGTCTCTTGCGGTCGAATACCGGTCGGACTACTACCTCTATGGGCAGTTTATGCGGTTCATCCGTCCCGGTGCGGTGCGAATTGGGACGTCGTCGACGTCAAGTGGTGTGTCCAATGTAGGGTTCCGCAACCCCGATGGTCGGTTGGTCGTGGTCGTTGCCAACACAACCAAATCTCAACCTGACATCCTCTTCTCATGGAGAGGGACTCAACTCACGACTCGGCTCGCCCCTCTCTCCGTCGCTACGCTGGTTTGGAAACCATGACCGGTTTCACAGCCACTCCTTATGGCTCCGCGCACGGGAAGGTTGCTTAGGCTCTTTTTCGGTAACCACCTGACGGAACGGTCACGCGCTCCGGCCGGGTAGACGTAGGGTGTTGCCGGGGAGTACCCGGGATCCAACGGCGAACGGACGGGGACCCGAGCCGGTGGGGGGAGCGATCAGATCAGGAGGGCGCTTCGATGTGGCCGGCCGCCTTGGCCCGGGCGTCCCGCCAACCGCGAGGCGTCAGCTCCCAGATGCCCTTTTGCGGATGCCGACCCAGACAGGGGGACGATGTCGCACAGGTACTCGTAGGATTCCACTCCCAGACGACGACAGCTTCCCATCAAGGTGAATAGGTTGGCGGCCCGTCCGCCCCCGACCTCCTGCCCCACGTGCAGCCAGTTGCGCCGTCCCATCACCACCCTGCGCAAGGCGTGCTCGATGGAGGGGTTGTCCAGCTCGGCCCCCGGCACCTTCAGGTAACGCATCCTCGCCTCCCATTGGCTCTGGGCACAGGCCATCGGCCGTCCAAAGGGACTCTCCGGCGGCCTCATCTCGGCTTTCTCCTCCTCGGCCTCAGCGGGCGGTTCGTCCGGCCGCTTGGAGTCGCCTACGGCCTGGACGGCCTCCCGGACGTGTCCGGCGATGCGAGCTTCGAGTTCCTCCGCGCTGACCTTCTCCGACCGCGACCCGAAAAGGCAGCGCTTCAGAAGCTTGAGCTGATGCTCCAACTCCTGAACCCGCTGCTCCATGGCCAACCGCTGTTGCTCCAGTGTCTGCCGCTCGGCGAATCGCGCCGGCCTCGGCGGAGCGGGAGTATCAGCCGGCAGATTTCCGAAAAAATTTGTAGTGCAAACAGTTTGCATTTACTACTTTTCGGCAGCCGGGGGGTGTTCTTTCGGCGTTTTTTCACCAGTCACCCGGCATACCCGATCTCTCGCGTCTCAGTTTCCCGACTTTCCTTGAGGTGCCTCGCGGCCGAGCGAACTATTTATCCAACGCAAATGACTTGCATTTGTGAAATCCGTGAATCTCTAGGGGCATCTCTGTGCCTCAGAGTCTGCTCCGGGGAGGAGTGAGGATATGTCCCGGAACCACCAATCTGTGTCATACCCGGTTCGTTTGGACGACCGGCAGAACAACGCGCCGCGAGCGAGCAATCGCCATTCTAAATCGATTTGGAGCCAAGTCATTCCGCGGGTTGCAAACCCTTTTGAGGAGGTCGCCTGGGCCGAACATTTTTGTGAGCTGGCGGGACATACGCGAACGGGTTCCGTCTCCGGGTCGGTAAGGCGGAGCATAAGCATCGGCAACCGGTTCCGCCCGATTCGACCGCTCCAAGGGTCTCCTACCTGCGGAGCCTCACGTTCTGTGAACAGCCTTCAGGGCCGCGTGCCCGAAAGAAAATCAGTCACCCAGTTGGGGAATCCCGAGGAGTTTTGGTGGATAAGAGCGTATGTGCGCCAGCTGTCAGGCCGCGGTATCGGAAATGCAAGGTTTTCCAAAGTCACTCATTTGAAGGGATTCAATAGTTCCACTTCGTTGTCTGGTTGCAGGTGGAGACTGCTCATCAAAATCGTCGTGCGAAATTCGCGCCCGCAGTCGAAAAGGAACCCCAGAACGAAATGCCCCGCTGCCAAAGTTTCGGCCGGTGGACGAGTCTCCCGGACACTTGTGGAGGCTCCACATCGCCGCTTGTACGTGCGGGCTAGGAGCGTCCTCAGCATCACCCGCCCCCGGCAACGCCCCAACTGTTTAAACATTCGTCCGATGCCGCAAATTGTCGAGGCACGGCTCCGGGTGAGGACCGGCTGCGATGGGTCCAACGGTGGACCGCCTAGGGTCTTCGTCCTCATCAGTCCGACTGCGCTTTGGCGACCTGAGGCAGCAATCAGGGAATATACTTCCTTCGAGTCGGCAAGGCGCAGCGTCCCCCACCTAATTCGGTCGGGCGACGGCCCCGAGCCATGCCTTGGCATCGTGCCCAGCGGCCTTTTGGGGGCGACACAATCTTGCAACCGAGATTGGCCGCGACCTGTCTCGGCCGCGGACCCGATTTGTTCTGTTGGATCTCAACCCCGCGAGATCAAAGGCGAGCGATCGATCACCGGCTCCTTCAACGCCTCAACACGTCCAATCGACAGTGATGGTGCACTGAATCTGATTGCCGTTTCACCGCCACTTTCGGTTTTTGCGCGTCAGGCCACCCTGAGGACACTTTTTGGGCAAATAGCCATTCTGGCATCAGCGATCCGGGGAACGGTTCACATGACCTGGCCTTTTCCGGTCGACCGACCGCCATTCCTTCATCCGAGCCTTGTGGCCGCGGGAGAGTCCATGGCCGCGGGTGAGGAAGCCCCGGGCGGTACGCTCCGCCTCAGACTCCCGCGAAACGCGGATCAACGTTCGTTTTTTTGCAATCTGCCGGCGGCCCACCGGTCCACAAAGGTTCCCCGGCGATTCGGCGCCCGGTTCGCCCGACTGGTCTCGGAGGAGTTATCATGAGGCGTCGCGACTTGATCCGCGTCCTTGAACTCCAGATGGGCCGATGGGGCCTGGATGCCCGCCATCCCTCGGGCAGCCTGCTCCAGCGTTTCGGCTTTGAGCGTTTCCGAAGCGGTGACCATGTCGGCAGTAGCCGTTACCGGATGCGGTGGCGCGACCGCGTGATCGAATTGCATTCGAGTTGTGCCGGTATTTACGGAGGTGGCCGACCGGGCTTCGTATTCGTCCGGCCGACTCGAGCAGTTTACGCCTACCTCGACGAGGTTGTGCCGGTGCCTGGACGGGTGGCGGATGATGTCTGCGGGATCGGTACGCGCCCGGAACACCGTCTGGCGTTTGAGACGGCAAGCCGGGAGTTTCTTGATTGGATCGGTCAATACGAGGCATGGGCCTCCATGCTTAGGACCGTCCCGCCGCGAAAAGCGGCCGCAAGGCCCCCTAGCGGAGCCTCGGAGACTCTCAACATTGAAAGCCCACGTTGTTGGGAACCCACAACTCAACGCACCATACCAGACTGCCGTTCTGACCCGGATTGATCCGACCCATCCCCCGCCCACCCATGACTGCTGCTCATCCAAAACTCCCAGTTACTGTGTTATCTGGGTTCCTTGGCGCCGGAAAGACGACGCTCCTGAATAATCTCCTTCGCAATCGTGAGGGTCTCCGAGTGGCCCTGATCGTCAACGACATGAGCGATGTCAACATCGACGCTCAGCTTGTCCGGCAGGGAGGTGCGGAACTTCGAAGAACCGAGGAAAAGCTGGTTGAAATGACCAACGGATGCATCTGCTGCACCCTGAGGGAGGATCTCCTTAGAGAGGTCGCTTCACTTGCTCGTCAGGGGCGCTTTGATTGTCTGCTGATTGAAAGCACTGGCATCTCAGAACCAATGCCGGTCGCCGAGACCTTCACCTTCCCCGACGAAACTGGTCAGTGCCTCGGCGATATCGCCCGCCTGGACACCATGGTGACCGTTGTCGATTGCCTTTGCTTTCTCAGAGACTATGAATCGACCGATTCTTTGGCTGATCGGGGTCAGGCACGCGCTGAGGATGATGATCGGTGCGTGGTCGACCTTCTGATCGAGCAGGTCGAGTTCGCGGACGTACTGGTGCTCAACAAGTCCGATCTCGTGAGTCCGGAGGCTCTAGAGCAACTCCGAGGCATTTTGCGTGCCTTGAACCCCAGAGCCAAACAGGTCGTGAGCCGGTTCGGCAAGGTCCCCTTCGGCTCTGTCATCGGCACCGGGCTTTTCGACTTCAAGGAAGCGCAGCGCGCCCCCGGATGGCTCCGGGAGTTGCGCGGTGAGCGCACCCCGGAAACAGAGGAGTACGGGATCCGAAGCTGGGTTTACCGAGCCCGTCGCCCCTTTCACCCGCTTCGATTCAAAGCATGCATCGAATCCGAGTGGCCGGGGATTCTTCGGAGCAAGGGTTTCTTCTGGCTCGCCTCCCGAAACGACTGGGCGGGTTCTTGGAGCCAAGCCGGCCCAGCCTGTCGCACCGAAGGTGCTGGGCTCTGGTGGGCTGCTGCTCCGAAGAACCAGTGGCCTGACGATGAGGCGGAGGTTAGGGAAATCCTCCGAGATTGGGAGAAGCCCTGGGGTGATCGGCGTCAAGAAATTGTGCTGATCGGTCAGGTGGCTGATCCTTTTCTCATCAACTCGCGGCTCAATGCATGCCTCCTCACTGATGGTGAAATGCAAACCGGTCCCGAGGCATGGGCGCACTTTCCTGATCCATTTGATCCTTGGACCTCGGAGGGCCATTCCAACCCGGAGGACTTCGGCACCAAGATCTTCTCACCTGAGGAATCGAAAGGTCGCACTCCATGAGGAACCTCATCCGACTGGATTGTTCGGTCAGCTCTGCGAGTGAAAACCGGACACGAAACAAGCAAATCCGATCATGGGTCACCGAGGGGTTACAGCTTTCCAAGGCCGACACGATCTCCATCAACGAGATGTCCTGCTCTAACCCCAATTGCTTGGGAAGTTGCTCGGAAGTTGAGACCGTAGTGGTCGTCTTCCGAGCTGGAAGATCTGCTCTTCGACTTCGGATCGGCAAATGCCTCTCTGCGGTTACCCGCGAGGACTTCGACGGGCTGATGTGAACATTCAAACAATCCCTTCTTGTCATGTTACTCAACCTGAGAAAAAGGCTCCGCGTTCTGCATCGGTGGATTGGGATCCTTTTAGGGGTATGGCTTGTTCTGGTTTCCTTGAGCGGTGGACTTATTGTCTTTCGTGATGAGATCGAAGACTTTTTGCAAAGGGATTTCACGATGGTCAAACCAATCGGGGCCAAGGTGCCGTTGCAACCGATTTTCGACCGAGCCCGCCTTGAGCATCCTGAAGCTGTTTTTTTGACAATAAATCTTCCTGAAAGCCCCGACCGAGCAATCTCGTTTTGGGGCCGCGATCCGAAGGGGAGATCTTTCCACACCTATGCCGACCCCTACACGGGGCGCCTTCTCGGGTCTCGCTTTGCGGGCAGCAACGTCACCGAATGGATCTACTTGTTCCATGCCCAACTGCTCGGAGGCAGCTTGGGTGAACGGATCAACGGAGCGGGTTCGTTGGTTTGGACCCTGCTGCTAGTGGCTGGGATCATGCTGTGGATTCCTACTCGCGGCCGGTCTTGGACCGAGGGATTGCGGGTGATGACAAATGCCGGCTGGCGAAGGCGAACCTTCGACCTACACCGGGCACTTGGAATCTGGACCGTGCTACCAATGCTTGCTGTGGTTGTGACGGGAGCCTATTTTCCCTTTCGGGAACCTTTCGTTTGGCTAGCTTCCATCCTGACCAATTCATCTGCGGCTGAGCATCCCCTGGTAGTTGGCCAACTCGCCCAAAACACCTCCCCGGTATCCCTCGACCAGGTTTTGGAGGCCTCGGGGGCAATTCTTCCCCAAGCTCAGCCAAATTGGATTCGGCTGCCGGGTGGTAGTCGAAGTTATTTCACGGTTCGAAAGCGTCTCTCCGGCGACTGGAGAATTGAGGGCTCCCACTACTTGCATTTTGATCCGAAGGATGGGCGGATGATAAAGGCCGACCTGCCATCCGAGGGCACCCGGGCTCAACGAGTACTGAGATCGATGTTCCCGATCCACGCCGGTTCTTTCGGCGGCACCACGACACGATTGCTATGGCTTGGCCTCGCAATCGTGCCATTGGTTCTTTTCGTCTCGTCCCTGACCCTATTGAGGAAGAGTCGGGGGGTTGCTGCCTTGCGCGCCCGGGTGACGAGAAATTGGTGAGCGGCAACAACCTGTAAGTGGTGCCACGAAAATTTTGGAGCGATCCCGCCGCCCGCAGACTCCCATGGTGATTGGCTCAGTTTTGTAGGCTCAAGCAAGCGTCCCCTTCCCAAATCCACGCGGAAGGGCCGCATCCGCCGGGAGGCCGCCGCGGGCAGGCTGTCGGAAGCCCATATGAAGAGGCTTGGGAGGGCCAAAGTGTCCCACGAGCGGCTCGATTGGCTGAACAAGCAGATTTCACGGCCGCGCAATTTTCTTTCTGTGATTTCTGCGGGCATCAGTTCGCCTGTGGATTCGGGGAGGCCATGTTGAGGTAGATTTTTCCTGTCTCCCACTCCTCGGTGATTTCTGCGAGGAGGGCGG
>Ga0194123_10004457_pt1 | contig 15824 bp, 14 predicted proteins | sample TA2MahsurfametaG_5_FD_155479 | JGI IMG/M metagenome (GOLD analysis project Ga0194123, IMG submission 155479) | Freshwater microbial communities from Lake Tanganyika, Tanzania - TA2015023 Mahale A surface | ecosystem: Environmental > Aquatic > Freshwater > Lake | place: Tanzania: Lake Tanganyika... | reverse complement strand
GACCTGGGCAACACCCTGATCGTGGTGGAGCATGACGAGGACACCATCCGTGCCGCCGACCACATCGTGGACATCGGCCCCGGGGCCGGCGTGCATGGCGGCCACATCGTGGCCGAGGGCGATTTCAACGCCCTGATCAGCGCCGAAGACTCGCTTACCGGCGCTTACCTGAGTGGTCGCCGCGCGATCCCCACCCCGGCGGAGCGCCGCAGCGGCGGCTCCCGCAAGCTCACCCTGGTGGGTTGCGCGCGCAACAACCTCTCCGGTTTTGATGTCGACTTCCCCCTGGGGCGGTTGGTGTGCGTCACCGGGGTGAGCGGCAGTGGCAAGAGCACCCTGGTGAATGAGCTTCTGCATCCGGCTCTGGAGCACAAGCTGGGGCTCAAAGTGCCCTTCCCCTCTGGGGTTCAAGAGCTGAAGGGCATCACCGCGATCGACAAGGTGATCGTGATCGACCAGAGCCCGATCGGCCGCACCCCCCGCTCCAACCCCGCCACTTATACCGGTGCCTTCGACCCCATCCGCCAGGTGTTCGCCGCCACGGTGGAGGCCAAGGCCCGGGGCTATCAGGTGGGCCAGTTCAGCTTCAACGTGAAGGGGGGCCGCTGTGAGGCCTGCAGCGGGCAAGGGGTGAACGTGATTGAGATGAACTTCCTGCCGGATGTCTACGTGCAGTGCGACGTGTGCAAAGGCGCCCGCTACAACCGCGAGACCTTGCAGGTGAAGTACAAGGGTTTCACCATTGCTGATGTGCTGGAGATGACGGTTGAGCAGGCCTGTGAGGTGTTCTCCGCCATTCCGCAGGCGGCGGACCGCCTGCGCACCCTGGTGGATGTGGGCCTCGGCTACGTGAAGCTGGGCCAGCCGGCCCCCACTCTCTCCGGCGGTGAGGCGCAGCGGGTGAAGCTCGCCACCGAACTCTCCAAGCGCGCCACCGGCAAGACCCTCTATCTGATTGATGAGCCCACCACGGGGCTGAGCTTCTACGACGTGCACAAGTTGATGGATGTGATCCAACGCCTTGTGGACAAGGGCAACTCGGTGCTCGTGATTGAGCACAACCTCGATGTGATCCGCTGCTCCGACTGGATCATCGACCTTGGACCCGAAGGTGGCGATAAGGGTGGTCAGATTGTGGTGACGGGAACGCCAGAAGAGGTGGCGGAGCATCCCACATCTCACACCGCTCGCTATCTCAAGCAGGTGTTGGAGCAGCATCCGCCGCAGCAGGCGAGGATAGCTTAGCGATTGGTGTATGATCGTGACTTGTCGTACGGCCTAAGAGCCTCGGAGTCTACGCGGATACCACCAGTCTCCCGCGCTGTATCAGATACAACAGGCCGGAGCCCACGTTCGCAACATACGCGGGGATTGACTGAAGAGTTTCTCACTTTATAGTCTCCTCAAAGTTCCAAGAGCTCACTCCATGAAAGCCGTCATCCTCGCCGGCGGCCTCGGGACGCGCTTGGCTGAGGAGACTCATCTGCGTCCGAAGCCCATGGTGGAGGTCGGCGGTAAGCCTATCCTCTGGCACATTCTCAAGACTTATAGCCATTACGGCATTAACGAATTCATCATCTGTTGCGGCTATAAGGGCTATGTGATCAAGGAATATTTTGCGAATTACTTATTGCACACTAGTGATGTGACCTTCCACATGGATCTCAATCATATGGAGATTCATAAGCAGAATGCTGAGCCGTGGAAGGTCACACTTGTGGATACAGGTGAGGCGACGCTCACGGGTGGTCGACTAGCACGGGTTCGCGAGTATCTTGATGACACTTTCTGTTTCACCTACGGCGATGGTGTAGCCGATGTGAACGTGCAGGCTCTGGTGAATCACCACCACCAACAGGGCCGGCAAGCTACCCTTACTGCCGTGCAGCCTCCTGGGCGCTACGGGGCCATTGGTTTAGATGGTCATCAGGTCATCCAGTTCCAGGAAAAACCCGATGGTGATGGTGGCTGGATTAATGGCGGCTATTTTGTGCTTGAACCCTCAGCGATTGATCTGATCGATGGCGACGGCTGCATCTGGGAGCAGGAACCGCTGATCACTTTGGCAAGCGAGGGGCAGCTCAGTGCTTATTTCCACAGAGGCTTCTGGCAGCCGATGGACACGCTGCGCGATCGCCATAAGCTTGAAGAGCTCTGGACAATGGGCCGTGCCCCTTGGAAGGTGTGGTCCTGATAACTTCTTCGCAGATCAGTGCTGACTTCTGGAGTGGCAAGAGGGTCTTGTTGACGGGCCACACCGGCTTCAAGGGCAGTTGGCTTGCCCTCTGGCTTAGCGAGCTTGGGGCAAAGGTGACAGGGGTTGGCCTGGAGCCCGACACCGAACCGAATCTCTTTAGCCAGTTACAACTTGAGGAGCGGTTGCAGAGCCACCACATCGCAGACATTCGCGATTTGAATACCTTGGAAGCCATTGTTGAGGTCTCCAAGCCTGAGGTGGTGCTGCACTTGGCCGCCCAGCCCCTGGTGCGCCGCAGCTATCAGGATCCCCTCTGCACCTGGGCCACCAATGTGATGGGCACCCTGCATCTGTTGGAAGCTCTTAAACCCCTGCAGCACTCCTGCGCCGTGGTGATGGTCACCACAGATAAGGTCTATGAGAACCGTGAGTGGCCCTATGGTTACCGCGAACTCGATCGCCTTGGCGGCCATGATCCTTACAGCGCCAGCAAGGCGGGCGCTGAGATCGCTATCGCCAGCTGGCGGGCCAGCTACTGCGGCGATCGGTCCCATCAGACGCCATACCTGCGCATCGCCACCGCTCGTGCCGGCAACGTGATCGGCGGTGGCGACTGGGCCATCGATCGAATCATGCCCGATGCCATACGCTCCCTGGAACGAGGAGAACCGATCCCTGTGCGCAATCCCGCAGCCACTCGGCCCTGGCAGCACGTGATTGAACCGCTGGCTGGCTATCTACAGCTTGCCGAGGCCCTAGCTTCCGAGGGCGATCCACCCTGCGAGGCGTTCAACTTCGGTCCAACGCTAGCTAGCAACCGATCGGTTGGAGAGCTTGTGAGTACGATCCTCGAGCACTGGCCGGGGGAGTGGCTAGATCAGAGTGATCCCACTGCACCCCATGAGGCCAATCTCCTGCATTTGCAGATCGACAAGGCCTATCACCGCCTGGGTTGGCAACCCCTCTGGGATTATGCCACCACGATCGAGTGCACCGTCGCCTGGTATAGAGCTCATCATGAAGGTTTAGCGGCGCTGGATTGCTGCCTGGCTGATCTAAATGCATACACCTCTGATCTTTCCTGTACCCCATGAGCGACTCCCAGGCTCTAAAAGAAGCAATCCTGCACCTCACCCGCGAGTACTCGCGACAGGTGCACCGCGCCTTCCGACCTGCCACAGATGACCAACGTCAGGACTGGGAGCCTGGAACCACTATTCCTTATGCGGGCCGAGTGTTCACAGAAGATGAGGTGGCGGCGGCGGTGTCGGCCACCCTGGATTTCTGGCTCACCCTCGGCCAGGAAGGCGAGGCGTTTCAGAAGGAGCTGGCGGCGTTTCTGGGGGTGCGTCATTCGCTGCTTGTGAATTCTGGATCTAGTGCCAACTTGGTCGCCATCTCGGTGCTTACCTCACCGATGCTGCCCGAAGCCCGCAGGATCCAGCCTGGCGATGAGGTGATCACGGTGGCGGCAGGTTTTCCAACCACCGTTGCACCGATCGTGCAGGTGGGCGCGGTCCCTGTGTTCATCGATGCCGATCCGATCACTGGAAATGCGCGCTGCGACCAGCTGGAGTCTGCTTACAAGGAAGGTAAAACCAAGGCCGTGATGATGGCCCATGCTCTGGGTAACCCATTTGATCTAGCTGCCGTTCTGTCCTTTTGCCGCAAGTACAACCTGTGGCTGGTGGAAGACAACTGCGATGCCCTGGGTTGCAGCTATTCAATGCCGCGCGAGCTGGCCGAGAGCCTGGGCTGTACTGAGAACAGCCCAGGGCTCGATGAAGGCCCGGATCGGGTGATCCGCTGGACGGGAACCTGGGGAGACATCAGCACCCAGAGCTTCTATCCACCCCATCACCTCACCATGGGAGAGGGCGGCGCGGTAAACGTCGTGCGCGATCAAAAGCTCAAAGTGATCGCCGAGAGCTTCCGCGACTGGGGCCGCGACTGCTGGTGCCCAAGCGGGATGGACAACACCTGCAACAAGCGCTTCGGCTGGCAGCTGGGAGAATTGCCCCAGGGGTACGACCATAAGTACACCTACAGCCATCTGGGCTATAACCTCAAGCCCCTTGACCCACAGGCGGCGATTGGTCGCGTGCAGCTCAAGCGATTACCTGAATTCATCGAGGCTCGTAAGCAAAATTGGGAAACACTTAGGCTCGGCCTTCTTGGCCTTGAGAGTGTTTTCCAGTTTGCCTTACCCACTCATGCTCAAGCCTGGTGCCCAGAGTCCGGCTTTAGCTGGGATGACAGCGGCTGTCGAACAGAGTGCAGCTGGTTTGGCTTTAAATTGGCTGTGAAGCAAAGTGCCTCTTTTAGCCGAACTGACCTAGCACGCGAGTTGGATGCGAATGGTATTGGAAACCGCATGTTATTTGGTGGAAATCTTGTTCGCCAGCCGGCGTTTGTGCAGCTGCGCGATGAGCGACCTGGATCTATCAGGGTAGTCGGCGATCTCTCTGATTCAGATTTGATTATGAACAATACCTTGTTTTTGGGAACATACCCTGGTCTAACCAATTCGATGCTGAACTCTGAAATCAGAGTTATTAAGGCCTTCGTGGAGACTCGTGAACGTGATTGAATTCACTATAATTGATCATCTCCTTCCCGGGGTGAGAGTCCTGCAATGTCCTCAATACATTGATCACCGTGGTGATTTCACAAAGCTTTTCCATCTAGAGGCCTTTTCTAGGCTGGATATTCCCTTCAATGTGGCCGAGACTTTTCTCACTAGGTCCAGAGCCGGTGTCATCCGCGGCATGCATTTTCAGGAGGGTGTAGCGGCACACGACAAGCTGGTCTTCTGTCCGAAGGGCCGTGTTCTGGACGTGATAGTGGACGTTCGCCCAGAGAGTGCAGACTTCAATAAACCAGTTTCACTAGAACTCTCTGAGCATTGTCAAACGGCTCTATTAATTGGCAAGGGCTACGCCCATGGTTTCCTTGCTTTAGAAGAAGATAGCTGGATGGTGTACTCGACAAATACGATTTACAATCCTGATATGGACCGGGGTGTGTTGTGGTCCTCGATCGCTTTTGAGTGGCCTTTGAATAAGCCTGTGCTCTCCGAGCGTGATTCCTTACATCCATCTATCGAGACTCGTTGATGAAAATCTTTGTGACAGGTGGGACAGGATTTATTGGCTCATATTTTATCAGGCAAGCGTTGGGTGAGGGCCATGCCGTCCTTGCGATACGTCGCAGCCCCAGTACTATGCCCCGAATTCATCTTGAGCAACAACCAACATGGTTAGATAGAGCGCTTGATGAAGTAAGAGCGTTGGATCTAATTGGTTGCGATGTCTTGGTGCATTTTGCGGCTCACACTGGAAATTTTCCATATGACAGCTTGCTTAATTGCTTGCATTGGAATTTGATGGTTCCGCTGGGATTGTTCGAACAGGCCCGTTTGGCTGGTATTGAGCGCTATGTAGTTGCGGGGAGTTGTTTTGAATACGGTCGTAGTGGAGAATACTTCGAATCTATACCCACCGATGCCCCCCTGGAACCGACGAACAGTTACGCAGCCTCAAAGGCAGCGGCATCTATTGCATTTGGACAGTGGGCTGCACAAAATAATCTTAGATTAGATCTACTTCGGGTCTTTCATGTGTATGGTGAAGGTGAGTTAGAAACAAGGTTCTGGCCTTCTCTTAAACGTGCTGCTCTTGAAGGTAAAGACTTTCCGATGACTTTGGGTGAGCAGGTTCGTGACTTTCTTCCTGTTCAGAATGTAGCCTCCACGTTCTTGGCTCGTTCCGTCGAAGATTCAAATGAGCCCATCAGTGTTGGAAAGTTTAATCTTTCCAGCGGTGTGCCATGTACTTTGTCCAGCTTTGCCCAATATTGGTGGAAGTATTGGGGCGCACAAGGGCGACTGCTACTTGGAGAAATTCCATATCGACGTGGCGAGATAATGAGGTATATTCCTGGGAGTCAAATTATTTTGGTCGACTCAGGCTTACTGTATTCCACAGAAGAGTAGCGGGGCCGCAAAGCCTCTCGATTAATCCAGGTGCAGGCATGGCAGTGATCACTTCTTATCTGAAAGTGGGACAATCAGATATTTACGTTGGAACCCAATCAACATTAATCCATAATAGCGGCAGCCTGTGCTCATGATTAATCAAAGAACTGTTCTCGTAGTAGGCCTGTCACAAGCGAAACACTTACAAGATGAAGCCAAAGGCATAGTAAGCCTTGTGTACGCCGGACCTAGGCTGTCAACTAGCCGAACGGATCTCAAAACAAACAACAATCCACGCTTGTCTGATATTGTAACATATTATGCTCAGATTGGCCTGACAATATCAGGAGTAATTGTTTATGCGGATATTTTCTCGCTGCATCAGTTCGCCCTGTAATAGATATAGGCACACTTCCACTAATATGCGTTGTTGGTGATACACACCATGGGAACGGTCCCATAACAGAACTGGCTTATTGGCTAATACAGTCGAGAATTTCAGTCGTTGCTCTTAAGCAGACCATACATCATGCTAATTTATTCGAGAGCCTTGGTTTTAGAGTCTTGAGGCTCCCATACTACGCTCATAATGTGCGTTTTATTAGTCCAACACCATACTTCTTTCAGCGTACCGTCTTTGTTGGTTCAACAGGTGGCTTGCACCAACATAGGACCAGGTTTCTTAATACTCTCAGGTCTCGAAGCATCAAGATCGATATTAGACGTATACCAAGAAATGAATCATTTGCAATACACAATCTATATGGCACATCTTTTACTATGCCACTCAACAATGATATCAGCTATAGAATATGGGAGATTATGGCCTCAGGCTCTGTTTGTTTAACAGAACGGTTTCCTGAAGAAGCCCGCCCCTATCTTCTTGCTCAAGAAGACCAAAACGTTCTCTGTTATGAATCTATTGATGAGTTCCTCTATAAGTTAGAACTTATTAACAGATCAGATGATCTGAGGATGAAAGTTGCTACTCATGCATATCAAACATTATATAACGCCAAGACCACCTCGACAATTTTAAGGATGCTGCTCAATGCCTTAGGTTGGGACGAAGCAATAGACAGATGCATTTCGCTAGCTCAAATAGATAAATACAAACAGAATGTCGGAAGTATCAATAAATAAGAGCAAAGTCAGGATAAATATCTTCGCACCCGTCTTTGCGACACCTAATTCTGTGATTAGAAATCCTAGCGATGACTTTAAGGTGGCAGTTCTAGTTCACTCTTGGTTCTCGTGGACCTGTGCACAACCTGCTGTTCAGAGACTTGTCCAGGACGAAGATCGGGTTATGTATATTTTCTCAAGAAGATTTCATATGGAGATCTCATCGCCACGATGTTCCACCATTCGTTTTGAAGAATTTGAACAATATGCACTCTCTCATCCTCTTAATGAATCCGATCTTTTTGCTGATCAATGTAAGTTTCATAAATATTTTGCTAGCTCCAGTGAGCTGATTGTCCCAAACATCTTATATGAGCCATTTTACCGTCTAGCGCTGCTGGATAACTTTAGATCTATTTCCTTCTACCAAGAAAGCATTCAATCGCCACCTGGCACGCTGTGCAGAAGAGAATCTGATCTTTTGCTGGATAAGTCTCAGAGCCGCTCACTCTTTACATGTAGCAATCAGAAAGTAAATACAAAGATTACAGGTAAGTACTACAATCTAAATGAGCCCAAGATTCCACTTCATTTGCAATCATATGTGGTTGGCGACAAAGATACCGCTCTCTGCAGATGGATCCCCGCTTCTCCAAATGACTCCGTCGTTTATGACTACGCCCTGTTTGCTGGCAAGGCTATGAATTGTGATGCAGGACTAATTCTAATTGACACTATTACATCTATTCTAATGACAGCTTTTCCAAAGGCTACTATACTACTCAAAGCATCACCATCCTCTTCGCCTGCTGTGATGCAGCTAATAAAGGATTTAGCAAGTTCTTTCGATCAAATAACATACCTGGAAGGCTCTACCAGCATAGAACGATCCATATGCCAAGGATCAATTCGAGTTGTTATTTCAGAGATGTTCTCTTTGGCTGGACTTGCTCTAGAGCAGCTAAATGTCACTGTTATTTCTTTGGACAAGACAATAATCAATGACTTTCCAAGCCTCAAAGAATCACTTACAGAAAGAATCTCAAATAAAGACTATTGGGAACTAAGCAGTTCTCTTAGTTCTCTGTCCGAGCATATACTTAGTCAGTTTAGTGAATAGAATCGAGAACCCGCCCTGAACCAAGTGTTTGTGTGGAGAAGTAGCTTTCCCCTGTATTTGCTATATTGCCATGATTTGTAGTGATACACCACATTGGCATTGTTGTGACGATGGTTTTATTCTTCCAGTGTAGTGAGATTCTATCGTGCGGCCACTTCCAGATACCTTTATCAATTACCTCTGATCTTACAACATAAAATGTAAATGAAGTTTCTGGCCACATCTTGGCTGATATTATATCTGAAATCTTATCATACGTCAGTCCACATGGATAATTAAAGTAGAAGCCACTTGAGGACGATGACGAACGCAGCCAGTTGCAGCTTACAGCGGTGGTTATATCGAGAAATTTACGACCAATAAAGTCATCAGAGTCAACCCTTGAGAATATAAAGCAGCCAATTCTCTTATTCAGTTCGAGCTGTTTTGCAGCAATTCTAGTACATACAGACTCCATTATGGTGCTTCGATCTGCTACGGGCTGCTGAATGACCTGGTGAGAAAATACACCTAGGTCTTTATCGCTGGCATTAACTTACCAGAAACATAGCAGCTGTCAGCCCCCTCATTGACGAGCTGATACCTTGTAGCCCATCAATTATTAGCCGCACTTCTAGCCCATATTCTTAACATTAGCATGTACAGTAATTTTGACACCTTGCACCCACTGGGTATTACTGCAGTCATCAGACTCTTTCATCAGACCCTATGAAGTGTTGTTGCAGTTTATTGCTACCCACGCGCGTTCAGGGTGCTAGCCACATAGGTGAATAGCTTTATATAAGCTGTCGCTGTGTTGAGTGTGTGACTAGCGAATGAGTAATCTTGTAAAATGAAAATCAACGTCCTCTGCTGAACTGATTAGGCTAAATGCCTTTGTTATGTTGCATGAATCAAGCATCTGCCAATTTACTGTTTCACTTCTGTAATGGCTCCATTCCGCAAGATACATCTTACTATCGCATTCCTGGTGTTTAATATAATTGATTCTATTGATCTAATTGCCTGACTTCTTTCGATAGTGAATGCTGTTTGCCAGATATCTTCATTGTATTCAATTGAAGCTTTTTCAGGAAATGTAAGAGTAACCTTTTGCGATCCGAACACCTTAAAGTCCCTTAATGAAGTTGTTGCAAGTTCTTTGCTTGTTGGCCTCCTCGGCAGCATAATAATGTGGAGTGTATCGGTAAAAAGAATCGATGGATACATTGCTGATGAACCACTGCCAACCACGAAATCAAATCCTGATATAACCTCGCACCTTTCTATTGGTAATAGCTTCTCATGTTCCAGCATCGAAAAGCTAATGAAAAAGTTGCCATTGGATGTCGGGATCTCATGCTTTAAAGAAAGTATATCTGTATCATTGACCCACCTCTTCGACTTGTTTCTTCCAAGTCCAGCTCTTGTTAGTAGGCATCCCCTTATTTCCTTTTTCCTCCCCACCTTTTCCTCTGCCTTAGGCCTCCCATTGTCCCAAACTCTGAGAGTACCAAACTTGCCAATGATATCTTCTCTGATTACCACGGGCGATAGATCATGGCTTGGTATCAACACTGGTCCTTTAAAATTAACTTTAGATATCTGTTTATGTGCATCTTCAAAAATTATATCCTCTATCTCTTCTCTTCTAACCAGATTGCCGTGTTCAACCCCTAAACCGTCTAGGATGTTGATGTGAAAATCTTGCAGTGTAGGCGCCAGATATCTACAATTAGAGCAATAGTCTCTTAACTGCCCTTGAACGCCAGGTTTCCTGCTCGCGCCATACAATAACCACAATAAACCTATAACCTCTCTATGAAAGTGGCCAAAATGGAAAAAGTAGTCACCGTTGTATCTAGGAAATGATGCCACCACACCAAGAGTCTTCTTTATAGATTGTCCTGCCGCCAGCAGAACTCGTCCCGAATGCATCCTGAAGATTGGATCCCAGGCGGACATCCACTTGCGTTTATCAGCCGGTAAATATACATACCTGTCTCCATAAAGAGTTAGAAGGTATGTTTCATCCGCTGCCATACCTCTTTTAGTCTTCCATTGCAGGCAATAGATGCACCCATTAATATCATGAAAAATATCTAATGACTGTCCATGTATATCTAGCCTAGTCAACTTGCTATTGCTTTGATTGGCAAACTGTTCAAGAGAGTTGACCGATTCTATCTCGGAGTACATCCTGTTAAAACACTATCTGCTTAAGATGATCTTCATTCTCAAGTAAAGGGAAGAAATAATCTTTATGACTTTCTACAACCTCTGCTGGAAGTTCGGAGTAATCAGTTTCTACTAGCCTGTATCCAGGCCGCCCGTACGGATCTAGCAAAGCCTTTACATTCCCATCAAGCCTCTGATCGTAAACTGTGTTATTGAATTCTGCGTGGCAGAATGCCTTTATCTTGTTTCTTATTCGGCTACCCCCACCCATATATGTTAAGTGCCAGCCTGCATCATGACAACTTACGTGGACTGTCGTCTTTCTTATCGCTTGCGGAGATGCTATTCCTTCTAGGGTGGATATCCTTGCTTGGGACCAGACCACAGGTTTTTCATTATAGTAGTACTGATATTTAGCTGAATACATGTACATCTTCATTTCCATCGCATAAACAGTCCCGGGTTCTATACCTTCTCGCACGAATCGGCTCAGTATATCCCTATTGGGTAGCTCATCGATGTCGCTGATCACTACCAAGGTCTCGGGTTCATGCCTATATAAACCCCTCATTAAAGCATTTCTCTGATAGCGCTCTCTTTCCCAGTTTGCTTCATTCCCATGTCCTCTTGGCATGTCATCTACGTATATGAAATCTAACTTGTGTAAAACTTCGGGCATCTTTGCTGCTATAACACTTCTTGCTATGTATCCCTTGGGTTGCCCCTGGTGAGTTAGAGATGCTTCTGATATTACAAAGCGATCGCACACATCATTCAGATACGACACCCTTGCAAGTAACATTTCCTCTTCATTAAAGAATGTAAAGGCGTCAATCAGCATTAGACCACTCTCTGCAAGGACGCCAGAGAGATAAGTTCATCAAACCTTTTTACTTGCAAGTTGCGTAAAATCCATTTCTTATTTGCATGAACATATAGCTCGCAGCCACTCGAAAGAGCGTGTTCATTCACCGCTCGTTGGACTGGTGGATAATGGTAATCGTCCCCAAACATAAGTCCAGTATCTGCGAGCAGCAGGCAATACCTTCCTATGTCCCCTTTGATGTCTTCGTATTCATGACCTGCATCAATGTACACAAGATCAGCTTTCACTCCCAATTTTCTAAATATATCGGCGGCGGTAGAACTTGGAAGGCACACGGGCACTAAATTTATTGACCCAGTCTGCCGTGCCCTTTCCAGAAATTGTTCAAACAATTTTGGTTTACCATCTTTCACGTTGAGTTTTTTGAAGTACTGTTCCGACAGCCAGTGTTCTACTGAACCAAGATAGGTATCCACACAGTAAATCTCAAACTCACTTGACTGCCGTTCGATTAGCTTGTGCATGTAGCAAGCCGAGTTCCCGGTAAATGTACCAACTTCTATAACTTGCCTTGGCTTTATAATCTCTATTATTGACTCAAACACGATCTCGTTTGAGAACCACCCCTCATGTAGCTCTACTGAGGCTGTGTTCCATTCAGAGCTCTCATGAAGATCGTGCGCTTTCCTCAGTACGGCTGCTTTGAAACTTCCGCTGACTTCTCTGAGGGGATTAAACATTGACCAATCCTTGTTCTTCTTACCTACTATACTATAAACCCCATCTGGCCACCTCCCAGAACGTTTTCCTTTTGGCCATATTTATCTATGGCCAATGACGCGAGCCCACCGGTCCAAATATCTTCCATGGTCACAACATCTTTTTGCGACCTCTTTCCTGGTCTAGAGATTTCTTTATATCTTGCCATCTACACGATGGACTTTCAGGATACGGATCTTGTCTAAGAGAGGCCAGCAATGCGCTTATTTCAGGCTTACCCTCGCGTGTTGCCAAGATATGTACACCCACCTTTTCCTCTCCCTATTACACCTTGACCATCACTTTCACTTCAGACTGAGTTTTTCAATTGTAGATTCGCTTATTATTCGTATTGTGTTCGTCTATAAGCTCTTTCTTTTTTACAGAAGATAGAAGATCGTAAATGTTCTTATGGCCAAAGTTTAGGAGTCAAGCTCTGGTCTGCTTTGTTTGCTCATTATACCATTGATATGGCGTTTATCTTTCCAATGCCTTCGGTTCTCATGGCCCATGATCACACTAGCCCCCTAACTTAATAAGCTCCTCAATGTCCTCCCTCCGGAGACTCTTTTGGTTTATTATTCTGTCGACATTTGTTGAACATGTTATATGTACCACGCTTTTTCTGCCAGCCTAATGCGATCTCAGAGTCTTGCTCAGTTGCACTTTCTCTGAGTAATAGGACCTCACTCGACAGCATCTCGACACTCATGTTTCCGTTCTCATTACCTTTCCCTCTATGTCGAATTTCTTTGCCCGTATTTCCCTTTGATTGAGGCGTGAGGTGTTTATTCGCCCATGGCTCTACTTTGCATGCGAGTCCTTTATCCTTGTCATCAGCACCACCACCGTCCATAAGGGATTAGTTTAATTTCTCTACAATTTCATACTTACCATCTTTAATCTACTTGCCCTCTAATCGGTACACTTTCTTCTATCTTTCGGCAATCATGAACGCAGCCCCGTGCTCATTCCCCATTGAATTTGCATGCAACAAGTAAATCCTCGGCTTGTGCGTCCATTAGCTCAGCACAGTTGGAGACCATCTACTCTGCCACAGCCTTTATTTGACTGCCAGATACAACCCTTTGCGATCACCCTATTAGTATTTTTTCCTCATCCTTGAGATTCTGATTTCGGCATTCAAGCAATATTTTTATTTATATTCCTGCCGTAGTGAGTTCCTGGTCCGTATTGCCTAATTTCCTAGATCTTTTTCATTTTCCCTAGCCTCTGCCTGTCCTATGGTATTGGCTTCTGTTTCTTCTGTTTGTCGTCTGCTGCCTGTGTCTGCGAGTTTCTTTCGATTCGGTGGTCTAGTTACGCTTAAGACATTGCTCCCTTTAGACGGCTTGTTTCTCCATTCATTTGCTGGATGGTGCAGGGGGCACAATGCCGACGCTTCACCGTAACCTAATGCTTCACAATTCCTTCTTGATACTTCACTTTGTTTCCCATTGTCGAGCAATGATCGTAGAAAGTCTTTCTTTCCGCGGCAGTCTTGGAATTGCAATAAGCCACCAGTTTTTGATATGTGATAGTGAAAGTCCTTCTGCTTTGTCGTACAGCGTTTACATCGCAAAGGGCATATGCTTGGCAACACATTTCAGGCAATCAGTATCTCTGGCCAGTTGCTTTCCTATAGTATGTTTGTGTCTTGTTTGCATTCATTCTCAAGCTTCTGCCGTACTATAGGAGCACTTTACACGTAGATTCTCCCGCATCTATCAATATGCGTTACATAATCTGCCTCTTTTCTTATTATATCAATGGACCTGTGCCAACGGATTGGCTTTACGAACCCCAACCATTTAAGGTCTTCCAGCCGGGCTAAACCGTCTTTGAGTGTTTATCTTGTGAGTGGTTTTAAGAAGTCCACTAGTTGTATTTCGTTCCTGAGCTTGTTTAATATTCGTATCTCTCCGAGATCCTGATTCCCTCTCAGGCTACGGATACCTGCGATGAGAAGTTGGTTTAGTCCGAGGATGATGACGTTTTTGCTGCTTCACGCCTAAGGCGTGGGCACCGTCTCCTACCACAACATCTCGCCGCTCTGCTACGAGGAAACGGAGTTACGTGAGCCGACGTGTAATCATCAGACGGACCACACCCGCATCAGTGATTCCAGCTTCGCATCCTCGACGACCTCCACGACTTTTTCAGTTCCTTCCGCTTTGCCAGGCGGTTGTGAATGTTATTCTAGTTGATGTGGCCTTTGCTAGTACCAAGGTGTAGGCGAATGCCTCCAAGTGCAAAGTCATTAGCTACCAGCGAATGCTTAGGTCTCTGAAGGAGATCTACACTTCTGTGTGCAAGGTAGAGATCCTAGATGACTAATATGATTACTGCTGAGTCAATGGTAAGCTGCGCAGAGACTCCCCGTATGTGTTGACGACACCGCACTAACGTCTGGCTAGAATTAATTTGTTACTCTAATTAAATTGTAGCAATGAACCACACCAGCTGCACGTCAGCGGGATGGATCACGACGAGGAGGCCCGCCCCGAGGAGGCTTCCGCATTTTCCGATGCATCTCCTGACGGGCAGGTCGAGCTGACTAGAAAGGTGGCAGCAGTAGCTCAAACAAAGGCAGCTCGGGGGGTAGCGATCCAGTCTGCTGAGTAAGCTGGCTTTGAGCCCCCGGATTCATCCTCTGGCACTGCCGCGCTGCCCATTCGCGGTTTGCGGAGCACATCGAACCCATACCGCAGCGCATCGCAACCAGAGCCGTTGCCTCGCCCGGGTGATGCTGCTGTTAGCTGGCTATTAGAGTCAGGATAACCTCATGGTCTGCACGGAATAGGGCATCGACCCCCACATTGCCTCCAGAAGTCTCCCGTACGGGTAGCCACCGCCGCCGCAGCGAGCACGGTTGCCCATCGATTCCGATTTCGCGACCTCCATGGTTCGCAGTTTCAGAAGTAATAAGTGATCACGGATTTACTGCAAACGCATTGGGATCGTCGATTTGGTTAACTGGCAGATCAAGGAAGGTTGTGGCCTGGTGAAGGTAGATGGCGAGGGGCTTCAGATCGCTACAGCACACACCCCTATATTGAACAGGCACAGCCCATCACGGCAGCAAGGGCATTTGGCAGACTACTGATGTGGATTCATTGCCTGGACAGACGTGTCATGACTGACTGAACGCAACACCTACTGTGTACGCACGGCTGAGGAACAGATCTGTAATTGTCAAGTTCGTGGGAAATTCTCCAACACCAGATGGCTGTGCTTCATCGCCGGCAGACTTCACCCCAGCACTGATTCTGGGTTGGCGCCGCGGCGCAGTTCCACCACCACGCGTATGCTATAAAGTTAATTTTTTATTCCTCCATTTTGCTAAGTGGCACAAGTTTTACAAGCTTATTCTCCAGAGACAGCCCAAGTGCTTTTTTTGCATTGAGCGCGTTTGTATCTATTCGCAGGTTTCTCTCATCGCTCAGTACGACTCCCAGCAGCGAATAGTCGTTGGAGCTTATACCTACCAGCTGATCGCCCCGCTGCTCGAAGCGCACGCCGATCTGGCCGATGTCACCCCGTTGGCAGCGCCGCAGGCTCTCTAGCGGAAGTTGCTGGATCAGCCCCAGCCGGCTGGCGGTGACCACCTTGCCCGTGGCCTCAAGGCCGACGGCCCCCACCACCGTTTCACCGGGCAGCAGTC
>Ga0194123_10004451_pt1 | contig 15842 bp, 14 predicted proteins | sample TA2MahsurfametaG_5_FD_155479 | JGI IMG/M metagenome (GOLD analysis project Ga0194123, IMG submission 155479) | Freshwater microbial communities from Lake Tanganyika, Tanzania - TA2015023 Mahale A surface | ecosystem: Environmental > Aquatic > Freshwater > Lake | place: Tanzania: Lake Tanganyika... | reverse complement strand
TCATAATTGCAATCCATAGGCCACCATCGGAGGCAAATGATTTTTGTGGGGCAAAGTAGTAACAATCAGATTGGCCAATATCTAAATCAAGCCCACCAGCAGCACTTGTGGCATCAACTAAAATCAATGAGCCATCTGATCCTTTCGGGCGGGTAATTGGCATCATTACCCCAGTACTTGTTTCATTATGGGTTAATGCATAGGTATCAATATCACCTGCCACAGTTGGTAGTGGGTGTGAACCCGGCTCTGCCTTAACAACCTGCGGCTCATCAATCATCGGTGCCTCTTTGGCAGCGGTAGCAAACTTTGAAGAGAACTCACCAAATACAAGGTGTTGAGATTTTTTCTCTATTAATCCAAAGGTTGCAATATCCCAAAATGCGGTGGAGCCACCATTTCCAATAATTACCTCATACCCATCAGGAAGTGAAAACAATGTTTTAAGACCACCTCTAACCAACCCAACAACCTCTTTAACAGGTTTTTGCCGATGGCTGGTTCCTAATACCTTTCCATAATTAGTAGCAAGATTTGCAATTGAGGATGGCAAAATTTTTGATGGGCCACAACCAAATCTGCCATCAGATGGTTTTAAACTCTCGGGAATCTTGATTTCACTCATTGGCAGATATTAGGGGTTAAGCCGTTTAATCAGCCAATTATTATCTTGTCTGATATAACGGATTCGATCATGAAGACGTGAGTAGCGGCCTTGCCAAAACTCAATTGATTCTGGTTTGACCACATATCCACCCCAAAAATCTGGCATTGGAATCTGCTCACCTTCTGGCCATTTTTTCTCAAATTCGGCAAACTTTTTCTCAAGCTCTGCTCTAGAAGATAGCTCACTTGATTGCGCACTAGCCCAAGCCCCAATTTGTGAACCACGAGGTCTGGTAGCAAAGTATTTTTCAGATTCTGCCTTTGAAAGTTTGCTTGCCGAGCCAATCACAATTACCTGTCGCTCAAGTGGATACCAAGGAAATACCAATGAGACTTTATTGTTTTTTGCAATCTCACCTGCTTTTCTAGAGTTGTAATTTGAAAAGAAGGTAAAGCCATCTTGGGTTAAATCTTTAAGTAAAACTGTTCGGCTAGTTGGTTGATTATCTGCCACAGTTGAAAGCACCATCGCATTTGCCTCCACCACAATCTCATTTGCAGCAGCATCTTTAAGCCAGGTATCAAATAAGGTAATTGGATTTTTTGGCAGATTCTCCTCCACCAATCCCACATGGCCATACTGCCGGCGCATGGCAGCAATATCATCACGATTGGTCATGGCTGTATCCAACCTCACTTTAGATCTCATTTGGTGCATTACCGCCTGGGTAGCACAATAGGCGCATAACTTTTAGGACCAAAGGAGCGTTTTAGGTGAGCGAGGATTTTAAACCCGGCCTGGAAGGTGTAATTGCATTTGAATCCAAGATTGCCGAGCCTGATAAAGAGGGTAGTGCGCTTAGATATCGCGGCGTTGATATTGAGGATTTAGTTGGTCGAGTTACCTTTGGAAATGTTTGGGGTCTATTAGTTGATGATGAATTCAATCCAGGACTTCCACCAGCTGAACCATTTTTAATTCCAGTACATACCGGTGATGTCCGTGTGGATGTGCAATCGGCGATTGCCATGCTTACACCGGCTTGGGGGTTAAAGCCATTACTTGATATTTCAGATGATGAGGCAAGAAATAATTTAGCAAGAGTTTCTGTAATGGTGCTCTCCTATGTTGCCCAATCTGCCCGTGGCACCATCGCTCATCCAATTCCACAATCTGAAATTGATAAAGCACATACTGTGGTTGAGCGGATGATGATTCGCTGGCGAGGGGAACCAGATCCAGTACATGTGCGAGCAATTGATGCTTACTTTGTTTCAGCAGCAGAGCATGGCATGAACGCCTCAACCTTTACCGGCCGAGTAATTGCATCAACTGGCGCTGATGTTGCCGCATCTATCTCAGGTGCAATTGGTGCGATGAGTGGCCCACTACATGGTGGTGCTCCGGCTCGAGTATTAAGCATGATTGAGGCGGTAGAAAAAAGTGGCAATGCTGAAAGTTATGTGAAATCAATTTTAGATAAGGGTGAGCGATTGATGGGCTTTGGTCACCGGGTTTATCGCGCTGAGGATCCACGCGCTCGCACATTACGTAGGACTGCTAAAGAGTTAAATGCACCAAGGTATGAGGTGGCACTTGCTTTGGAAAAGGCAGCACTTGCTGAGTTAAAGCAACGTCAACCTGATCGAGTTTTAGAGACCAATGTGGAGTTTTGGGCAGCGATTATTTTAGATTTTGCACAAGTTCCAGCCAACCTCTTTACCTCCATGTTTACTGCAGCCAGAACTGCTGGTTGGTCTGCGCATATCTTGGAGCAAAAGCGAACTGGCAGGATTATTCGCCCATCAGCTAGGTATGTAGGACCTGGGCCAAGAAAGCCAGAGGATGTTAAAGGTTGGGATCCTTCCGTGGAATCCCTTCATAGCTAACCTGAATTTAAGTGGTTGCCTAGTGGCAGTATAAGCCAATGGCCAGCACCTCAATCTTTTGGTTTCGCAGAGACCTTAGATTAAATGACAACCCTGCCTTACTGGCTGCAATGGCAGAGAGCGATGCAATAATTCCAGTCTTTATTTTAGATCCTAAATTAATTAAAACTGCTGGCAGTAAGAGATTGGCATACCTTGGTCAATCACTTCACCATCTAGATGATTCCCTTGGAAATAAGCTGCATGTAATTGCAGGAGATCAGATAACCGTACTAAAGGAGTTAATGAGTAAAAATGATGCCAGCTCAGTACATATCTCAGCTGAGTATGAGCCATATGGAGCTAAGCGTGATAACGGGGTTGAAGCATCTGGAATTAAGTTAATTAGAACTGGATCTCCATATGCTGTTGCACCAGGCAGAGTTAGAAAACCAAGTGATGACACTCCTTATCGAGTTTATACACCTTTTTACAAAGCATGGTGTAGTCATGGTTGGCGTAAACCAGCTGAATCACCTAAAAATATAAATGCGATTACGCCAAGTAAAGATGCCAGAGCTTTCCCTGATTGGAAACTACCGCAAGGCACAAAAATTACTCCAGCTGGTGAAGCTGCAGCATTAGAAAGATTTAAGTACTTTCAAAAAAATGGTCTAGATAATTACGATGAGGCGAGAAATCTGGCTGGAATTGATGGCACAAGTAAAATGAGTGCGCATCTAAAGTGGGGCGAAATCCATCCACGGACTTTGTTGGCACCCCTCAATGAAAGTAAAGCCCATGATGTTTATCGCAAGGAGATAGCTTGGCGCGAATTTTATGCAGATGTCTTGTTTCATAATCCACACACTGAAACTGATTACTACGCGCCACAGTTTGCCAGCATGCGATATGACCAGCCTGGTGAAAAATTCAAAGCCTGGTGTGAGGGTAAAACCGGATATCCATTTGTTGATGCTGCTATGCGTCAATTAGTAACAGAAGGTTGGATGCACAATCGAACCCGAATGGTGGTGGCATCCTTCTTAGTTAAAGATCTGCATTTAGAGTGGCAATTAGGGGAAAGATTTTTCCGTGAGCATTTAGTTGATTATGACGTGGCATCTAATGCTCATGGGTGGCAGTGGACTGCAGGTTGTGGCACAGATGCTTCGCCGTACTATCGAATATTTAACCCAGTTGAACAGGGAAAAAGATTTGATGAAAATGGTGATTATGTTCGTAAGTATGTACCAGAGCTGGCACACATTCCAGGCATTGCAGTGCAGGAGCCGTGGGAGGTAGCTGATGGATATTCAAAAGGTTACGTCAAGCAAATTGTTGATCATAAAGCTGAAAGAAATGAATCACTAGCCCGACTTGAAGAGATAAAAGTAAACAAGCCTGCCTACCCAAAGGATTAATTTGAGTCTGCATGATGTTGTAATCGTTGGTGGTGGACACAATGGTTTAGTTGCAGCCTGCTACCTGGCAAAAGCTGGCAAAAAAGTATTGGTGTTAGAGGCAAACCAACAGGTAGGAGGAGCATCAACATCTGAGTATGTATTTGCTGGTCGTGCCGCAAAATTATCTAGATACTCATATTTAGTATCACTTTTGCCTGATCAAATAATCTCAGATCTTGGGCTGAACTTTAAAACAATCTCCAGAAAAGTTTCCTCATATACCCCCTATCAAAATCAAAATGAAGACTCTGGTCTGCTAGTAAATCGAGTATGGGATGAGAGCAACAAAGAATCATTTTTTAAGTTAACTAAATCAAATATTGAAAGTGATGCTTGGCTTAAATTTTATGATCAGGTAAGTAAATTAGCGAAGGTAATTGCACCAACCCTTCTTATGCCACTTCCAACCAAAAGTGAACTAAAAAAACGACTTAATGATGATCAAATTTGGAAGATATTTATTGAACAATCTCTAGGCAAAACACTAGATGAATCCTTTGAAAATGATTTAGTTAAGGGTGTTGTCTTAACCGATGGCTTAATTGGCACATTTACCTCAGCCTATGAGATGCAGGCAAATATTTGTTTTCTCTACCATCTGATTGGAAATGGCACTGGGGAGTGGAAGGTACCAAAAGGTGGCATGGGGGCTTTAATTGATGAGCTTTATAAAAAAGCAATCTCACTTGGTGTTGAGATAAAGATTAGTTCTCAAGTTAAAGAAATTAATGCTCAGCCTGATCTAGTCAGCGTTGAAGTAGTAGATGGCAAAAAGTATGAGGCTAAGTATTTACTTTCAAATGTTGCCCCTCAGGTCTTAGCAAGATTGCAAGGTGAGGTACCACCTGCCTCATTAGAGGGCTCACAAATAAAGATAAATATGTTGCTTAAGAAACTACCTAGATTTAAATCTGGCGTAGCCGCCAGCGATGCCTTTATGGGCACACTTCATATTAATGAGAGTTTTACGCAACTTGAGCGGGCATACCAGCAGGCTAAGTCCGGAGAATTGCCCAAGGAGTTACCACTTGAGATGTATTGCCATTCACTTTCAGATAATTCAATTCTTTCTGATGAATTAAATCAACAGGGTTATCACACATTAACAATCTTTGCACTTCATACCCCTGCTAAATTATTTGATAAAGAGCCACAAAAGATCAAAGAGTTAGCAAAGCAAAAGGCGTTAGCGGCTTTGAATCAATACTTGTTAGATCCTATTGAGGATTGTCTTGCAACTGATACAAATGGGCAGCTGTGTATTGAGGTTAAGTCACCGCTTGATCTAGAAAATGAGATTAATCTGCCGCGAGGAAATATATTTCATAAAGATCTTTCTATGCCATTTAAAGAGGATGACTCTGCTCTTAAATGGGGAGTTGAAACAAAGCATCCAAGAGTTTTTCTCTGCGGCGCAGGTGCAATTCGTGGCGGCGGTGTTAGTGGCATTGCTGGACACAACGCCGCTATGGCAGTTTTGGAATTAAACTAAAAAGTTAGAGAACTGCCAAGGATCATTCTCGTCATACTTGCGATTATTCCAACCTTTAAACAGATCATTTCGGTGCATTAGCGGATCCCAATCAGCTGCTGCTGAGTGGTAGCCACCCCAATACTTCTCAGCATAGGAAAGCACCTGCTGCCAAGGTAGATCATCTGGCACTAGGTAGCCAGAGTTTGGATTAGCCATTGCCCAGGCAACTGCTGCATAAACAGCACTTGCAACTTGAACAGTTGTGGCAGATTGTTTTGGTACTAATTTTCTTGAGTCATGAATATTTAATAAAGAGCCAGTCCACCAAGATTTATAGGCATGACCCATTAGTAACACACCTAATCGATCATCACCATCAATAATCTCTTCATTCATAATTCGTTGATTCTTTGTTAAATCCCATTGACGCATCTGTAATTCATGCATTGAGGCAACCGCTGCATCAGTTGGGCAGTAGGCATAATGAACTGTTGGGCGGTAAACAGCTTTACTACCCTCCCAAACTGTTAAGTGATCACTAATTGTGAATGCCTCACCATGACGGATAACCATCCCAGTTGTCTCCATATTTGGCACCCAAGATCTAACCCAAGTCATCGCTCCTGGTTGGGCGATACAGATCTGATTTTTTGGTCCATCTGCATGTTGATAGGCATTAAGTGGCAAAGTTTTTTCATGAGTACCCCAACCCATCTCAGCTGGGGCAATACCCTCTTCATAAAAACCCTCAACCGACCAGGTATTAACAAACTCATTAACCTGTTTTGGCTTATCTGATATTTGAGTATCTCGCTCTGCTATATGAATTACTTTCACACCAAGTTTTTGGGCAAGAGTTGGAAAATTCTCATCAGCTAATGCCTGTTCAATACCCGAAGCAGCTTTTCCGTCTTTGATTGCACTAGTTGCAATATCAAACAATGCTTTTTTAGTTAGGTGTGAAACTAAACCAGGGTTAGCCCCATGTTCAACAATTGCAGTTGGACCTTTTCCGCCCCAGGTATCAGTTAACTTACGAAGTTTCATATGACGCCAATAAAGAGTGCGCTCAGTCGGATTACGTGTTGAGCCTGCAGCGTATGGCTCCCACTCTTCAATAGATGTATTTAAGTAGATCACGCCATGATCATGTGCCCAGCCAATAATTGCATTGGCATCAATATTCCATGCTAAATCTAAAAGAAAATCCCCTGCAGATAAGTACTTTGATAGGAATTGATCCATATTTTCGCGGGTAAGTTGATCTTGCACATAAGTTGCTCCCGCAGCTATTGCCTCTGAAACTCTACTTCGATTATCACGCATATCTGCAATCGTGATCTGTTTTGCATCTACTAGATGCTCAATTAAAAGTGGTAGTACACATTGTGATACTGAACCTGCACCTAAAACCAGAACTCGATTTGAGTAGCGTGCTGCCAATTAGGACCTCCTACTTTCTTGCTAACTCACTTAGCCAGTGAAGATTAACCTAAATTTTCAATTTTGCTATTCCACAAGAGCGATCCCACCCCACTTCGTTTGGCCTCATACATCGCTGCATCTGCTCGTCGCAGTGAGGAGATTGGATCTGATCCTTGCTCGATTGCTGCATAGCCAATACTGACCTTAACTTTGACCTGGCCAGTCAACAGCGAGATTGGATAACTTAAGGTTGCGCCAATTGCCTGCGCTAACTCACCTGCCTCTGTGGAGTTAATCTCTGCCAGCACGCCAAACTCATCACCGCCAAGGCGGGCCAGCTGAGCTTGTGTTGGAATTACTCGAGTGAATCTATTTGCCACCTGCCTTAAAAGCTCATCTCCTGCAGCGTGACCCATCGAGTCATTTATCCTCTTAAAGCCATCTAGATCTAACAAGAATATGTAACCTGATTTGAGCTGGCCTAGGTGCAGTAAGAAGTTGCGGCGATTGGATAAACCAGTTAACTCATCAGTTCTTGCTAGCGCTCGCTCCGTACCAGCAGTGTTTGCCTCCTGTAGCGCAAAACTCATCCGGATAAATGCCAATGCAATTGTGATAAATCCTGGAACTAAGATAAAACTTGGAAAGTATCCAGGGCGAAGGGCGGCAACGCCAAGCAGACAACTGCTGGCAATCAATGCAATAGTTGCACTGTATGAAGAGATCTTTTCTGAAAATTTAGATTCAGGAGAAGGGTATGAAAGAGCAACAGCAAGTAGTAGTAAGCCCAATATCCATCCATCATCTGTAATTGACCCAAATTGATAAGTACCTTTAATTGAGGAGTAGATAAAGAAAAAATCGGCCGCTACAAAACAAAGTAAGCCAGCAGCAAGTAAAGCTGACCTAATACACAGCGGAGTTAGCAGGAGATAAACCACAACCATCGCTAATAAAACTATGTCACCTACTGGATACAAAATTGAGGTAAAGACCTGCCAAGTAGAGCCTGAAAAACCAACCATGGCAGGTTTTAGAAGAAATGCGGTTAATACACTGGTAAACCCAATCGCAATTATTACCGTATCAAGTAACTCTAATGCTGAAATCGATCTTTTATAGGTAAAACTTCGAGTAATACCGACAAACACTAAGGGATAGAAAATAACGTAACAAAAATCTGAAAATCCTTCAGGTATTTGCAGGTCAAAAAATGAATTCCAGGTAGAAAAAAATGAACCCATACTCCAACCTAAGGCTGCCAGCCCAAATGAGTTCGAAGTAATTCGATCGGTTAAGAGTGGGGCATTAAAAGCAATTGCTGCAGCCATTAAACCAACCAGATTAAATAGTATTAGGTCTACCAAGACATTATTCTCAGGAAGTACCCAACTTAAGATCAGATGTGAGGCCAAAATCGATCCAGTTAGCCACTTCAAACCAATCTGTGGTCGAAATAATTTCACAATCAATAGTAAAATATGGCCTGATAGTAAAAAAGAGATCTGGGGAAAAATAAGTGGCTGCACTCTCAAGACGAGGCTTTATTTGCGGCAGTGCTGCAGTTGCAGCACTTGCAACTGTGCCAGCTATAGCAGCAACTGGTGTAAAGACCCTTGCCAATGGTCGAACAGAGGTGAGTTTGGCAGCTAATCCTGCGCTTGCAAATGTAGGTGGGATTGTTGAGGTGAATATTAAAAAATATGGCCGAGTGGCAATCGTTCGAACCTCAAAATCAGCAAAAGGTTTTTCAGTCTTTAATCTCTCTTGTCCACATGCTGGAGTTCGAGTAACACAATCATCTGGCGGATGGATCTGTCCTGGACCTAGAGGTCATGGATCAGAGTTTGCATTAAATGGCGCACTGAAGGTTGGCCCTGCAACAACTGCACTGCGAGCGATTAAATTTACGGCAACAAGTAAGGCCGTAACAATCGCATAAGCAATTACTACGGCCTTTTATTTACTTATTTAGTATTTAGGATTGCACTTATCTCTAACAGTTGATCGAATCATTAACATTAATGAGTATGCATTTCTAAACTCACCTAATGCACCATCAATTGTATCAACCACAGATTGAATTGCTGTTTTGTTCGCCTCTAAGGTTGCGATCTTTCCAGCAAGGGAAGCAGAGAGCTCATTTAATCTGCTCTTCTGTGTGGCATTTGTGGTTCTAACTGCTGCTGCAGTTAGCGCTGCTACCTGAGCATTTGCAGTGGTAATAACCCCGGCAGGTGCTGGCATCTGACCAATTCTTGCATTTGCATTTGTTGGTTGATGAACTACCCAAAACTTTTTTGCTCCAATATTTGCAGCGGTAGGTGCTTTATTTGTGCTGGCCTTGGTTGCAGAGTAGTAAGTCGATCCGTAATAGACCACATCAGATTTCTTATAAGCAATCAAGCTATTCCACATAATCACATCTCTAAGTGGTGCGCCAACTGGTTCGATTTGGATCGCTCGGTTGGCTTCAGAAACTCTTAATGCATCTACCGCTTCCTTATTTCCAACTGCATAATCGGTGTTTAACTCAATACATCCATCCCATACCCAGGTTAACTTTGTGGTGTTAAAAAATGGATTTTTGGCACAGACATAATCATTTTTGCCAATTTTGATTGTTGCACCTGCGGTTGGACATGAACCACCTGCGGTTGCTGCTTGAACCGGTGTTGTCACACCTAGTATTAAGAAAGCGGCAACTGCCAAAACTGAAATTTTAGTTTTCACTATTTTTCTCCTTGGTTAGGTATGGCATCAGTCTACTTGAGAGCCCACCTTGCGGCAGGTAAATGGCTGGGGTGAGGCGGTGAATTTGATGTGAAAAATTGTTATTTAACTCTTTGTTTACGCCGAACATTAATACCAGCCCTGCGCACAATTGGCCTTGGTGCAACTCTTGCAATACTGCTCAAAATAAAGTACTGCCAACCGGGAATACTAATAACTTTGCCAGCTTTGGCATCTTTCCAAGATTTTTTTACTACCTGATCAGTTGTTAACCACATGTAACTTGGCAGCCCGGTCATCTTCATTTTTCCTCGAGCATGAAACTCAGTTCTAGTAAACCCAGGACATAAAGCTGAGATCTTTATGTTTGTGTCACGAAGCTCGGTATGTAAATACTCAGAAAACACAGTTAGGTAGGATTTCGCAGCAGAGTATGTTCCACCAGCAATAAAACTGGCTACACTGCTTACATTGACTATAACTCCAGAGTTTCGCTTTACCATCTGCCCTAAGACAGAGTGAGCTAATCTCATTGGTGCTGTAACCAATACATCAAGTAACTCCTGCTCCTTACTAAGTGAGCTATCAATAAAGCTATCTTTAATTCCAAAGCCAGCATTATTAATCAGAACCTCAATTGGCTTACTACTGCTGGCAACTCTCTTTTCAACCTTGGCAAGTTGGGCAGGCTTGGTTAAATCAGCCTTTAAGCATTCAACTTTAACTTTAAAAGTCTTGCTTAACTCTCTTGCAACCTTATTTAATCTTGGAAAATCTCTGGCAACTATAACTAAATCAAACCCCTCCCTTGCCAATAACTTTGCATAGGAGTAACCAATTCCTGCGGTTGCCCCAGTAACAAGTGCTATGGCCATTTACTTGGTAATTCCTGCCGTATCTTCATCACGAATATGCCATGAGGTGCCGTACTCCTCAAGCAGATCTAAAAATGGTTTTGATTCAAACCACTCTGGTCCATTTACACCTTGTGGTTTCCAAATACCTTTATGAATTAACTCCAATGCAATTACCGGATTGATTGCAGTTTGCCAAACAACTGCTTGATCCCCAAACTCCTTCATTGACCATGCGTTATCAACTACGTTGTAGATATAAACTGCTTTTGGATTTCCTTGTTTATCTAAACCTTTAATTAATGCACCAGCACAGGTTTTACCTCTCATACGCTCACCTAAAGTGGCTGGATCTGGCAGTGATGCAGTTAGTAGATCTCTTGGTGAGACTGATACACCTTGAACCTCAACCGTCTCTTTTCTATCCATGCCAAGCATGTTGATTGTTTTTAAAATAGTAATGAACTCAGCACCTAGTCCATATTTAAAGTTAACCTTCTTGGCATCTATTTTTTGTGGAATTAGAACAACCTCTTCGTGCTCAACATTTACGCACTCCACCGGACCAATGCCCTCTGGGAAATCAAAAATTTCTAGCTCAGAAAATGGCGTAGTGGTGTACCAGCCTCGACCATCCTCCCAAACAAGAGGTGGATTTAAACACTCTTCAATGGTGGTCCAGATTGAAAATGAGGGAGCAAAATCAAACCCCTCTACTCTTAAATTAGAGCCATCTAAAATAGTGCAAGAATCAATTCGACTAAATAGGTGCTCGCTGGCGTACTTGGCAAAGACATCGCTCATACCAGGCTCAACCCCCATACCAATTAGGGCAAAGATTTTGCGCTCATCCCAGTTAAAGTCACGAGCAAACTGCTCATCACCCAACTTAACTCCAGTTTCGGTGTATGGGTAATGGGGATGTTTACGGGAAAGAGACATCGCCATATCGATGTAATTGGTGCTCTCAATTTCACAAGCTAAGAAAATCGGCATTACAAACCGAGGGTCAACAGCATTTATGACCACATCAGGATCTGCTTTACGGATTAACTCACGAACATCTTCAAGCTCGGCGGCGTTTACCATTGCTGCTGAAAAACGAGGATCTCTAACCCGTGCGACAGCCTCTTCTGCTCTGGCAAGTGTGCGGTCGGCAATCACCATCGATTCAATAAATGACCTACGGGATGCGATATTAGCTATCGCTCTACCAACTCCACCGGCGCCTATAACGAGGGCCTTCATGATATTTCAACTCCAAACGAATTACTTTTATTCTATCTTAGCGTTAATTTAAAGACAAATTCACGCATGTTTATTGATTAGTTATCAATTAAACTCAAGTTAAATTACAATAAACCTTGCACTAAATATTTTTTAATCAAATATTTGTCCCCGTAGCTCAGTGGATAGAGCAACCGCCTCCTAAGCGGTAGGTCGCAGGTTCAACTCCCGCCGGGGACGCAAATAAATTAATGATCGATGGTAAAACGTTTTAATGAGTTTGGTGCCCACCAATTTCTTTCGCCAAATAATCTCATCAGTGCAGGAACTAGTAATGCTCTAACCAATGTGGCATCTAAAATAATTGCAAATGCCACTCCGAAACCAAGCATTTTAATTGAGGTTACACCGCTTAAAACAAATGAAGCAAAGACAATTGCCAAAAGCCCTGCAGCTGCAGTGATAATTCGTGCCGATCTTTGTAAGCCTGTTGCCACAGATTCAATATTTGAGCGTCCAGCATCATGTTCTTCTTTGATTCTAGAGAGTAGGAATAACTCATAATCCATCGATAATCCAAAGGCAACTACTGCTACCAAGATAATCGAGCCAGTATCAACTGAACCTGTGGTGGTGAAATCGCCCACCAACCACTTTAGATTTCCATCGACAAAGATCCAGGTAATCAGTCCTAATGTGGCAGCTAGAGATAAAATATTTAAGATCACCGCCTTTATTGGCAGTATCAACGATCCGGTGAATACAAACAAAAGAACTAAAACTCCAATTGCTATCCAGGTAAGGGCCCAAGGCATGGTTTTGGCAATACCAATCTGGGTATCGGCATAATCTGCAGCAACTCCACCAACCAAGGTTTGATCTGGTGCGGCAATCGCTCTGATCTGCTTGATCAACGCCTCAGCCGCTGGAGTTCTTGGTCCCATATCGTGAATGGCAACAACTCGAACATCATTTCCAAGAATTTGCGGCTCACCAACTCTTACTATGCCAGATACCTTGGAAATCTCTTGAGTGTACTTAGTTATCTGTTCAATTTTATTTGCGCCAGTTGGAATAATAATTTCAATTGGGTTTCCCTCTTGCCCAGGAAATCTTTCAGTGATCAACTGTGCAGCATATGCAGCTGGATTGCTGGCAGGTAGAACTCGGGAATCAACTTGGGAGAACACAATATTTTTTATCGGCGCAGCAAGTACGGTAAGAATCACAAGGCTTAAGACCACAACTGAAACTGGTTTGCGCATAACAAATCTTGCAGTTTGTGCCCAACGACCATCTTCCTTGGGTTTTAATGCTCCTTTTCGAACCACCGCTTTATCAATTCGCTTACCAAGTATTGCAAGTAGTGCAGGTAGTGCAATCAAAGCCCCCAGCACCGCCATGATTACAACAGTAACCCCGGCATATCCAAAGGATTTCAAGAACATTAATGGAAATAACATCAAAGCAGCTAAGGTAATTACCACCGTCAGTCCTGAGTAAAAAACAGTTTTACCAGCGGTTGCTACAGTCTTTTTTATCGCCTCATCTAATGACTTTCCAGCATGCAGCTCTTCACGAAATCTATTTACAATCAATAATGAGTAATCAATTCCAAGTCCTAACCCCAATCCGGTGATTAGATTTAAGGCAAAAACACTCACGCCAGTAACAAGGGTTAGTAAGTAAATAACAAATAGTGAACCTAAAATTGCTGATACTCCAACAATTAGTGGCATTGAGCTGGCGACCAAACCTCCAAATACAAATACCAACAAAATGAAGGTAAGCGGAATAGAGATTGCCTCAGATAGCTTTAAGTCATCTGCAATTTTGGTATTAATTGCGTGGGCAAACACCCCAGTACCACTGGCGTAAATGGTTAAGTTTTCAAATTTTCCTTCATACTTTTCTTGAATTCGCTTACCTAAACCTTGAACGTTATCCCACTCAACATCTTCACTATAAAGAAATAAAAAGGCTGAATTACCATCTGAACTCTTCAACGTTGGCGCACCGCCAGCACTCCAATAAGACAAAGTTGAACCGACCCCAACTTCATTTTTAAGCTTTGATTCAAGTTTGGTAGCAGTAGCAACAGCAGTAGGGTCAGTAACTCCATTAGGAGTTTCCACCACTAAAACCACAGCCGGATCTTTGACCTTAAACACATCAGTCAAATACTCAAATGCTTTTGCAGAGTCACTCTTTGGATCGTTGTAACCGCCACTATCTAGTTTGCCAAAGACGGAGGTACCGATTGCTCCAGCAGAAAAAATGGCTACTAAAAACAATATAAAAATAGGTCGCTTGCGTTTAACTATAAGTGAACCTAATTTTTCAAACATTTTGACCTATTCTTTTTGCATCAGTAAAAGCAGGTAGACTTATATTCTAATGAGTAGCAACCCAAAGAATAAAAAAGATAAGCCAAAATCTATTGGTGAAGTTAATCACCAACTGCTTCCAAAAATTACAAGTGATGAGATTGATCTAGAGGTGGATTCAAATCGAGATGTGGAGATTGCCGAAGATAAACCGCCGCATCATTGATAAGAACTACTCACTACTTTTTGGTGGAGTTTTACTCTCTGTTTTAGTCGAAGTGGCAGTTTCAGCTTTTGGAGTAGATGTGCTCTCAGTTTTTGCAGTTGGCGTATCACTTTTTGTGGTGGGCGTTGTTCTTGAATCAGTCTTATAAAATCCACTGCCCTTGAAAACAACCCCAACATTGTTATAAACCTTTCTCACCGCACCTTTACATTGAGGACAGTTTTGGATGGCTGGTTCTGTGAAAGATTGCACAGCCTCAAAGGCGTGCTCACACTTATTGCACAGATATTCATAGGTCGGCATAGGAGTAATCTTAAGCAAGTGGGAAGGTAAGAGCGAACTCACCGGTTGGAGAAACGTGAAGAGGTATCTGCAGATTGTTTTAACAGCGTTATTGCTTGGCATCACCTTTCCATCAAATGTTTGGGCAACCTCAATTGTTACGACCTCACCAACTGCTGGCTCAGTTCTCAGTATTGCTCCAACTGCTGTAACTATTAAGGCAAGTGCAGATTTAGCAACCGGAGCTAATGAGATGACGGTTACCGACGCCAAAGGTGTAAGGGTTGATGATGGCTCCCTACAAGTCCAAGGCGCGGTATTGATGGTTGGATTAAAACCTTTAACAACTTCAGGACTTTATACAGTTGCTTACACGCTAATGGCGATTGATCAACCACCAATTACTGGATCTTTTACATTCTTATATAACGCACCAGGTGAGATTGCAGTAGCTACACCTACTCCTGCTACAGAGGAAGTTCTAACCAAATCACCCAATCGAATTACCGATTATTTTGTAATTGGATTGATGGTCTTTGCATTTTTGACCTTGATCTTTCTGTCACGTTATGCAAGAAAAACTTTTAAAACACCAGCAAAGCCAAGACAGCCTAAGAAAAACAGCAGCAGTAGCAAAAAAATTGTGAAGTAGTTTTGGTGTTGATTTGATTGAGATAGCCTCACCACTAGCTAAAGGCTTAATGGAATTAATTGGTGTTCTTGGGATTGGCTTACTGATCGCAATAGCTTTTTTGGATTTAGATGTAAAAGGTAAGGTTCAAAACTTCAGATTAATTAGCAAAGCTAAAGCCCTGATTTTTGTATGGCTTTTATCAACCTTTGTTCACATTCTGATTCAGATTGCATACTTGCTTGAGCAACCACTTTCAGCCTCCTTTGACCAAACAGTCATTCGCTCATATCTGACGCAAACTTCAATTGGAAAAAGCTATTTAATACAAATGCTTTGCATTGCATTAGTGCTTATGATTTCTCTCAAGAAAGTTATCTCTGCTTATGTAGCACTTTTTGTCTCACTGGTAGCAATAACTGCACCGGTATTTCAAAGTCATGGCAGTACATCTGGCTACCATGCACTGGCAATCGGTGCATTGGTGGTCCATGTAATTGCACTTAGTTTTTGGGTTGGAGGTCTGTTTGGATTAACCCAGCTCTCCAAAGCAAATAAGTTACTGGCATTACCAAGATTTAGCGAGATTGCACTCTGGAGTGCGATAGCAGTTGTGTTAACTGGTGCAGCCACCGCTTGGACTAGATTAGATTCAATTTCAGCATGGCAGAGTAAATATGGCGCAGTGACTTTGCTAAAAATATTTTTGGCGGTAATTTTAA
>Ga0194123_10004450_pt1 | contig 15845 bp, 17 predicted proteins | sample TA2MahsurfametaG_5_FD_155479 | JGI IMG/M metagenome (GOLD analysis project Ga0194123, IMG submission 155479) | Freshwater microbial communities from Lake Tanganyika, Tanzania - TA2015023 Mahale A surface | ecosystem: Environmental > Aquatic > Freshwater > Lake | place: Tanzania: Lake Tanganyika... | reverse complement strand
TGTTAAAGTACCCTACATCAGCCTGGTGAACCTGATTGCACAGAAAGAACTTGTTTTGGAGTTCATACAAGACCACTGCACCCCCGAAAGCATGGCCGAAGAAACGCATCGACTCCTCCATGATCCTGGCCGAAGAGCGGTCCTGAAACAGGGTTTTACAGCGCTAAAGGAACATTTGGGTGGCGTAGGTGCCAGCCAACGAGCGGCAACCGCCATCATCTGCGCTGAATAGCGTCCAAAAAAAAATTGATCCTAAGGGTAAGACACCCGTGCGCTGATCTCGCCCGACGCAAGTACCCGAATGCGAAGCGCGTCATTTCCAAGCGCATGGCCAACATATTCCAATCGCGTTAAATTTCCCGATAAAACGACCCCCCCGTCGCGTTTTTGGTTCAATGACCCCTGAATTGAACGGCTAGCAAATTCATAGAGGTCCTTCAACTCAAAAACCATGTGCTCCGATAGCTTTCGCTTGATTTTTTCGTCCAAAAGCCAATGCGCCGATTTCAACATGAGGTTTCGCGTGTTCAGATCATAATCCAGTTCCTTCAAATACAAACGGCGCGTTGCCTGGTCGACTTCAGGAACGCTCAATAAAAACAAAACACCCTTCTTGCTGCCGGTAAAACTCAGCTCCATACCCAACTTTCTTCCAGCCGGAAAAAAACGCACGCCCGATATTCGAATACGATTCTTTCCAGAGCCCAGCCAAATGGTATCCATAAAAGCGGTCATAAGCCCAGACAATTTGCTGTAGGGCAACGTCAAGTCCGTATAAATTTGAAAGCCACCTCCGGGTTGGTGCTGACTGAGATCGGGCAGTGCTGTAGGCTTTGACGCCTTAAAATCGGGTAAAACTACGGGCCTTGCACGCAGTCCCAGGGTGAGGTCCAGCTCTGTTCCCTTAAAACTCCACTCAGCTACGCTCAGCGCCGCTGGTTTGATGTGCAGAAAACCCAATTCATCAAGAGAAATCGGCTCCTGAAGGGCACTCCATAGCGGTTGAATATATGATTTCAGCGGAAAAGCGCTCGACTCCCGATCAATCGCCTTTTCCAGCACAGCAAGATTAGGTTGCAGCTGATTCAGCAATTCATCGTTGATGTTGACCCGCGCAAAAGTGACCCTGCACTCGTCGACCGGTTTAAGATGGGTGAAACGGGTCTCGGTGATGAGCCTCCAACGCGGGTCAAGGGTCAGTTTCGACTCCATTTCAACCTCCATCCGTCTCATGGGTTCATCCCAACCACAAGAAAACGGGATCGGTGGATTCACACAAATTTCCATGATACAACCGGCGCAATACGCGCCTTGAAAACCATATCCCAACGACAAATGCGCCGCAAGTATTTTTTTTTGCCCAGTGACCTTCATCCCCCGGCGCTCCACTTTGTAGCGGTAACGCAAGCCACTACACGGATGTGCGCCGCCCGTAAATTCCCGAGGCCATTCCGATTGAGCCTGATCGATTATCGGCGCCAGGTCAACACGCACAGGGATCGTTATGCGCGAATCAACCTCTGGCAGCGGATCAACCGCCATCGTATGCCCCGAACTTTGCGGAGGCAGCGGCTGCAAGGTTCTTCCGCATCCCAGCAAAACAACAAACATTCCGAGTGTAATGGAGCGGGTCGCATTCGCCATTTTTTCCTATTTTTAGCGTACAAATTTAATCCATTCCCATGCAAGGCGTACAATCGTACATCGATACCCATAAAGACCGTTTTCTCGAAGAGTTGTTTGCGCTTTTGCGCATCCCTTCAGTATCCGCCAACCCCGATTTTCGCGAAGATGTATTTGAGGCCGCAGAATTTGTGGCTGAGCGACTCCGCGAAGCGGGTGCCGACCAGGTAGAGGTTTGTCCGACCGATGGCTATCCGGTTGTTTACGGCGAGAAAATCATCGACTCGAACCTCCCCACCGTTTTGGTTTATGGACATTACGACGTGCAACCCGCCGATCCCTACGATTTATGGCATTCACCCCCCTTCGAACCCACCCTCAAAGAGGGCAAAATCTATGCCCGCGGCGCTTGCGACGACAAAGGACAAATGTTTATGCACATCAAAGCCTTTGAGTTGATGATGCACACACAGCAGCTTCCGTGCAATGTCAAATTCATGATCGAAGGGGAAGAAGAAGTGGGTTCCGCCCATTTGGCTGCTTATGTCGAAAACAACCGACAGCGCCTCAAAGCCGATGTGGTTTTGATTTCCGACACCTCCATGATCGCCAATGACATCCCCAGTATCGATGTGGGATTGAGGGGACTATCCTATCTCGAAGTAGAAGTTACCGGCCCAAACAGAGACCTTCACTCAGGTGTATATGGAGGCGCTGTAGCCAATCCCATCAACGCACTTTGCCAGATGATCGCCTCACTGCACGACAGCAATCGGCACATCAGCATACCCGGATTCTACGATCGTGTCCACGAACTCAGCCCATCGGACCGCGACCTCCTCAACCAAGCTCCTTTCGACGAGCAAGCCTATATGGATGATTTGGGCGTCGGCGGACTCATGGGCGAAAAAGGCTACACCACCGCAGAACGAACCGGAACCCGTCCGACGCTCGACGTCAACGGCATCTGGGGTGGCTACACCGGTGAGGGTTCGAAAACAGTGCTCCCCTCGAAGGCATACGCCAAGATTTCTATGCGTCTGGTGCCCCATCAGTCCTCTGATGAGATCACCCAACTTTTTCAAAAACACTTCGAGCAAATTGCCCCTCAAGGCATCACAGTGGAAGTACGGCCACACCACGGTGGCGAACCCGTTGTAACCCCCACCGACTCGCCGGCCTACCTCGCCGCTGCCGAGGCCATGAACACCACATTCGGCAAGGCCCCCATTCCCACCCGCGGCGGCGGCAGCATCCCCATTGTGGCCCTGTTCGAACGGGTGCTCGGCCTCAAATCTGTGCTCATGGGGTTCGGCCTCGATTCCGATGCGTTGCATTCCCCCAATGAACACTACGGCCTCTTCAACTTCTACAAGGGCATCGAAACCATTCCCTGGTTTTTCCATTATTTCAGTCAAAAAGCACGTTGATCCCCCGCGATCGTTCCGCACGGGTTGAGGGCGACTACAACCCCTTAGAAATCATCAGACTTTTGGCTCGGCTGCTGTTGAGCCTGCTCTTTTTGCTCTCAGCCTGGCTGAAGGCCATCGATTATCCGTCCTTCGAAATTCACCTCCTCACACAAGTAGGTACGGGGTGGACGGTTACACCTTGGCTCGCAAGCGGGTTAATAGCTGCCGAATTTGGGCTGGGCTTCTATTGGATGAACATCGCATCGGTTAACCGACGATTCGAACAAGCCACCGCCGCCTTACTCGTGTTCTTTTCCGTCTATTTGGGCATTTTGTGGTTGAAACAAGGGAATGGTGTGGATTGCGGATGCATGGGCAGCGCCCTATCCCTGACGCCATCTGAAGCGTTGGCTAAGAATTTTATGACCGCTGCGCTCCTCGTGCTCGCCCAGGGCCAACGAGCCTTGTTGCCCATCAACCTACACCCGTTTACATCAACCGGAATCACCCTCGCATTGGCCTTAGGCGCTGCAGCCTTCACAACCCCTCCCCCTTGGGGCACAGCCCCCAAGAGCATCAACAAACCCATCAACGACGCCCCCCTATTTCGATGGGGCTTTCCATACCCCGAACGGGAAGCACCAATTCCTCCGCAAATTCCTCCGCAAATTCCTCCGCAAAGCGGAGCCCGATTGAACGAGCCGCACGAACATGGGGAAGTCCATGGGCGCCTTTCGAGCGGTCGATTAACCGCTGTTCTCAGCGTTCATTGTGGTTATTGTGCCTTGGCAGCGGACCGGATTGGGAAATTAGCGCAGGAATTCCCGTCCATGAACATACAAGTCGTTTTGGTGGGCCTCCCCTATGAACTCAATTCATTCATTCATGCACACAAGCTCCAAGCGACCCATATTTTTCATCCACCGAGGGTCATTGTACAAGAATTTGTGCCGCACGGCGTCCCCGAAATGTGGTTTACAGCCGCCGATGGACAACAATGGTCACTAACACTCCGTCAAATCACCCCCGAAAACATCGAAAAACGAACAGAACCGACTATTTTTGAAACAGAATCTGTACAACATCGAACCCCATGAACCCAAAACCCAATACCCAGCACCCTTTTCGAAGCCCCAATATCATCATGCTCCGTTTGTCGTTATTTATAATCGTCTTCCTTACTTCTTGTGCACAGGACTACACCTGCCAGTGCTATGAAAAACCCGGTGACCGCGACCCATACACCGTAACCCCCATTCCCGATTCAAAGCGGAGTACGGCCAAAGAGGTATGCGACAACCTAAACGAATTGGCCAGCTCAAGTTTCCCCGAAGCCTACTGCGAACTCAAATAACAAAATGCTCACGATACATTCAATGCGGATCATCCATTCACTGCGGATGACAAACCCAGGTGTTTCACTCATCGCGCTTTGCCTCTTCATTTTTACCGAAACCACCTTGAAGGCGCAGATACCTCCTGCCGCATCAGCCCTCGAGCGTATGCCCAGTTTGCTCAAATCGGCCGACATAAAGGCTATGTTGCCCTACTTCAATACGAATTTAGAAATCGCCCTACAAGACCGAGAGCAAACCTGTACCCGTTCCCAAGCCGAGGTCATGCTTCGGAACTTTTTTGCAAAACACCCACCCAAAGATTTCAAACTCATCCACAAGGGGAGTTCCGGACAAGGCGGGGAGTACCTCATGGGCACCCTCACCACAACAACGGGAACCACTTTCAGAACCAGCATAGTACTGTTTGAGAAAAATGGACAGGACTTGGTGCATCAATTGCGGTTTGAATAATCTGTAACCAATCGATGCACATCGAGGAATTCATACGCCTTGCGCTTCAGGAAGATATTGGAGATGGCGACCACACCAGTCTGGCCCTTTTGCCCGAAAGCGTCCGCCGAAGCGCCGGGTTGAAAGTGAAATCGACGGGTATACTGGCCGGACTCTCGGTAGCCCAAAAAGTATTCGAAGCCATCGATCCCCATATCGTTTTCGAGCCCTACCTGCCCGATGGCATTCACGTTCAGGGCGGAGAAATCGCCTTCCAGGTGACTGGAACGGCAAACAAAATCCTTTCAGCCGAGCGCCTTTGCCTCAACATCATGCAGCGAATGAGCGGAATAGCCACCTACACCCGACAGGTGGTCGACGCCATCGCCCACACCTCATGCCGGGTGCTCGATACCCGGAAAACCACGCCCCTAAACCGAAGCATAGAAAAGATGGCCGTTGCCATAGGCGGGGGAGTGAACCACCGAATGGGACTTTATGATGCCATTCTCATCAAAGACAACCATGTAGATTACGCGGGGAGCGTGAAAGAAGCCCTCCAACACGCAGATCAATACCTGAAGCGGCACCATTTGCAGCTTCCCATAGTGGTAGAAGTACGCACCCTAGAAGAACTCAAACAGCTCCTCGGCTGCAGCATACAAGCAGATCGGGTATTGCTCGATAATTTTCAGCCCCATTCCCTGCATCAGGCCGTAGAAACCGTAGCCCAACAAATGCCCACAGAAGCGTCCGGAGGAATCACTGCAAAAAATGCTGTATCCTATGCAGAAACCGGGGTCGATTTCATTTCTATGGGATGCCTCACCCAAAATCCACCCCCATTCGACCTCAGCTTAAAAGCAGTTTGAGCCATCACATTAACCTATTTAATAATCGGCACTTCGCTCCAAATCTTCAACTGCAGCTTTTAAATCTACATAATTCTTGGGTAATTGCCGAGTAGCTATATCCCAAATGATCTCGTAGTCAAGCCCAAAGTACTCGTGAGCAATCCTGTTCCTCAAGCGGTACATTTCCTCCCAAGGGATAAAGTCATATAATTCCTTGATCTCTCTCGGGACGTTCTTCGAGGCTTCACCAATGATCTCGAAATTTCTGACAACAGCGTCAACTGTCTTGTAATCCCTTTTAAAAAGGTTGAATTCAAAATCTAAAATATATTCATTGACGCGCTCCATCGACAGAAGCATGTCTTTCAAATACAAAAGAGGATCTCGTTCGCCTGGTTTCAAATGTAACGAACTTGTTTGAGTATGGAATCCTTGATCCGCTCTTTCAGGGAATTTTTCGTCACCAAGTCGATTCGAATCCCTAATTGTTCTTCTAAAAATTGTTCCAAAGCAAAAAACTCCCACCCCACCGGTTGATCAAACTCTACCAGAACATCCAAATCACTTTCCTCTGTTTGACAACCCTTAGAAAAAGATCCAAAATATCCTATTTTCCGAACAAAAAATTTTTGAGCAAGCATCGGTTTGATGGCCATTAACTTTTGTTCGATTTCAGTTTTCGACAACATAGCTGCAAAGTAAGGCAATTTCAAGGAGAAAATACGACAGGGTTTTGGTGGGATGACGCTACAGCATTTCAGGAACCATGGCCTCATCGCGCTCTACCCGTAGGTTTTGAACAATAAACTGCTGCCGCTCGGGGGTGTTCTTACCCATAAAATAAGTCAGCAATTTAGAAATGGTCGTTTCCGGTTTCAAAAAAACTGGTTCCAGCCGCATATCGCGACCAATAAAGCGACCGAACTCGTCGGGGCTAATCTCACCCAGGCCTTTAAATCGGGTAATCTCGGGGTTCTTGCCCAAGCGCTCAACCGCTTGCCTTCGTTCTTCTTCAGAATAGCAATAAATCGTCTCCTGCTTGTTACGCACCCGAAACAGGGGCGTATCGAGGATAAACACATGCCCATTTTTCACCAAATCAGGGAAAAACTGCAAGAAAAAAGTCAAAATAAGCAACCGAATATGCATGCCATCCACGTCGGCGTCGGTGGCCACCACAATTCGGTTGTAGCGCAGACCCTCAAGCCCTTCCTCGATATTCAAGGCATGTTGCAGCAAGTTGAACTCCTCATTTTCATAAACAATCTTCTTTTTCAGACCAAAACAATTCAGCGGTTTGCCCCTCAAGCTGAATACTGCTTGCGTTTCCACCTGCCGCGCCTTGGTGATGCTTCCCGATGCGGAATCACCCTCAGTAATAAACAAGGTCGATTCATAGCGCTTTTCGTCTTGCCCCTCATTGAGGTGGAATCGGCAATCGCGCAACTTACGGTTGTGTAGATTCGCTTTTTTAGCCCGTTCATTCGCCAACTTACGTACGCCCGCCATGTCCTTTCGTTCCCGCTCACTTTGCATGATCCGCTTCTGAAGGGCTTCTGCCACCGTCGGGTGCCGATGCAAAAAATCGTCGAGCTCCTTCTTAAGAAAATCCCCCACAAAGGTGCGCAGGCTAACACCCCCAGGCGACATGGTCTGTGAGCCCAATTTTGTCTTGGTCTGTGATTCAAAAACAGGCTCCTGAACCCGAATACTAATGGCCGCCACCACCGAAGAACGAATGTCTGAGGCATCGAAATCCTTCTTGTAAAACTCCCGCACCGTGCGCACCAAAGCCTCACGGAAGGCGGCCAAATGCGTGCCCCCCTGTGTGGTGAACTGTCCGTTCACAAAAGAATAATACTCCTCCCCGTATTGCTCGCCATGCACAAAAGCCACTTCCAAATCCGTCCCCTTCAAATGGATGATCGGATAACGAAGGCTTTCGGGGTCCGCTTTTCGCTTCAACAAATCGAGCAGACCGTCCTTCGACAAATACTTCTGGTTGTTAAACACCAAAGTCAGGCCGGCATTCAAATACGCATAATTCCAGATTTGCTGCTCCACAAACTCATTGATGAATCGGTAGTTGCGGAAAATCTGATCCTCCGGCACAAAGGTCACCAGCGTTCCGTTGCGGTCCTCTGAGGGCAACTCCTCTGTTTCGCTGATCAACTCACCCCCAGAAAACTCTGCTGTCTTCGTACGACCGTCCCTGATCGATTGAACCTTGAAGCTGCGGCTCAACGCATTAACCGCCTTGGTACCCACACCATTGAGGCCCACCGACTTCACAAACGCCCCCGAATCATACTTACCACCAGTATTGATGCGTGAAACACACTCCAATAATTTACCCAAAGGTATGCCCCGACCATAATCGCGAACGGTCACTTTATGGTCGCTCACCCGAATCTCAATCGAACGGCCGTGGCCCATCACATACTCATCTATACTGTTGTCGATAACCTCCTTCAGCAATACATAAATCCCATCATCGGGTGCCGTGCCATCCCCCAACTTTCCAATATACATCCCCGGACGCAGCCGTATATGCTCACGCCAATCGAGCGACCGAATGCTGTCTTCATTATAGGCTACGGGGTTGTTGACTTCAGGCATAGACTTGTTGACTTCAGGCATAGACTTGTTGACTTCAGGCATAGACTTGTTGACTTCAGGCATAGAGTTGTTGACTTCAGACATAGACTTGTTGACTTCAGGCATAGACTTGTTGACTTCAGGCATAGGAAGGCAAAATAAAGCGGTAAACAAACACTGAGGTAAAAAAAAGCCGCTGCTCCAAATGTGAAGCAACGGCCTAAAACTAGGTTGAATATTACTTCGTGCGCGCAGAGTTGATGAACTCCTCAGGCTTGAAGGTTGATGAATTCACTTTGTACATCACCACATAAGCGTAGGTATTATTCACATTTACAGCAGGGGTAAGTGCCGGTCTCGCGTACACAAACTGAGCCGACATTTCCTTGTTGGCCGGGATTCCCTCAGGAGCTGGGTTATTCGGATTGGCACCCAAATGGTGTCCAAGCAGACCTAAACTGGGGCGACCTGGAATTTGACCGTAGCCGCGGTACACAAACTTGTGGTTGTAGGGACTTGGCGTTAGACCGGCTTGAGGAGCAGTTAAATTATCTTCAACAACAAACACAGACCATGCATAAATACCCATTGGCATGGCCTCAAACGCTTTCATTTTCACGTCATAGTAGACCGAATCGGCAGTAACTCTGCTTTTTGAGATGGCCAACCCCACCTTCACAGCCGACTCAGGCGTTTGCATCACGGCATCCACATCACTGCGCCATGCAGCAGGCGATGAACCAAAGAAAGCAGTTCCCGAACCAAATCCTGGGATTCCCATACTGCCACCGGCAGGATAATATGCAGAGGCCAAATTACTGTTTCCAGGTGCAGAAAACTCATCATTAAAGCCAACTTTCATCACATTCAGCCGAGGACCGTACGCTGTGGCAGCACTGGTTATGGCTGGGATTCCGTTTGCACCACATGGACCGCACCAAGTGCCGCTAAAATTAATCGCGAAGGCGTTATAAACGCGCGCAATTTGAAGGGGATCCGGCGTGGGGTCTGGCTCAGGCTCAGGAATCGTCTTCGTGCAACCAGCAGCGACGCCCACGAGTAATAAAAATAACCAAATGTTTTTCATAGAATAAAGGTTTATAAAATTTCAGGAGGTAAAGATAAACAGAATATCTGTAAAAGGCGCGATTAAAAACAGATTAATCAATGGCCAACTTAGCCGCCTGCAAAACATCACCCGAATTACCCCCTCGGTGTACGGCAGCAATGATTTCACACTGCTCCCGCCGCCACTTCGGGAGCCAATTCAGCGCGAAAGAGCGTTCAAAAATGCGGCCTACAGGAAATGATGTGGCCTGAAGCGCTACGCCGTTGTAGGGTGTCAGGAGTTTACGGGCCACATGCTTGTGCACATAAGCCGAATCAAGTCCAACGGGGGAAGGGTTCAGCTGAAAGCCCAAAATATTGTTTTCCACTAAATAGACGGTGAGGTATAAGGGAGTCGAGGAAGAATCGTTGAGCCGGATCCTGCAATCGATCACCACAGAAGAGTCGCCTTCGAGCCAACTGCGCGACAAACCCACATTCACGGATGGCAAAACTTCTTTCTCCAAGTTCACATAATTGCTCCATTTCTGATCCGAGATAATGACGCCCGACTCGCCCGAAAACTGCCTTCGATTCACAGAACCAGAGGGGTAACCCTGGGCGCTCCCCAGCAATGTCTCAATATTATTACCCTCAGGTAAGGTAAGGTCCTCAGCCTGCCCTGCATACGGCACACTGTAAAAACCCGTATGAATGCCAACAGCAGCTACCCTACCTGGATAGAGCGACTGAAGTGCTGATATGGTGGTGTGGGCGCGCGGACAATTCACACAACGAACACCCGTAAACTCCTCCAGCAAAACCACCCGATTCTGCCGGTTCTCGGGTGTGGACTCCATATAAGTCGTGTCCTTCAGTCCAGGCGTGCCCGAAGAAAAATCAACGGGTGGCCCCACCTCCATGCAAGAGGTCAGAGCAAAAATAGACCCCAACAGCCCCGTTACAAAAGGAAAATGGCGCAGCATACTCAAGCAAAGATAACTCAATTCAAACAAATGTTTACTGAATCAACCAATTTGTACACCAATTTAGAAGGTCGCCGACATTCCAAAGCGCATCCCGTTGAAAGCCGGTTCGACGCGACAAACGCCACCCGTACAAATGACACCCTGGACCTGGCGCACATAGCCACCCGTCAAACGAAACTTCGGCAAGTTTACTGCACCAAAAACCGTATAATAGTGAATACGCTTCTCGGGATCTTTGTTGCCGTAGTTCCACATATCCATTATACTGAAACTGTAGCGGGGTGCAATATTGTATTCCAATAGTCCCCACCACCAAGATCCCAAATCCTGCTTCGTATTCATGTGCGACAGCTCAAAACGCACAGACTCTTTCTTATTTCTCTTCCAGGTGAGTTCCGTGAATGGGGTAAAAACCTCCACCAGCGGAGCATTCGGCTTGAATTCGTAGATCGACTGGTTGTAGGTGAGCCGCTGAGCACCGAGCATCCACTGAAAACTACGGCTCGGCTTCCATTTATACTCCGCATACAACTCACGAAACAACGGCTGGCCGGAGAGGTCGTCGACATGCGAGCCATTCAGCAACAAGTTGCTCTTTTTGCCTGTTTGAAGCACAACATCGGCTTGAAATCCTTGCTCGCCGATGAGTTGAGTGGCTGGTGCATATCGTGCCGTTAGGCGATAAGTGTTCATGCGTGCCGTGGGCGGTATAAAATTCACCAAGCCGTTGTTGAGATTTTCGAGGGGTGAAACCCGAAATTCATAAAAAGAAGTACGCTTATAAAGCACATTCACTCCCAAACCTTGCTGGGAATAGCCAAGACCGGTCATCAAAACCGAACCGGGCTCATTCACCAGGCTACCTTCGCGGTTCAACACCGCTTCGCGCGATTTTCCCGCCGCCTCAAAGCTCCAGCTGAATGCACCGGCGTCGAGGCTCCCGTAGGCCGAATAAGCAAAAGCGTTGTATTTGGGTACAAATCGACGGGCGACCGGAAGATTCTCAATGTCGCGCACGACCTGTTGCATCGAGCTGTTGTCGAGCGTACGGTTTACAACAGAAAAGCCCGGCCTAAACTGAATCTTATTGCCGAGGGCCATCCCCCCTTCGAGGTTGAGCCCCTTCAACACCGGTTTGTAGGTATCGAACTGGAATTTTTGTCGACCCACAAAGCCCTTAACCACCCACTCATCCGATAATTTATAGCGTGCATGAAGCCCAAAGAGGGCGTAGTCGAGGTTCTGACCCCGCGCCTCATAGGCCCTAAACGTCACCCCACTGCCAAATTGATCGTAAATGTTGCCCGCAGTCAACTCGAGCTTATCGAGCTGCTTACGCACATACCAGAAGCCGACCCCTTGGTTATTAAACGCCTTTTGAGGATCCCTAAGCCCTGAGTTCATAAACATGTCGAATCGGATTCCCGCCTGCACATCATCGCTCCGGTAGTTCATGTTCAGCCAGGCTTCGGTCGATGATAATTGCTGGTAGTATTGGGGCGGTATGGGATTTGAGAGGATGTTGGAGTCCAGAAAAAAGAAATTCTGAAACAGCTCAAAATCGCCCGTAATGCGCCCAGATTGCCCATTCTGCCCACTAACCTGACCCATATTCATCCACAGAACCAATCCTAAAAGTACGAACCGCAACCAGGCGCGTCCCCCAGTGTATCCCATAAGTCGATTTTTTTGATGCAAATTCAGTGTGTGATGCAATTTCGGTGGAAAAATACGCTTTATGCGGATAAACGTATCCAAATTCCTATTTTTGAGCATGAAAATTCGACCACTCTCTCGACCACTCTTATATGCCATAAGCTGTTTCGCCTTGGTGATGTGCGCTTCACCCGGTTTTTGCCAGCCAGCCAGCGAAGCAGCCCAAAGAGCCGTTCAGCCTTCTGGTCAATCCTCCATTCCTGAAGTGAGTTTGCGCGATACCGACGGCAATTTGGTCGAATTACGTTCCCTGATTAGGCCGGGAAAGCCCACCATAATTTCGTTTTGGGCCACCTGGTGTGCTCCCTGTAAAAAAGAGCTTTCAAATTATGCGGAGTTGTATGCAGACTGGCAAAAAGAGTTAGATGTGGAGGTTTTGGCCATCAGCATCGACGACAGCCGCAATTCGGCCAAGGTAAAGTCCTATATCAACGGAGTGAAATGGCCGTTTCGCGTCCTGCTCGACCCCAATGAGGACATGAAACGCGCCTTAAATTTCCAAACTGTCCCATTTTCCTTGCTCATCGATGGCGAAGGACGCATCGCCTATCGCCACAACAGCTATGTGGAAGGCGACGAATACGTAATGGAGGAGAAGTTGAAGAAACTGAAAGCGGTAGACCAAAAATAGTTCAGTAATACCGTACGGCCTTACAATCCCTTTTCTTGGTAGTAGCGATACAATTCGTGGATGGGCTTGCGCAGAATTTTACCGCAAATGAGCCGATGTCCGAGCAGCACTTCCTCCAATATTTCTCTGAAATAAAAGGCAATGGAGCCTACAAAGTGGAGCGGGAGCTCATGCACCTGATCATAGCGCAGGATGTGGATGCGCAGGAACTCTTCGAAACCTGAGCGCACCAATTGCCGAACATAAGGCTCCGTACTGTGGGTCGATAACACCCGCGCCATGGAGGCAAAATATACATTCACATGAGGCTCGTGATAGGCCGAATGAAAGATCCCCTCTTTGGTGAGGCCCTTCATATGCAATTCCTGCTCCAGGCATTCGGGCAATAAGTGGTAGAGATAATCGGCCAGCAATCTGCGGCCCAACCAACTCCCGCTGGCCTCATCCCCCAATAAATAGCCCAAGGCGGGCACCACCTGACTCCATCGGGTTCCGTCGTAGTAGCATGAATTGCTTCCAGTGCCAATAATGCACGTGATGCCCCGGTCATCAAAATTGGTGGCAATGGCAGCTCCAAGGATGTCGTGATCCACCACAACATGCGCATTCGGGAAAAAGATCCTGAGGGGCTGTGCGATCTGCTCATTGCGGTCCAAACTCGAGCACCCTGCACCAAAAAACCGAAGCTCCGTGATTTGATCGGCTAAGCGGGCCAAAGGAGAAGAAGCGAGTTCCTCTAAAACAAAAGCGGCATCATGAAAAAACGGGTTGAACCCTTTGGTGGTACAAACATCGGCCTCTCGGCTCCCGAATTTCCAGTCGGCCTTGGTAGAACCACTGTCTGAAACAAGTAACATATATCAATTAAATGGATAAAATTTTAGAAATCCGAAAAAGATCGTGATCGAGCGATGAAGAAATCTTGGCCGCTTGGGTGAGGGGTGTAAACACCACTTGGTTGTTGATTAACCCGGCCATCATTCGGTTTTTGCCCTCCAGAAGCCCTTCTATGGCCGCCACGCCCAAACGACTCGCCAACACCCGGTCGAAGCAACTCGGACTACCCCCTCTTTGTATGTGGCCTAAAATGGTAACCTTCATCTCATAGCCATCAAATTGCGCCTGAACCTTGCGCGCAATTTCATAGGCCCCACCTTCCTCATCGCCTTCCGCCACAATCACCAATCCCGAAGTCTTGTTGCGCGACCGCCCCTTTTTCAGATTGTCTACCAAGTCATCGATACTTGTTTTGGTTTCTGGGATGAGAATGTCTTCACAACCCGCCGCAATGCCCGCATGAAGGGCAATATAACCGGCGTCGCGGCCCATTACCTCAATGAAAAACAAACGATTGTGGGCATCGGCCGTGTCCCGGATTTTGTCGATGCAATCGACCACCGTATTCGTGGCTGTGTCGTAGCCGATGGTGAAATCAGTGCCATTCAAATCGTTGTCAATCGTTCCCGGCAGACCGATTACCTGAATATCGTAGCGGTTACTGAAATGAAACGCACCCCGAAACGAACCATCGCCCCCGATCACCACCAGGGCTTCAATGCCCCGCTGTTTGAGTTGATGATAGGCCTTTTCCATGCCCGAATCAGTCCTGAACTCTTCCGAGCGCGCCGATTTTAGGATGGTGCCCCCCCGATTGATGATGTTACTCACCGACCGGAGGTCCATGGGCTGGTAGTCGCCCTGTATGAGGCCGTCGTAGCCCCGCACGACCCCCCACATTTCTAGGGAATAATAAATTCCGGAGCGCACCAAAGCGCGGATACAGGCATTCATTCCGGGCGAATCACCTCCCGAGGTGAGGATGGCCACTTTTTTCAGTTGGGTCGACATACACTTAGACTATAGAATGGCGGAGTTTAGAGGCGAAAATGCGGACAAAATATGAAGGGCGAAAAATACCAATTTCAAATCGATTAATTTTTTCTAAATAATTGTTGCGTGAAAAAGAATTTTTTATTTTTGCGTGTCTTAAAAAATTAAATCTTCCTAATATGAAAAAAATCTTTACGCTTGTAGTGGCGGTTATGGCATTTGTTTATTCCGCAAACGCCCAAAATTTCACCGTTTATTTTGGCATGGATATGTCCAATTACACGGATCCCATTTCTCCTTTCGGTGTGCGCGTTGCAGGTGACTTCGTGCCTCGAGGTGCGTCTGTGAATGGTACGGCGATGACAGCGTGGTCTCCAAGTGACACCACAGGTACCCTCACCAACTTAGGCAACAACATATGGGGAATTGCCATTACCTTCCCCGATAGCGTGTTAGGTCAAACCCTGACTTTTAAGTTTGTCAACGGAAATAATTGGGGGATGAATGAAGGCGCTGCTACTTTGACTGCATGCGGAATCGACGATGGATTCGGTGGCTACAACCGCCAGTATTTGTTGGAGGGATCCGCCTACGTTACCTATTGTTGGAATGAATGCACACGCTGCGACGGAAGCGACCCTGTATCTGCAGCCAGTGTAAAATCCAATTCTGTAACACTCAACAAAATTTATCCAAATCCTTTCTCTGGAAGCACCCGAGTTGATTTGAATGTGGTTCAGTCAGGCAGCCTGAAAGTGCGGGTTTACAACATCCTCGGACAGCCTGTAGCCACTCTTTTTGATGGTTTTGCTGGCGCCGGAAGCCTTTCCTTGAACTGGGATGGCACCACCCAAACCGGTGAATTGGCACGTGAAGGGGCTTATTTGATTCGTGTTGAAATGGGTCAGAACGCCACCACCCACCGTGTTTTGTTGAACCGTTAATCGATTTCACTCCGTCTAAAGGCCACGCTTCGTCGTGGCTTTTTTTTTAATTAGAAACCCACAATTCCTATGAAATCCCACTTCGCCGCCGTTTTTATCGCCTTTTTTGTAGTTGGTCTACTACCGGCCACCGCCCAAGTAACCACTACACCCCGCTTCCCGACCGATACCGATTCCATAACCCTCTACTTCAATGCGGCGGAGGGGAATGGGGCACTGGCGAATTTCAATGGACCTGTGTATGGACACCTGGGTGTGCTCACCAACCTCAGCACAAGCCCCACCAATTGGCGACATGTTGTACCCACCACTTGGGGTGTGGCCACGCCACAAACCCTCATGACCCCACTGGGCAATAACCTGTATCGATTTGGTTACCGACCCCGGAGTTTTCATGCTGTACCAACTTCCGAA
>Ga0194123_10004421_pt1 | contig 15923 bp, 7 predicted proteins | sample TA2MahsurfametaG_5_FD_155479 | JGI IMG/M metagenome (GOLD analysis project Ga0194123, IMG submission 155479) | Freshwater microbial communities from Lake Tanganyika, Tanzania - TA2015023 Mahale A surface | ecosystem: Environmental > Aquatic > Freshwater > Lake | place: Tanzania: Lake Tanganyika... | reverse complement strand
AATATCTAATTTTTTAATTTGTTCAATACATTCAAATAAAACTTTTTGAATTAAATCCATATTATTAAAACCTTCTTTTGATAAATTAAATGTTATAATATACATTCCTTCATATTTAATTTCAGATTTTATTGAATTGATATAACCCAAGTTTTTGAGATAAAAAAACAATGAATTAGTAGATTGATTATTTATAATTTTATCAAATATTAAAAAATCTTTACTTTCATTATAATTAACTTGACTGGGTATTTCCCAAATAAATAATAATTCATAAATAGTTGATAGTGATTTTAAATGATAACATTTATTTTTATTAATAGAATAAAATGGTTTTGAAATTACTAATTTATTATGTTGTTTTGATTTTGGTATATGTCCAAAAGTATCGATAATCATTTTTTCTATTTCTTCAACAGGTAGTGATGAGCTAACACATATTGATATATTTTCAGGAATATAATATTTTTGATAAAATTTAATAACTTGATCCCTAATATCAGGCTTATTTAATGTATTTAATGATCCAGTTATAAATTGATTGGTATAACTATCTGGATTTGTTAAATATAACATCAGTTGAAATTTCTTCCAGAAATCTTTATGAATATTTTTTTTATGTTCACTATCTACTGCATTCATCTCACGGCTAACTGAATCTGGATCAAATAAAGGATCAATAAAAAATCTACTAAAAATGTCCATTATTTCTTTTAATCCTTCATCAAATACATTAAAATAATATACTGTTTCCATAACTTCAGTATAAGCATTTGAACTACCTCCTAATTGATTTAACCTTGTATTATAATGGTTTTCATTTGGATACTTTTTACTTCCCATAAACAACATGTGTTCTAAAAAATGTGCTAATCCATCATATCCTTCTGGGTTTGAATATGATCCAATATTAACACTTACAGTTACAAATGATTTTGTTAAATGATAATCATTAACAATAATGTATTTAATACCATTATCTAATTTGGTTCCATAAAATTTTCTATTATCAAATTTAGGTTTATATATTTCAATCATTATATTTAATAAATATATAAAATATTTTTAAATATAAATATTAAAAAATAAATATATATACTATTTTATATATGGTATTTAATATTAATATCATTTCATTAATTGGTTATATAATTTTAGCAATTGCTTTTGGATTAAAAGTTAAAAATAATCTTTTAAGTGATAATAAAGTATTAATTGTAGGTTCTTCTGTTGTTGTTATTGGTTATTTTGTTAGTGGTATTAGTTATGGTGTTAGTGCGGTAAATAAATTAAGCAAATATAATTATGGTCACGTTATCCTAGCTATCTATTATTTAGTTAGTTTCTTATTCCCATTAGAAAATAATAGAAATGATACAGATGTTTTAGCATTAGTTGGTCATATATTATTAATAAAAAATAATTATAATCAATTTAATTTATTTGGTATGACTTCATTATATGCATATTTTGTTATATCAATAATAAATTTATTTAAAAACTTTGATAATTTAGAAAATAAAGTTATGCTGGCTGGAAATGGTATGATTATTATATTCTTTAGTATTAGATTATATCAAATATTATTTAAATCTTCAGCTGTGTAAAATGCAGGTCACCAATATTTACAACCTTGAAGATTAAAAATGAGACAAAACTGCCTTAAGATGAATATTATAATATAATATTTTTTCTTAAAGTTGATTTATAAAAAATAGGTATTTTAAATCTTAGGCAGTGTAAAGATATGTTATTATATTTATTTAATAATGAATATAATAGCTAACATTATTAATTTTTTTCCTTGGTCGGTCAGTTATAGGTAATTACTTTAAAAAAGGACACCGAATAGTTTGCCTTCATTGTAATAGCCGTTTATTATAGGTAGTAATTTACACCCTTGAAGATTTAAAATGCCGATTTTAAACAACAAAAATATCCAAGGTTTGCCCGTTGCAGAGCGTGTAAATTATGGGTTTGTTAGGGCGACAACCTAATTGATGAGTTTTTATGTGTATCTTTTATTATTCCTACCTTATATGCTCTTTTTATAAGAGAAAAGCAGGAACTGCACGAACAAGTCATCATAGACCTCTTACTATTCATTGTTATTATAATATAATATTTTTTCTTTAAGTTGATTTAAAAAAATAGGCATTTTAAATCTTCGGCGGTGTAAATGGCTTTCGATGAGATTTTTAACGACTACTTTTTAATTTCCGATAATGAAGAAACCCATCATATAAAATTTATAAACCTTTAATTAGGTAAGGCGGTGCTATTTTATACCTTTAGACATTTACACCCTTGAAGATTTAAAAAGGGAAAACAAAATTGGATTATAGATTTAGGTGGTTTACAAACTAAATATCCTAACTTTTGTTTCAGAAATATTCATCCAAATAATATAAATTATTATTGGAATAAAAAAGAAGCACAAGAAGCATATGAAATATGTAATAATAAATTAATTATTGAACTTGGTAAAGAAAAATATAGAAGATATAATTCTCAACAAAAATTAGAAAAAATTAATGAATTAGATAAAAAAATACCAATCATTAATTTCGATTTATATTATCCAAAAGATTAAATTACATTTGATTTATAAAAGTATAAGAAAAAATTAATAATTTTAGATAATGCGAGTTCTCATAGAAGTGAAAGAATAAAAGAATTAGTTAATAAAAATAATAAATTATTATATAGTATCCCTTATCAATATTTTACAAATGCCATCGAGAATTTTTTTAGTATGTTTAAATCAAAATTAAATAAATTAGACGGATTATCATACAAGGAAATTAATAATAATATCATAAAGGCTATTAAAAATATTACGGTTGATTCATATATTAATATTTTCAAGGGATGTTATTGTAGAAGTGATATTTATGTTAAAAAATCAAAACCTCGAATTAAAAAACTAAAAAATTATTTAGAATAAAATACGCAACGCTCTAAATGTCTAAAGGTGTAAAAAAGAAACAAAAATATAATATATATTATTTATTTAAAATTATTTATTGTCTTATTATAATGACTTTTAGAGATAAATATTTAAAATATAAAATAAAATATTTGAATTATCTTAATTTAAAAAAAAATCAAATTGGATCTGGTAATGTATATACATCAATAATTGTAACTCATAATGGTAAACTCAGATGCTTATTAAATAAATTAGGTTTCTCTGATGAAGGAGATTATAATATAAGAAAGAAAAAATTTAAGAATTGTGTAATATTAAAATTAGAAATAACATCCAATCAAATGTCAATTAAAATGATTGATGAAGGTGATTTATCAAAAGAAGATAATTATAGCATGAAACCATATTTTACTAGCTTCGACAAAACATTAAATCATGGTTTGGAAGAAGCTGAAAATAATAAATTTATTTTTTACCTAATTAGACATGGAGATGGTTATCATAATAAAGCAAAAATACGTGGAACAAATCAAAAAATTAAAGATCCGTCTTTAACAAAAATTGGAGAAGAGCAATGTATTAGAGCCGGTCAAAAACTAAGTGCGTATCTTGTATCTCAAGATCCACAAGTTAATTTTTTATTTGTATCCGAATTAGTTAGAACAAGACAAACTCTCATAAAAATATTAGAAGGTGGTGTTAATTTTAAACCAATTGATGAAAAATTTAATCAAGTTATTGTATTACCTTGTTCTCGTGAATTAATTTATAATTCCAAAAATTGTGATGTAGATGATATAACAACTCAAGAGAATGAAATGTTATGTAATCCTGCAATTAGTGAAAACCCTGAATTCTGTAAAAAATTAGGTAAATTTAATATTGATTGGTCAGAATATCTAGATTTTCATGGAGGTCAATTTATAAGAAGATCAGCTAATTGTAAACATACTGAAATGGTTAGTGAGGCTATTAAAATAATAAAAAAATTGATTAAATAAATATTAAGATTTTTATCTATTATATTATAATGCCATCACCTTCTTTTTTTCACAATCAAAGTATTACTATTTTTCCAAAATCAGTAAGCACTTTAAGCTTGTCTCCAGTAAAACCATTACCACCAACTACTCAAATTACTAATTCTATTGTAAGAAATAATAGCACATTATTTGCTCCTAGGTAAAAAATTGATTTATAATAAATTTATATACAATAAATTATAAATTAATGTCTAGTCTTTACAAAGAATTACAAACACTCAATAACAAATATTTTCTTGCTGGAAATTATATTATTGATTTTCCTAAAGATTTTAATAAAGAACTAACAATGCACGAAACTTATAATGGTTATCTAGAAGCTAATATTCTTGAAGGTGTTGTTAATGTTACTCTTTTAGATATTCCAATAGAAGTTGAGATTCATCAACCATTAAAAAAAGTACATCGTTTTGAATTTGAAGAACATTTTGGTTTTGGAGGTCACTGTGAAGGTTTTGATTCTAATAAAAAAATAGTATTCTGTCCAAAGTATCCAATCATGCCATTTGAAGAACTATTTGCAAAGTTAAACCTTGATAATTTGACTAATGATAAAGTTACAGAATTATGTTTACTAATGATACTTGGTGGATATTGGAATAAAAGACGAGCAGTTACTGATTTACTTAGTTTCTTGCAATCTGATGTTAGAACAGTTGATGTATTTGAATCATTATTTCTAAAATATTTCAATTAGACACCACCGATTTTATTTAGAATATTACTAATTAAAGTTTCTAAATTAGATACTTTATTTTCTAATTCAGCTATTCTTAATTTATCTGCTTGTTGTTGTCTGTCAACTTCTTGTAATGCTGCAGTCGCAATTGTCCATATAGCATCTTTCTTTAAAACATTAAAATCATCTATTTGTTGTCCATATACAAATATTTTATTAGAAAAATTAACATCTGTTGATAATATGTATTTTTTATCTAATTCAACAATTAATATTTTATTTTCATATGAAATTACTGTTCCTTCATAAAATATATTATTTTCTCCATAAAATTTCACTTTATGGGTTTGATTTTCATCAGTTAAACTGTCAAATGTAATATCATTTAATAATGTAACACTGTATTTATTTGTTTCACTATTAATTAATTCAATATCTCCCATACAATAGAAATTTGGTATATATTCTTTTTGGTAACCAACACTATTTGGTATAATTGTTTTTACTTCCTGAGCAATAAAACCGTAAACCTCATCTGATGTTCTTGTAATATTTTCTTTGTATTTATATTTTTTTGGTTTAATCAATCTTAATTTTATTAATGCTTCATTATCATCAATATCAATAATATCTTTTTTAATTCTAATATCAGAAAAAAATACTAAATCACCACCACATCTAATAGATGATTGAGTAACTAATGAAAAAGACCAATTAAAAGTATTATTACCACTATTAACTATAATAGTACTATTTCCATTTTGTAAAAATGATGTGGATGTTATTGCACCTGTTGCAACAAATGTAGAAATAGTCAAAGGATGTGTAGGACTGTTAGTTCCAATACCTACATAACCATTACCTGATATTCTCATTATTTCATTACTGGTACTTGATGATGAACCAGCACAAAAAACATGAGAAGAACTAGCTCCATCAACTTGATAACGTAAAGCAAAGTTATTAATACCAAAACCAAAATATTGATGATCATTATTATTTGTTTCCCATAATACTATTTTTCTATTAGCTATATTATTTTTAATTTGAATTAGAGCATTAGGTGTTGTAGTTCCAATACCTACATAACCATTACCTGATATTCTCATTATTTCATTACTGGTACTTGATGATGAACCAGCACAAAAAATATGAGAAGCACCAGCTGCATCAACTTGATAACGTAAAGATGAAGAATTAATACCAAAACCATAATATTGATGATCGTTATTACTAGTTTCATATAATACTATTTTTCTATTAGCTAAATTATTATTAGTTTGAATTAGAGCATTAGGTGTTGTAGTTCCAATACCTACATTACCAGTGTTATAATAAATATTACTACCAGTAGTGGTCCATTGACTAGAACCACCTCCACCTGAAAATAAAGTACCATTTTGATATAAATTACCATTAAAATATATATTACCACCAATACCAACACCACCTGTTACAATTAATGCACCAGTTGTAGCACTTGATGAATTAGTATTACTAGTTATAGTTACTGGATAAGCAAAAGAAGGGGTATCGGTAATTCTTTGAAAAATAGAATCTAAACCAACTCCATTAATATCAAATGAACTGGTTTCTAAAATAACACCAATTGCTGAACCATTTAGTAAACGATAATTTTTATTATTAATAATGAGATTTTTAACTATGCTTGAATCTGACTGTTTAATTATATCTGTACCATTACTAAAATATACAACACTATTAATAGTGAAAGTTTCATTTGTCGCTGTAGGAATAATAAATTGTGAAACATTACTTGCAATATTTATAACATTTCCAACAGGTGGTGTCAGAACAGTAAAAGTTAATGATGCATAATTTGGAATATCTGAAATTAATGTAGCTGTAGGAACAGCATTAATTATTTCTGCACCAGATAGTGTACTTAATGTAACATCATTATTATTTCTATTATTAGAATTTTTTAATAATTGTAATTTTTGTTTATTTGAAAAATTAACACCTGTTATATTAGCTCCAGTTATATTAACATTTGTAAAATCTGTATTAGTAATAGTAGCACCTGTTAAAGTAGCATTCGTTAAATTAGAATTTGTTAAATTTGAACTACTTAAATCTATTCCAGTAAAATTAAATGATGTAAAATTTCCAGAAGCTCCTAAAATAAGTAAATTGGTTGTTATAGTACCAGAATTAAAACTACCAGTACTTGCTTGAGTAGCAGTTATAGTTACTGAACCTGCTGATACTAAATTAATGGTAGTTCCGCTTATTGTTACTATACTATTATTAGAACTTGAAAAAGTTATAGCTCCATTAGAATTACTAGTGGGAGGAGTTACTGTAAAAGATCCAATTGATAAATTTTTTTGAGTAATAGACCATGAACCAAATGTAGGTGAAGGAATAACCCTTAATACAGCAATAGAATAATAGGATGCATTAGCAAACATAATATTAGAAGTTAAATTTGCTGATATGCTAGAAGAATTAATATTAAGACTACCAGCTGAACCATCAGATTTTATATATAGTAAATTGTTAGAATTTCTAATATATGCTACATCATTAACATTTGTTACAACTACTTGATTATTCATAGTAGTTAAATCACCATTTGATTTTAATAAATATGGTGATACAGTTCCAATAAATTTATTAACATTTTGAACAGCAGATATATCTATACCATATAAATATGTATAACCAACATCTCCACCTAAAAATGCAATTTCACCCGTAGAGCGTAAAAAATAGGGTACATCATAACCTCCTAATGGATATGCATCTATTATATTAGCATTTACACCATTAAAAGTTTGTATATTAGGAATTGGAATTCTAACAAAAGTACCATCTGATTTAATTATAATAAATATATTATCACCAGTCACTATTTTAACAGCATTTGTAATATTAGATAATAATGTATTATAAGCACTTACATCAAAACCCCATACAACAACTGTTCCGTTATTTTTTAAAGCTATGTAATGAATATTATTAGCATATATATCAACTACTCCTGAAGTAATATTACTACCAGGAGGATAAAAAGTTGTTGGATTTGATATTGCAGATGGACTCCAAAAAACTACTGAACCATCACTTTTTAAAGCAATAAATGAATTGTATCCACCAACTACTTTAACAACATTACTATTAACATTTGCTCCACTAGGATATAAATTACCAGGAACACCACTATAGCTAGCACCCCAACATATTACTGAACCATCACTTTTTAAACAAGCTATATTAGATACTACAGCACATGCAATAAAATTAACACCACTTAATAATCCAGATGGAAAACTTTGCCATGTTGGTGCCCATCCTCCATCTCCAATTAATTGACCCCATGCAACTACTGACCCATCACTTTTAAGTGCTAAATTTACTCTATCAGTTGCTGCAAAACTAACTACACCACTAGATAAATTTGCTGTATTGGGAGTTAAATCTGTATATGAAGCTCCTGAATTAGATGTAGAACCCCACCTAACTAAACTACCATCGCTTTTTAAAGCTGCAAATCCTTCAGGTGCTGCAAATATGTAAATTACACCACTTTGAAGATTAGAACTAACACTTGAAAATGTTGTTCCTCTATCAGTTCCAAACCAATATACGGTCCCACCACTAGTATTAGGTAAAGTAGGTCTTGATGGTAATGTAGGTAATGTAGGTAATGTAGGAATACTTGGTCTTGATACTCTTGTAGGAACACTATTAATAGTAGGTATTTGATAAGTTGTTCTATAAGGAAATTCTAAATTTGAACCAATTAATAATAATCCTTTAAATTCATCAATTAAATCAGTAAAATAAACATCTTTCAAATTAACACCAGAGTGAGATTCTAAAAACCAATTCCCACCTAATAATGATGAACCAGTATTATCAGAAGATGCATTTATATTAATATTTAATTCTGATTGTAATGAATCAATTATATTTTTCCAATTAATATTACTATAAATAGCACATGCTAAAAAATCAAAATTTAATAAAGAATAATTATCTTTTAACCAATTAATAAAATTTTTCATTTCAGACCATGTTTGAATATCATAAAGATAACATTCATTCATACTATCAACTATTTTGAAGTAATTTAAATATTTATTATGACTAATCAAACCACATGAATTAAAACTAGTAATGTTTAATTCATTTATTTTATTTTTTATACTTTCAAGTGTATCAGTATTATAATTAAATAAAATATATTTTGTATTATTGTTTAAACCATTGATAATTTTTTGATAATCATTGATACTATCATCAATTAGTAAAATATTCATTATTATACTATAGATAAAAAATTGAAAAAAAAATCATATATTCTATTTATAAACAATTAAAAATGAAATATCCCTATTTGTTTGTTTTTCTTTTGATTGCTACCTGTCAGGTAGATGCACGCGCTGGAATCGGTGGAAGAATTGCGATTTATCCACGAACCTCTCAATCTTCACGCATGTCTAAACTTATCAGAAGTGAATGGAACTGTGATCCATTCACCAAATGCAAGTCTACTGATTTTGCATGCTATCTTGAAAAATGCCCGTATAACAAGACAAAGGCTTTAGACTGTCCCAATCAAATTGTTGGACAGTACTCTTCAATGTGTCTACAAATTGGCAAGAATGATTTGAAGCAACGAATTTTTCTTGGTTCGTCATTCTCTCTTGTACTGGAAGCTGATGTAGTAGCAAGGTGCATCAAGTATGATGTTTACAACTTTTTTGTTTCAGAGTGCGAATTGTTTCGTGTGAACCAGGTTGATGAAAAAATGACCGAGACGGTGAATACCAAATTGTATCCTAATCATCATCTGGTCTACTATCGTATCACTAGGTCGCTTTTAGAACGTGAGAAACAGCAGTTTGAGCTGATGCAGAAACAGATCAAATTCAACAACGTGAATATTGAATTTGATTTGAATGACTATCGTAAGGTGGATTTTGATTTGACTGAGCAAGCTGATGTTCATCAATTTAAAGTTTCAACAGATTCTGGCTTTTCATTCACACTTCCAGCATGGGAAACCGAGAAACATACTTTACCTGTTTATGCAAAGCTAGACATGGGACTCAAACTTCATCATGACTGCTATTGGTTGTATGAAGACGAGAAACTGGTCCGGATAAAGAAACGGTTTTTGTGTTACCTTCGCGATCTCTTTTAATCTTCATCTCGTTTTCGTTTAAGATTGCGAATTTCTTCTTTTAGCTGTTTGATTTCATGAACCATAATTGGAATCAATCCTAAGTAATTTATACTTTGAAATTCTTCACCATCTTTATCTCCTTGTACCATTTCTGGAAAAACATCTTGAACTTGATGAGCTATGAATCCGTATTCTACTTTATTATTTAATTTATTTTTATATTTAACAGGTTGTAATTCATCTACATCTTCATTAGTAACATTACTAATATCTTCTTTTATTCTATAATCTGATGTTGTAGTAAATAAGGAAGCTCTAGCTGTTCCCAATACATCTAATTTATAAGTAGCACTTGGAGCTTGACCAATACCAACATTACCAATTAAAGTAGTATTACCCGACACATTTAAAGTAGATCCAACAGTTACAGCTCCAGTTAAGATTGATGTACTAGAATTAACAATTGATCCATCACTTGTAAAATTATTATATACCCAACCTGATTCATCATAAATATATAAATTATTATCATCAAGATTGTAAAAAACTTGACCATTTGTGGGATTACTTGGAAAAGGATTATAATTATATGATTTGACCTGACCTGTGTTACTAGATACTCCATAAGCACCAGCTACTAATTTATTATTAGATGATAATGCTACACTGTAACCAAAATTATTTCCAATAGCACCCCCAGTTAGTGTTCCTCCTCTTTGTTGCCAAGAACTATTAATAAATTTAAAATATTTTAAATAACCAGTATTAGTTGTTCCACCATAGGCACCTACAGCTAAATCAGTTCCTGCTAAAGATAAACTATATCCAAAATATTCATTATTTGCTGTACCATTTAATGTTGCACCTTTTTGAGTCCATGAGTTTGATACATACTCAAAAACTTTGGTGTAACCAGTGTTAGTATTAAAATTAGGTGCGCCTATAGCTATTAAACTTCCATTCGATGATAATTGTATGCTTTCGCTATATCTACTACTTGCTTCACCTGTTAGATTTGAACCTTTTTGAGTCCAAGCTGATCCATCCCAACTAAATATTTTAACATAATTAGAAGATGGACTACCACCGGCAAATGTGGTACCATCTAAAGATAATGAAATTGATCTAGTAAATTCATCATTAACATTATCACCATTAATTTGAGACCCTTTCAATTGCCAATTATTACTAATAAACTCATATACTTTTGCATAACCTCTAGATGATTGTCCACTATAAGCTCCAATAACTATAATATTGCCTGTGTTAGATAATGATACACTATAACCAAAACTATCACCAGCACTTCCATTTAATGTACTGCCTTTTTGAACCCAATCTGTTCCATTCCAACTATATATATCCACTTTTCCTGCTTGTGAGTTAAAGTTTGGTTTACCAAGAGCAAATACTAAACCATTACCAGATAATGCCATTCCTTGATTTGGAGTAATTATAAATGTTGCTGTTATAGTTCCTGATGTATAATTAGCTGTTGCAGCTTGAGTTGCTGTTATTGTAGTAGTACCTGGACCTGTTAATGTAGCTGTACTTCCTGACATAGTAGCAACTAATGTATTACTGCTAGTATAGCTAAATGATCCTGCACTATTAGAAGTTGGAGCTGTTAAACTAAATGATAAATCTCCAAATTTTTTAGTTGGTACACTAAAATTACTAATTGTAGGTGCAATTGGATTAACTGTGAAAGTCGCTGTTATTGATCCAGATGTATAATTAGTTGTTGAAGCTTGCGTTGCTGTAATAGTTGATGTACCACCACCTATAATAGTAACTGTAGACCCAGAGATGGTAGCAACAGATGTATTACTACTTGTATAAGTAAATGAACCTCCACTATTAGAAGTTGGTGCTGTTAAACTAAATGCTGCATCACCAAAATTCTTAGCTGCTACTGTAAAGTTACTCAATGTAGGTGCTATTGGATTAACTGTAAAAGTAGCGGTTATAGTACCTGATGTATAATTAGTTGTTGCTGCTTGTGTTGCCGTTATTGTTGAAGAACCTGCATTTACTATAGTAACTGTAGAACCAGAAATGGTAGCAACAGCTGTATTACTACTAGTATAACTAAATGATCCTCCACTGTTAGAAGTAGGTGCTGTTAAACTAAATGCTGCATCACCGAAATTCTTAGCTGCTACTGTAAAGTTACTCAATGTGGGTGCTATTGGATTAACTGTAAAAGTAGCTGTTATTGTACCTGATGTATAATTAGTTGTTGCTGCTTGTGTTGCTGTTATAGTTGAAGAACCACCTCCAACTATAGTAACTGTAGAACCAGAAATGGTAGCAACTGCTGTATTACTACTAGTATAACTAAATGATCCTCCACTGTTAGAAGTAGGTGCTGTTAAACTAAATGCTGCATCACCGAAATTCTTAGCTGCTACGGTAAAGTTACTCAATGTAGGTGCTATTGGATTAACTGTAAAAGTAGCTGTTATTGTACCTGATGTATAATTAGTTGTTGCGGCTTGTGTTGCTGTTATAGTTGAAGAACCAGCTCCAACTATAGTAACTGTAGAACTATTTTGAGTATTAAACCATTTATTTTGAAGATAACTAAGGTTGGAACTGATATCAGTATCAGATAGGGACGCATTATAATAAAGTATTTCGCCAATTGTGCTATTACATGCTTCGCCGATATCAGATTTACCAATATATAAAGTTTTATTACCGATTGAAATTGAATTGCCGGTGCCAGTTGCGAAACCTGATGCTTGCGTGTCAGAGTATCTCCAAAACTCACGAGTGCTTCCGTTGATACGACCAATTAAAATATAATTTACGTTATTTGAAGCACTTAATTGAGGAGGACCATTTATATTATTCGATTGGAATTGTAGATTGTTCGACGCCGCATCGCGTTCGATAGCCCAGTCATAATCTCTATTACCATGATGTATAAATGAACCCCAAACCCCGATATTCGTGCTGTATTTTATCACCATGAAAACAGTGATTGCAGAATTTAAAGGAACAGATGTTTTTATAAATCCTTTACTATTATTGAAATCAAATGCAGTCACACTATTGATAGTTGTTAATGTTGGTCCGGTTCCATTTGGTATAAGATGATAACCGTTGCCAGTCAAATCATTCCATTGAGTAACTATGCCTCCACTTAATGTATAATTAGATTCTGAACTTGCATCATATCTTGCTACTAAACCTGATGTTACAGATAAATTTGTATTAATAATAGCAACAGATGAATTATTTGATGAATAAGTAAAAGTTCCTCCACTATTAGATGTAGGTGCTGTTAAATTAAATGCTGCATCACCGAAATTCTTAGCTGCTACTGTAAAGTTACTCAATGTGGGTGCTATTGGATTAACTGTAAAAGTAGCTGTTGTAGTTCCTGATGTATAATTAGTTGTTGCGGTTTGTGTTGCAGTAATAGTTGTTGAACCAGCTCCAATAATAATAACTGTATCTCCACCTTGTCCACTATTTGCACCACTATTAGTTATATATATTGTTCCTTGCATTGAAGAATGATGCTGACAAGAATAATATAAAGTAGATGGTGCATCTAATGGAACATTAAATATAATTGAACCTGTTGCAGTCCCATTATTTGTAACTCCTGTATTATATTGATTTGTTGTTCCTGTTTCTTTTACTGTTTTAATCCAGAAAGGATGACCTGATGCATTGATATTAAAACTATAGGTAAAACCGCGTATTAAATTAATATTTGGATTTGTATTTGATGTATTTCCAACAATTATATATGTACCATTATAATCAGTAATATTAATATTCATAATTAAATTTGCAACAGCTGTATTACTACTAGTATAAGTAAATGAACCTCCACTATTAGAGGTTGGTGCTGTTAAATTAAATGATGCATTACCAAAATTTTTAGCAGGTATTGTTAAAGTTCCTATAGTAGGTGCTATGGGATTAACTGTAAAAGTAGCTGTTATTGTACCAGATGTATAATTAGTTGTTGATGCTTGTGTTGCGGTAATAGTTGATGAACCACCTCCAACTATAGTAACAGTGGAACCAGATATTGTGGCGACAGCTGTATTACTACTAGTATAACTAAATGATCCTCCACTGTTAGATGTAGGTGCTGTTAAACTAAATGCTGCATCACCAAAATTCTTAGTTGCTACGGTAAAATTAGATAATGTTGGTGAATTTGAATTTACTGTTAGAGTAGCTGTTATAGTACCTGATGAAAAACTACCTGATGCAGCTTGTGTTGCGGTAATAGTTGATGAACCAGCACCAACTATGGTAACTGTTGAACCAGATATAGTAGCAACAGCTGTATTACTACTAGTATAACTAAATGCACCTCCACTGTTAGAAGTAGGTGCTGTTAAACTAAATGCTGCATCACCAAAATTCTTAGCTGCTATTGTAAAGTTGCTCAATGTAGGTGCTATATTACCTACTGTTAAAGTAGCTGTTTTTGTTCCTACATCGAAATCAATTAAACTCTCTTGAGTAGCTGTTATAGTTGCAGGTGTTCCACTTGTATTAGCTAATAAAGTAACAAGACGTTGATTTGTAGGTACTTTAACATTTACATTAGAAATAGTACCAGGAAAAATTTCACTACCATTAGAACGCCAACCACCTATTGTTACAGGACCTTTTCCAATTGTATTTACTCCAATACTAAAAGACGAACTATATGATGATTCTGATACTAGACTATTTATTTCTGAATCAGATAAAACTTTATTATAAAATCTAAAATCATCAATTAATGTTCCATTTCTTAAAATGAATTCACCATATGCAAAATCTCCACCAGCACCAATACGCAATGGATAAATTGTATTATTAGTGTAAGTTCTTGTTATTGATTTTTGTTGATTACCATTTATATATACTACAACTGTGTTTGTAGATTTTGAAAGAGTAAATGCAATATGCACCCATGTATTAGTTTCGAAATTATTTAATAATACATCAGAACCATAACTTGTGGGACCACTCCATCCTGATCCGGAACCAGTTATAAATTCTAAAGTATTATTTGGACCTATATAAATCATCCATCCTCTAAAAGAATATCCATCACGACATGTTGCGATTGATTGAACATTACCAGCACTATCAACTGGTTTTATCCAACATGCAACTGTAAAATTATCTGGTGAAAACTTTCCATCATTAGCTATTTCAAAATGATTACTACCACTAAATGATGCTGCAGCAGAACCTCGTTTATAATCTGATGTATTAAATGTTACTGAATTGGTATTTGTCAGATTATTATTATTAGGAGATGAATCAATACTATTACTATCGAAATTATATGCTGCTACTAAATTACTAATTGATGAAACTAAACTTGCTATTTCAGATGAAGATAAGACTTTATTATAAAATCTAAAATCATCTATTAAAGTTCCATTGGCAACGAAAAAATTAGCTGATTGTTCATTAGCACCAGCACCAATACGTAAATTAGTACCATTATTATTAGTATATCCTAAAGTAGTAGTTGTAAAAGCAGTTCCATTAATATAAACAATAAGTGCAGATGTGCTTTTATTTAATGTAAATGCCAAATGAACCCATTTATTTAAACCACCAAAGTTATTATATAAAGATGTTTGTCCTGTAAAATTGCTTCCGTCTGTTGATGACCAAATTTCTAAATTACTGCCACTAGAACTAGGACCAATATAGAGCATCCATCCTCTAAATGGACCAGATGCACGACATGATGCAATTGATTGATAAACAGTATTTGTTTTAGGTTTAATCCATAAAGAAACAGTAAAATTATCTGGTGAAAATCTTCCATCATTTGCTATTTCAAAATAGTTACTACCATTAAATGATGCAGCTCCAGACCCACGTTTATAATCTGATGTATTAAATGCAACTGAACTTACATTTGTGAGATTATTATTATTACCAGAACTATCATTAGAATTACTATCAAAACTATATGAAGATACTAAATTACTAATTGAAGAAACAAGAGTTGTATCATGTGTTCCTGAAAGATTTTGTAATGTTAATGTAATAGTTCCTATACTACTTTTAACAACATTTAAATTATATGGTGTGTTAAATCTTACTATTGTTTGAGCTGGTTCA
>Ga0194123_10004420_pt1 | contig 15923 bp, 13 predicted proteins | sample TA2MahsurfametaG_5_FD_155479 | JGI IMG/M metagenome (GOLD analysis project Ga0194123, IMG submission 155479) | Freshwater microbial communities from Lake Tanganyika, Tanzania - TA2015023 Mahale A surface | ecosystem: Environmental > Aquatic > Freshwater > Lake | place: Tanzania: Lake Tanganyika... | reverse complement strand
CTGCGCTGGGGGCTTGCGCACCGAACACTCACCATGGTGCTTGCACTGGTGGCGTTTTTTTCAGCGTTTCCACTGGTGGGCAAAGTGGGCAAAGAGTTCGTGCCACAAGCCGATAACAACGAGTTTTATGTTCAGTTTTATACGCCAGCGGGTTCACCGCTGGCGTTCACCGAACAACGGGTTCGGATGGTGGAGGCCGCACTGCGCGAGTTTGATGGCGTGACGCTCACCTACGGCACAATCAATACCGGTGTGGCGCTGGGCCGCAACTACGCCAGCGTCTTTGCCCGGCTGGTCGATCGATCGCAACGCAGCCTTTCTGTCCAGCAGATGCGTGCCCCCGTGCGTGACCGGCTTCGGCAAATTCCCGGCGTTACGCTGACCGACCTGGGCAATCTGAACACCGTCGGCTCTGGCAAACCGATTCAGATCAGCGTACAGGGCCAGGATATGGCCGAGCTCGAGCGGATCGGCCAGCAGGTGCAGCAGGCGATGCGTGCCGTCAACACGCAACTGGGCCGCGAAGCCATCGTCGAAATCGACAGCAGCTCCAAGCCCGCCAAGCCAACGGTCACCGTCAGTGTTGATCGCGCGCTCGCCTCCGATCTGGGACTGAGCGTCGCCCGACTGTCGCAGGCACTGCGCCCGTTGATCGCGGGCGAGTCTGCGACCACCTGGCGGGCGCCCGACGATGAGAATTACGATGTCCGTGTCAGGCTGCCCGCAGCCGGCCGAAGCTCGATCGCCGATCTGTCACGGCTCACGGTCGCCTCTGCGCTGCCCGATGCTGACGGCCAGCCCAGAATGATTCCGCTGCGACAGGTGGCCGATCTCACCCCGGGATTCGGGCCGACGCAGATCAATCGCAAAGCGCTCACTCGCGAGGTGCTGGTATCCGCGAACGCGGACGGAATTGCCGCAGGCACAGCGGGCGCACTGCTTCAGTCACAGCTTGATCGCATTGACCTGCCGCCCGGCTATCGGCTGGCGACCGGCGGCGGAAACAAGGACATGAGCGAGTCGTTCAGCTACGCGCTGCAGTCACTGGTGCTGGCGGTGGTGTTCATCTACATGATCCTTGCTTCGCAGTTCGGCAGCTTTATTCAACCCGTGTCGATCATGGCGTCGCTGCCGCTGTCATTGCTGGGGGTCGCGCTCGCCCTGCTCGCCTGGCGGTCAACCCTGAACATTTTTTCGATGATCGGTTTCATCATGCTGATGGGCCTGGTCACCAAGAACGCGATTCTGCTGGTTGATTTCGCCAACCAGGCACGTCGCGAGGGCGTCGCCCGAGCCGATGCGCTGCTGCGCGCTGCCGAGGTCCGGCTTCGCCCCATCCTGATGACCACGCTGGCCATGGTGTTCGGGATGCTGCCGCTCGCGGTGGGCGTGGGCGAAGGGTCCGAGCAACGCGCGCCGCTCGCGCACGCGGTGATCGGCGGCGTGGTGGCCTCAACGCTACTCACGCTCCTGGTGGTGCCGGTGCTTTATTCGTTGCTGGATGATCTGGCTGGGTGGCGCCGCGCCCGAAAATCAGCGGCCCCCACACCGTCCGGGCCCGCTGGTTGATACACTAGGTTTCCTGCCGGTTTTACCCCGACCCCCGATCCGCCATGAATTTTGAACTTGCCCGCCACAACATGGTCGAGCAGCAGATCCGCCCCTGGGATGTGCTCGATCCCGCCGTCCTTGAAACGGTCGCTGCCGTTCATCGCGAAGACTTTGTCCCGCCGGCCTACCGGGCGCTGGCCTTCACCGACATGGAGGTGCCGCTCGATGTTGCCGGGCATCGAACCGGCGAGGTCATGCTCGCGCCCAAGGTCGAGGCACGCATGCTGCAGGCCGCCAACCCGCACCCCGCTGACTCGGTACTCGAGATTGGCACAGGTTCGGGCTACATGGCGGCCCTGCTCGCCCGACACGCTCAACGAATCGTCAGCTGCGAAATCCGGGCCGAACTGGTGAGCTTTGCCCGTGACAACCTTGCTCGCGCGGGTGTTGGCCAGGTTACCGTTAAGCACTGCAACGGGCTCGATGAAGTCACCGGCGGCGCCCGCTTCAACCTGATCGTATTGTCAGGGTCGGTGTCATTCGTGCCCGATTCGCTGCTTCAGGGGTTACACCCGGGCGGACGAATCATCGCGATCGTCGGCGAGCCACCCGTCATGACCGCGCAGCTGATCACGCGCGCCTCCCAGGCCCGGTTCACGGCAGAGCCCCTGTTCGAAACCATCGCCACCCCCTTGGTTGGCTTCCCCCGAAAAGAGCGTTTTGTATTCTGACACCGCGACCGAAAGCTCATCCTCGCGGCTCTGGAGAACTCGTCTCATGTCACTCTCTGCGTCTGCCCGCTCGCTGATCGTCGTTGCGCTCGCAACCTTGCCGGCGCTGTCCGGCGCCGTGGATCTTGCCCAGGCCTATCGGCTGGCGCTGGCCAACGACTCTCAGGTTGCCAGCGCGCGCTTGCAGCTCAATGCGATTCGCGAAAAGCTGCCGCAGGCTGAAGCGGCGTTTCGGCCGCAGGTAAGCAGCGCCGTGTCGGCCCAGCAGCAATACGCTGAAATCTTCCCAGCGAAAGGCAGTCAGTACAGCACCGATTTCACCAATCAAAACTACTCGGTCTCGCTGAACTATCCCATTTACCGGGCTCAAAACGCAGAGGTGCTTGAGCAGAGCAAGCTGCAGATCTCAGTCGCCGAAGCTCAACTTGCCGCGGCATCGCAAGACCTGGTACTGCGTGTATCGCAGGCGTATTTCGATGTGCTTGCCTCGCAGGACAACCTTGCGACGATCGGCTCGCAGAAGCGCGCGATCACCGAGCAGCTTGCCGCTGCCAAGCGCAATTTTGAAGTCGGTACCGCCACTATCACGGATCAGCAGGAAGCCCAGGCGCGCTTCGACCTGGCGGTGGCACAGGAGCTCGCTGGCCTGAACGATCTCGAGGTCAAGCGCGCAGCGCTGGCGCTGCTCGTCGGCCGATCGGTCAGCGATATTGCGAGGCTTCGCCCAGGTATTCAACTGAGTGCGCCCGTACCAGCACAGGAAACACAGTGGACCAGTGCAGCGCGCGACACCAATTTTTCAGTTCAGCAGGCCAGGCTCAATGCTGAAATCGCCAAGCGTGAAATTGAACGGCAGCGGCTCGCCATCAACTTCACTGTCGATCTGGTGACATCGTTTTCTCATGGACGAAGCGCAAACTTCAACCAGGTTGGCACCAACTCTCTGGTAGGCGGGATTGGCGTACAGGTCGCAAAACCGCTCTACACCGGCGGCCTGATCGAGTCGCGCGTCAAGGAAGCGCTTGCCAGCCACGAACGGTCTCTGTCCGACCTTGAAACTGCGCGACGTCAGGCTGAGCTGGCAGCGCGGCAGGCGTTTTACGGGGTTAACAGTGGTCTTGGCCAGATCCGTGCACTCGAGGCGGCCGAGAAGTCCAGTCAGTTGGCGCTCGACTCCAACCTGTTGGGCTATCAGGTCGGCGTTCGCATCAATATCGACGTGCTGAACGCCCAGCAACAGCTTTTCACCACGCGTCGTGACCTGGCGCGCGCGCGCTACGACACGCTCATCAACAGCCTGAGGCTCAAGACCACGAACGGGTCGCTGGGCGAGTCCGACATCGGAACCGTCAACGCCATGCTGGTGACCGCCGAGCCTGCGAAGAACTAAGCACCGACGGCGCCGCAAAGGCCGAGTCAATCGGCGCTGGTCAGCCCGCGATGAAAGTTCGTCCGATCGTCGTGACGCTTACCAGCATTCCTCCCCGGTTTGCGAATCTGCCGCGCAAAATTGCCTCGCTGATGCGGCAAACGGTGCCGCCTGATTCAATCGAGCTGTACCTGCCGCGCTCGTATCGTCGATTTCCTGGACCGCGCCCCCGCCTGCCTCGCCTGCCAGCCCCGGTGCGCATCATCGACGTTGATGACGACCTGGGCCCCGCCACCAAAGTGCTCCCCGCAAGTCATCACTGGCACGGCGAAAACATTGACTTGCTGTTCTGTGACGATGATCGTCCGGAAGATCCTGGCTGGGTGGCGCGCTTTGCCAGCGCGCGGCGCCACCGCCCTGACGATATCGTCTGCGAATCGGGCTGGCTGGTCGATACCCTGATCTCCGGGCCGCGGCACGCCACCGACCAGCCGCGCGTGCAGGTATCGCCGCAACTTGGCAAAACCCTGGGTTACCACGTGCAGCGACTGCTGACGCTCAGGCTTTACACACCCAAGACCCGCGTGTATTCGCAGTCTGGCTATGCAGACGTGTTTGCAGGCGTCTATGGCGCGATGATGGCGCCGGGCGTGTTTCAGCATCCTGAGGCGTGGAACATTCCCGACATTCTATGGACGGTTGATGATGTCTGGCTGTCGGGCATGGCCCGCAAGAATGGCACCAGAATCTGGGTCAACTCGGTTGCACGACCCGTTCCACGCGATCGCTATTTCGATCGAATCGCAGCGCTCAAGCACCATGTGGAGCGCAGGTTCGACCGGGAGGGCGCCAACCGCCTGTGTGTGCAGTACTTTCGTGACCGCTGCGGCATCTGGCGGTAACCGCTGCCGCCATCGCAGGCCAGTCCCTGACCAGGCGCTCAAGCCGAGCGCGATACCGGGCGTTCGACCAGCGGGGCCAGGCTTGCGACGGTTCGCTGCGTTGCGCCGCGATGCTGCGCGGCAAACGCCAGGGCGGCTGCCGACACCTGCTGCCTGCGCCCGCTATTCTCGACCAGCGCCAGCGCCTGCGCCAATGCGTCGGCTGCGTTCCCCACCCTGACGGCTGCGTCGGCCGAGACGGCGTCCTCGCTGATCTGCTCAAAATTGAAGGTGTGCGGACCGAGCACGACCGGGCACCCCACCGCACAGGCCTCGATCAGATTCTGGCCGCCCAGCGGCGCAAAGGAGCCGCCGATGATTGCAGCATCACCGACGGCATACCAGGCGAACATCTCACCCATCGAGTCCCCCACCATCACATCAGACTGCGCTGCCGACAGGTCGGGATCGCCTTCACCAAATGCCGAGCGCCGGCTGGTTCGCCAACCCTGGGCGCGCGCAAGTTCCACCACCTGATCAAATCGCTGCGGATGGCGAGGCACGATCACGAGGAGCGGCCGGCTTGAGTCGACCGTCAACCCGACGTGCTGGCGCCAGGCATCGAGGAACATTGACTCCTCACCGTCCCGAGTGCTCGCCACGACAATGACGCCCTGTCTCGCACCCAGCGATAGCAAGCACCCACGCCAACGGATACCGCGAGCGATCATCGCCGCTGGGGGCTCGATATCGAACTTCAGATTTCCGACCACAGGGACTGCCTGCCGACCTAATTGGGCCAGCCTTGCAGCGTCAGACGGGGTCTGCGCGAGCACCAGATCGAGCCCCTGGAGCGCCGGTTCGATCAGCGAACGCCAGCGCAGCCCCTTTCGAAGCGAGCGCTCGGACAGCCTCGCGTTCACCAGCGCCATCGGCACCCTCTGCCGATTCGCGGCCGCCAGCAGATTCGGCCAGACCTCGGTTTCGATCAACATCCCCAGGGTCGGGCGCATTCGGGCGAGAAATCGGCGCGAGGCGCCCGGATAGTCCCATGGCAACCAGGCTTGGCGAAGCCGACCGGCGCTGATCAGATCCGCGAACACCGTGGCGCCCGTTGCCCGACCGGTCGGTGTCATGTGCGTGAGCAGCAGATCCGCGTCAGGCCAGCGCGCCGCCAAGGCCCGTACCAGCGACTCAGAGGCGCGGGTCTCACCGACCGACACCGCATGGACCCAGAGAAGTTGCCGTGCCACCCCCGACCGCCTGGTAATCCACCCAAAACGCTCGGGCCAGGCGCTCAGATAGCCCGGCTGACGCCAAGCCCGCCATAGCAGCGACACCAGCAATAGCGGTGTCAGACACCACCAGGCGATCGAGTAGACCCACAGTGGGCCGCGCGCAGGACGAGCAGAGGAAACCATGCTGGGGCCGGATGCTATGCTCTGCGGGCATTGGGGGCAAGCACACGGGCCCCGACTGACTCTTCAAGTGAATCAGACGACGCGCGATGCCGCTTAGCCCCGATCCCGAAATCATCGTTTTCAATATCAAGCGGCGCTACACAGGCGTCTCGGCAACCGTGAACGCCTTGGTTCCATTGCAGATGTCGCAATGGCAACTCGGCTACTGCGGCAGCACCCTATCCAATGGTGTCGTCGGCATGACGCTGCGAGAAGCGATCACGCTATCGAAACGGCCACCAGCCCATCGGCCTTTTCGGATCTGGCATGTGCGACGCGACCACGAAATGATGGCGGGTTTGTGGGCGCGTGATGTTCTGCGGCTACCGATCCGTCTGGTATTCACCTCGGCTGCTCAGCATCGTCACGGATCGTTTCCACGTTGGCTGATCTCGCGAATGGACGCCGTGATTTCCACCACCGACAAGGCAGCGAGCCATGTGCCGAACACCACTGCGGTGGTCCCGCACGGCATCGATCTGCAGCGCTTCAGCCCGCCCCGCGATAAAGCCACTGCCTGGGCTGACAGCGGCCTGCCCGGTCACTACGGTATCGGCACCTTTGGCCGTATCCGTCCCGACAAGGGCAGCGACGTGTTTGTCGATGCGATGATTGAAGCGCTGCCAAATCTGCCTGGCGCCACGGCGGTCATTGCGGGGCTCGCGCAGGCCCGGCATCGCGAATTTGAAGCATCGTTGCGACAGAAGATCGAGGCTGCGGGTCTATCCAAGCGAATCATTTTCCTGGGCGAAGTGCCCGCGGGGCAGGTGGCCGATTGGTATCGACGCTGCCTCGTGTGTATTGCCTGTCCACGCTACGAGCCCTTCGGACTCACGCCGTTCGAAGCCGCTGCAACGGGGTGTGCGCTGATCTGCTCGCGTACAGGCGCCTTCGAAGCTCTGGTGGAGCCGGGTATCAACGGAAGCCTGGTTGAGCCGGGTGATGCGCCTGGCCTCGCGCGCGCGACCCTCACCCTGCTGGGTAACCCCACGGCAACACTTGCGATGGGACGCGCGGCGCGTGACCGTGTCGCTCAGCAATTCACGCTTGAGCTCGAGGCTACGGGCATCGGCGCGGTCTATCTCCAGATGTTCGCCCATGGGCGATTGCTTCGATGAGCAAAGCGTCGAACACCGATCTCGCCGTACTCGAACAGGTAACGGTCATCGTCGTCACCTACGAGAGCGCACACTGCCTCCCAGCGCTTACTCCCCTGCTCAGTGCGTGTCCGCATGTGATCATCGTCGATAACGCGAGCAACGATGCCACCGTGCCACAGGCTCGGCAAACGTTCCCGCGCGCTCAAGTGCTTGCGCTATCAGAAAACATGGGCTTCGGCGCTGCGAACAACCGTGCACTCGACCGCGTTCGCACTCCGTATGCCTTCCTCTTGAATCCAGACTGCGAAATGGATGCTGAGGATCTCGCCATCCTGATATCAGAGGCATCCCGCTTCCCCGGCTCGGCCATCTTCGCACCACAATTGACCAACAGCCGCGCCGAGCCCGATCTCAGTTATCGCTGGCCAAGTAACCAATGGGTGTCCCGTGGCCCGGGAGCCTTGGCACCAATTTGTGTCGGCTTCGTCTGCGGCGCTGCGATGTTGTTCGCGTTGGAGGCCATGCGCGGTGCGGACCGGTTCGACGAACGATTTTTTCTGTACTACGAGGACGACGATCTGTGCCTGCGGCTATTCAAAATGAAGCGTCCCATCGTGGTCATCCCGCGCGTCACCGCCATCCATCGATCGCGCAGTTCGGTTACCGGTCGATCGCGGCTACGCGCTGAATACCTGCGCGGCTTCCATCATGCGCAATCAAAGTTATTGTTTGCAGAGAAGCACGGCGACCTTCGCAAGGCGCGGCGGCTGCGTACTCGCACGCTACTCCTCGCGCTGGCCGCATGGCCGCTTCGACTGATTGCATTCTCTCCCCGCATGGTCGCCCGCCTGAGCGGTCGAATCGCAGGCTTGACACGCTGGAGACCCTATGACTGATTCCGGGCTGCACCGGCCGACGTTGTGCATCGGCATTCTGGCAATGAACGAAGCGCGACGTATCGAAGCCTGCATTGCGAGCGCATCCTTCGCTGACCAGGTGCTCGTGATTGACTCTGGCAGCACGGATGAGACGTGCGACATTGCGAGGCGTGCCGGTGCCGAGGTTCACGTCTACGATCAGTGGGAAGGGTTTGCCGCACAGCGCAACCGATTGCTCTTGCATGTTCGTGCGCGCTACATCTTCTTTCTGGACGCCGACGAGGTGATCCCACCCGAACTCCGGGACGAGCTCGTGGCAGTTATAGCAAATGATCAGCCGATCCGCGGCGCCATCCTCTGGAACCAGGTTGCCTACGGCCGGCCCCTCAGCGCGATGAAATCGACTGGCGGTATCGAGCGGCTTTTTCGGTCCGATACGCTGCTTCGTTTCGAGGGGGTCGTCCACGAGGGCGCAGTGCTCCGCAGTCCTTCGATACCGCTGGTCACCTTGCGGCATCGCCTGCTCCACTATTCACGCGAAACCGTCTACGAAAGTCTGCTTAAGCTCGCACAGTATGTGCAGCTGGGCGCGGCCAAGCGGGCAGCAGATGGCAGAGCTGGTGGCGTCCTGCGCGGATTCGGATCGGGCCTGGCGATCTTCATCCGGCTCTATTTTTTTCGTCGCGGTTTTCTGTGCGGAGCCGAGGGTTTTCTATTCTGCTTCTTTATCGCACTCGAGTGTTTTTTCCGATATGCAGCGCTCAAGTATGATCGAACGGTTCTGAACACTCCTGTCAGGCGATAAGCGTGTTGCGATTGGTTCGCCTCACCCGTCCGAACACAGACCTGTCAGACCCCCTTCAACTGGCCTGATGGCTCGCTGGTCATGCGAATCTGTTTTTGGGGCGCCATAGCGCTCCTCGCTCTCTGCACCGTGCACAGCAAAATCGCGGGGCTCCTGTGGGGTGGCGCGTTTCTGTTCGCCGCCTGGATGCGTTACCGCAGGGGGCCCTCGCTGAAGCCGATCGATTCAGTCACAGGCGCAGCGAAGCTTTGGCTGGTCATCCTGATCGTGGTGCTGGGTTTGTGGCTCATCAGCGCAGCGCTCTTCGGCGAACTGCTGAAACCGCAGTCCGCCGAACCAAACGCGGGGCTGAGACTTCTGATCGGGGCACTGGCTGTAGCGTGGCTGGTGACTAACGCGCGGGCCGAGTGTCCCGATCGAATGAGCTCAGCAATCAATGCGGCGCTCACCGCAGGATGTGCGATTGCAGTCGTCATAGCTGTCACCGAAGACCGCGCCAGCTATCCCTCGAATGCGATCGTCTGGTCCGCCGGTCTCGCATTCTGGATGGTCATCCTGTCCGGCGAGATGCTGCGAACTTCTCTCAGCCGGCAGACCTTCCTGGTCGGGGTGGTCGGGGTGCTGGTTGCCATCGCAGCCATCCTTTTGAGCCGGACCCGGGGCGTCTATCCAGCCCTGCTCTGGCCTCTGGTTCTGGTGGCACTGGCCGGTGCGCAGTCGCTGCGTCAAACCGCCGGGCGTCGGATTCTGCTCGTGTCGGGGATGGCCGCCTGTACCGCCATCGCGGCCTCAGTCCTGTCGGGGTCTGATCCGTTGCGCCTTCGCGAAGCAGCCTCCGACATTCAGGAGGTAAAACAAGAAAGTGACTTCAATTCCTCAACCGGCGTGCGGGTGTATCTGCTTCGCCTCGGATGGGAAGCTTTTACCGAGTCACCGCTTATCGGGGTGGGTGCGGCCGAACGTAAACGGCGAATACAGTCGGCAGGAATCGGCGAGGGAACTGAGGTCGAGCAAGCGACCCAGAGCGCACGCAAGCTGGGCCATGTCCACAATGCGTACCTGCACCATGCGATGGACGGCGGCATCATCAGCCTCGCAGGGTTCCTGCTCACTATCGGTGGACTGGTGTACGTGGGGTGGACGCTTCGTCGCGAGCATCCAACCAGCGCCTGGCAGCTATACGGCATCGCCTTCGTTCATGCCGTTACCAACCTCTCAAGTGTCAACTTCGCGCACAATTACTACCCGCTCATGCTCGCTATCAGCGTCGGGGTCGTACTGATCCAGGCGAGGCTTAACCTGCTTGTGCTACAGCAACGTTGAGCCCGGCAAAAACTAGAACGGGAGTTGCGCCGCAGGTTTCTCTGCGAGGATCGCCCGCCTGAAATCGTTTTGGATACGCTTTAGTCCCTGCTCCGTATCGGCCTCAAATCGCATGACCACCACGGGCGTCGTATTAGACGGACGGGCCAAGCCGAAACCGTCGGGGTATTCGACGCGAACACCATCGATGGTGATGACTTCGGTGCCTGCCGGGAACCGCGCATTGCGCTTGAGCGCTTCGACCAGCGCGTGATTCTCGCCTTCGGCAGTGGGCATTTGAAGTTCAGGCGTCGTGATCGAATCGGGCAGCGACTCCAGAACCGAGCCTGGATCGGCGAAGCGCGACAAGATCTCCAAAAGTCGGGCTCCCGCATAGAGACCGTCGTCAAAACCGTACCAGCGCTCCTTGAAAAAAAGATGGCCGCTCATCTCACCTGCGAACGGCGCCCCGGTCTCCTTGAGCCGCGCCTTGATCAGCGAGTGGCCTGTGCGCCACATGGTGGGCCGACCTCCATGTTCACGCACCCAGCGAGCAACATTTCGACTGCACTTCACGTCGTAGATGATTTCGGCACCCGGGTTTCGGGACAGCACATCCGCCGCAAACAGCATCAGCTGCCGATCGGGGTAGATGATGCTCCCTCGCTTGGTGACCACGCCCAGACGGTCGCCATCGCCGTCAAAGGCGATCCCGATCTCGGCATCGGTATCGCGCAGGCAGCGGATCAGATCCTGCAGATTCTCAGGATGGGCGGGATCCGGATGGTGGTTGGGAAAATTGCCATCGACCTCGCAGAAAAGTTCGGTGACCTCGCAGCCGAGCGCGCGGAACAACTGTGGCGCCAGCCCCCCGGCAACGCCATTGCCGCAGTCGATTGCTATCTTCATGGGGCGCGCCAGCCGCACATCGGACGTGATGCGACGTACATAGCGATCGCTCAAATCGACCTGTCTGAGTGAGCCCAAGGTGCTTGACCGCGCAGACAGCACCGCACCGGATTCGATAGCAGCTCGCATCTGCGCAATGGCGTCGCCATACAGCGCGGCACCCGCCACCACCATCTTGAAACCGTTGTAGTTGGGCGGATTGTGGCTGCCGGTGACGGCTACGCCGGTTCCGTTACCAAGCTCGGCAGTTCCGTAGTACACCACCGGCGTAGGCACCTGACCGATCTCAACGACGTCGATGCCAGCCTGTCGAATTCCGTCGGACAGGGCCGAAGACAGGCGAGGGCCCGATAAGCGACCATCCCGTCCGACAACCGCCTCGGTACAACCCGCCTGGCGAGCCATCGCGCCAAACGCGAGGCCGATCAGTTGAGCGACCTCATCGTTGAGCGTCTCGTCAACGATGCCGCGGATGTCGTAAGCCTTGAAAATCGCCGGGGAAATTGGAGTCATGATCGGGTCATCCATTGTGCGCTCGGATGATACACAAGCCCTCCCAACCGACCATTCGACTCAAGGCAAGCCTGTATACTGACTGGCTGTCCAGACCGTTTGACAGACTATGACATCAGTTCGAATTGGCGTCGTGGGCCTTGGCTACGTTGGCCTGCCGCTCGCGGTGGAATTCGGCAAGCAACGCCCGGTGCTTGGTTTTGATATCAACGCTGCCCGCGTTGCGGAGCTGCAAGACGGGCGGGACAGTACGCTTGAGGTGACGCCAGCCGAGCTTACCGCCGCCAGCCTGCTCGCCTACAGTTCAGACCCGGCAGATCTCGGCAGCTGCTCCATTTTCATCGTCACAGTCCCCACCCCGATTGACCGTGCCAACCGTCCAGACCTGACGCCGCTGTTGCGCGCGAGCGAAACCGTCGGCCGCGCGATGAAACCGGGCGCGCTCGTGATCTACGAATCAACCGTCTACCCTGGCTGCACCGAAGAGGTCTGCGTACCCGCTCTCGAAAAGGCGTCAGGGCTCACCTTCAACGTCGATTTTTACTGCGGCTACAGCCCCGAGCGTATCAACCCGGGCGACAAGATCAACACGCTCACCACCATTCGCAAGATCACCAGCGGAAGCACACCGGCTGCCGCAGATGCTGTGGATGCGCTTTACGCTGACATCGTCAGTGCCGGCACCTGGAAGGCGAGCTCGCTCAAGGTGGCCGAAGCGGCGAAGGTAATTGAGAACAGCCAGCGTGATCTCAACATTGCCTTCGTCAACGAGCTCTCGGTAATTTTTCAGCGGCTGGGTATCGACACCCTCGAAGTGCTTGAGGCTGCCGGCAGCAAGTGGAATTTCCTGCCATTCCGGCCCGGCATGGTGGGCGGGCATTGCATCGGCGTCGATCCGTACTACCTCACTCATAAAGCTGAAGAGGTCGGTTATCACCCGCAAGTCATCCTGGCAGGGCGCCGCATCAACGACAATATGGCGCGCTACGCCGCTCGTAATGTCATCCGGATCATGTTGAAGAACGGGATCGATGTTGCCCGCAGTACCGTGGGTGTGTTGGGTGTGACATTCAAGGAAAACTGTCCCGACATCCGGAACAGCAAGGTCGTTGATCTGGTTCGAGAGCTTGAGCATTGGGGCGTATCCGTGGTGGTCACCGACCCCTGGGCTGACGCGGCCGAAGTCAGGCATGAATACGGCATCGAGCTCGGCGAGCTCTCTGCAAGCCAACAGGTGGATTCGCTGATTGTGGCGGTCGGGCATCGTGAATACCGCCAGCTGGACCCAGCCGACCTGAGAATGCTCTGCCGTGGAGCCAGTCCGGTGCTCGCAGACATCAAGTCACTCTACGATCGCCACGCAGCCGCAGCAGCGGGTTTTTCCGTGTTCAGGTTGTAATCCCCCGGAGTTCAGATGAAGCACTACGGAAACATTACCGACCGGAAACTTCGAATTGCGGTGGTGGGATGTGGCCGCATATCGGCCAATCATTTCAGTTCGATCGAGCGCCACGCTGAAGACCTTGAGCTCGCAGCGGTCTGCGACGTCAACGCAACCACGCTTGAAGCCAATGCAGCCAAGTATGGTGTGCCAGCCTATCGCGACATGGAGGAGATGCTGCGCGGCGTGCAACTCGATCTGGTGGCGCTGTGCACGCCAAGCGGCTTGCATCCTGATCAGACCGTGCTGGCCGCCGATCACGGTGTTCATGTGGTCACCGAAAAGCCTATGGCCACCCGCTGGAACGACGGTATTCGAATGGTGCGCGCGTGCGATGACGCAGGCGTAAGGTTGTTCGTGGTCAAACAAAACCGTCGCAACTCAACACTGCAGCTTCTTAAGCGCGCCATCGACGAAAAGCGATTCGGCAGAATTCATCTGGTTCACCTCAATGTGTTCTGGACCCGGCCGCAGTCTTATTACGATCAGGCCGACTGGCGTGGCACCTGGGAATTTGACGGGGGGGCATTCATGAACCAGGCGAGCCACTATGTCGATCTGCTCGAGTGGCTGATCGGCCCGGTGGAAAAAGTGCAGTGCATGGTCAGCACCACGCGCGACATCGAGGTGGAAGACACTGGCGTCATGAATGTTCGCTGGCGCAATGGTGCGCTGGGCTCCATGAGCGTCACCATGCTTGCCTACCCGAATAATCTCGAGGGCAGCATTACGATACTGGGCGAAAAAGGGTCAGTCCGGGTCGGCGGGGTGGCGGTGAACGAAATTCAGCTTTGGAAATTTTCAGAATCCCGCGACTACGACGAACAGGTGGCCGCGGCCAACTATCAGACCACGTCAGTCTACGGTTTTGGCCACCCGCTCTACTACCGCAATGTGATCGACGTGATGCGGGGTACGACCCAGCCGGAGACCGATGGCCGTGAAGGTTTGAAGTCGCTCGAACTTCTTATCGCGGCTTACCTTTCAGCGCGCGACGGCCGAACCGTTTCGCTTCCGCTTGAGTTCTGAAGCTGTGAGCTATGCCGCCCATCCGTCGGCCATCATCGACGCAGGTGCCCAAATTGGCGAAGGCAGCCGTATCTGGCACTGGGTGCACATCTGCGCGGGGGCCCGTATCGGCGAGCGCTGTTCGTTCGGTCAGAACGTATTTGTCGGCAATGATGTTGTGATCGGCAACAACGTGAAGATCCAGAACAACGTAAGTGTCTATGACGCAGTCACGTTGGAAGACGATGTCTTCTGCGGCCCAAGCATGGTGTTCACCAACGTCTACAACCCGCGAAGCGCGGTCACCAGGAAAGACGAGTACCGGCGCACGCTGGTGCGGCGCGGCGCCACCATCGGGGCCAATGCAACGATCGTTTGCGGTGTAACGATCGGCGAATATGCCTTTGTTGGCGCAGGCGCTGTCGTCAACCATGATGTTCCCGACCATGCCCTGATGGTGGGCGTGCCAGCGCGGCAGGTGGGCTGGATGAGCCGCCATGGCGAACGATTGGCCCTGCCACTGTCGGGTGAGGCCGAGGCGGTATGCCCGGCAACCGGAACTCGTTATCGCCTGCGGGGCAATCTTTGTTCGATGATGTCCTGAATGTAAGGAGTGACTCATGGAATTCATCGATCTCAAAACCCAGTATCAGCGGCTGAAGGCTGACATCGACGCCAGAATCCAGCGTGTTCTCGATCATGGTCAGTACATCCTGGGCCCCGAAGTTGCGGAACTCGAGGAGCAGTTGGCTACCTACACCGGTGCACGTCATTGCATCAGCGTAGCCAACGGAACTGACGCGCTGCAGATCGCGCTGATGGCAGTGGGGGTAGGCCCCGGCGACGAAGTGATCACCCCGGGATTCACCTATGTGGCCACTGCCGAAACCGTGGCGCTTCTCGGCGCCCGGCCCGTGTACGTGGATATCGACCCGCAAACCTACAACATCGCTCCCGCCCTGATTGAGGCAGCCCTCACGCCCCGTACCCGCGCAATCCTTCCGGTAAGCCTGTACGGACAGTGCGCAGATCTTGATGCCATCAACGCCATCGCGGCGAGGCACGGCGCGGTTGTCATTGAGGACGCGGCGCAAAGCTTCGGCGCAATCTATAAGGGGCGCCGAAGCTGCAACCTCAGCACGATCGCCTGCACCAGTTTCTTCCCAAGCAAGCCACTGGGCTGCTACGGCGACGGAGGCGCAATTTTCACAAGCGACAATGAACTTGCGAAGGCCCTCCGCCAAATCGCCCGTCACGGCCAGGATCGCCGCTATCACCATGTACGCCTGGGCGTGAACAGCCGACTTGATACCGTTCAGGCAGCCGTATTGCTCGCCAAGCTCGCTGTGTTCGACGACGAAATGACGCTGCGCGAATCGGCCGCTCGCCGCTACACCCAACAGCTGAACGCTGCAGGTATCGGCGCCACACCCTATGTCGAGCCACACAATACAAGCGCTTGGGCGCAGTACACGGTGCGTGTTCCGCAGCGCGAGGCGATACAAAAGCAGCTCAGCTCGGCAGGGGTGCCCACAGCAGTGCACTACCCATTGCCCTTGCATCGGCAACCTGCGTTTCGTGATGAGTCGCCCAACCTGCCAGAGAGCGACAAGGCAGCGCATGAGGTGCTCAGTTTGCCGATGGGGGCGTATCTGTCGGTAAACGATCAGGATCAGGTCTGTCGAGCGGTTGCTGCCGCCTGTGCGCTCGACGCCCGTTGAGGCGCCTTGAGCGGAATCGACCATCGCGCTGATATTGACGGCCTTCGCGCGGTCGCCGTCCTGGCGGTGCTCGCGTTTCATGTCAGCCCAGCCGCCCTGCCCGGAGGATTCCTGGGGGTCGATGTTTTCTTTGTGATCTCGGGCTATCTGATTTCGCTCATCGTATTCCGAGAACTCGCACAGGGTCGATTCAGCTTCAGGCTGTTTTATGCGCGCCGGATCCGGCGCTTGTTCCCCGCTCTCATCCTGGTGCT
>Ga0194123_10004417_pt1 | contig 15926 bp, 19 predicted proteins | sample TA2MahsurfametaG_5_FD_155479 | JGI IMG/M metagenome (GOLD analysis project Ga0194123, IMG submission 155479) | Freshwater microbial communities from Lake Tanganyika, Tanzania - TA2015023 Mahale A surface | ecosystem: Environmental > Aquatic > Freshwater > Lake | place: Tanzania: Lake Tanganyika... | reverse complement strand
AGGCCAAGCTTTCTGGAGACGCCACTTCAATAGCGGGACGATATTCACGACGGACTGAGCCATCAGCGTCTGTGTAGAGCTGAACGCCAGTGCGAGCAATCGAAGCCCACGCCCGAAGGTAGCCTTCTGGCGTCATTTCGTATTTCTCAATTGGCGAGAAATCGTACCGATAAGAGATGGTGCTCATAGATATACTTTACCAAATAATTCTTATTACAATTAAAAAGCCTATGCAATTTAGACTAGCGGCATGATGTTTCTTGCAAGGGGCAACGCGGACGTGCTTAAAATGCCGCACCATCAGGCGCGGCAGCTTATTGCTCAACGAGTAAAAGACGCTCGTCTCAATAGTGGCCTATCACAAAAAGACGTGGCTGAAGTACTCCATATCAGTCAAAGCTCCTATTCGCGCATTGAACGCGCTACTCTTGCGCCAGATTGCGTGCAAATACGCACTCTTAGCGGCCTCTATGGAATCAGTGTATTGTGGCTCATGGGCTATCCATCTTTCATTGCCCATACAAAGAATTAATCTTCGTCTTCGTCATCTTCCCCGCGAATCTCGCGAAGCTGCTGCTCTACGCCTTCCATCACATAAGCTTTTGCAATTGCCTCGGCCTCAAAAACTAAAAATTTTGCAGGCTCAAAATGATCATCGGGCTTTTCGTAAACGCTCACCACGTAAATATGCGTCTCATCGAGGCGTCCGTTTTTGAAGCATTGTTTTTCAACAAGTTCCCACCGGGAAGTATTGCGATGTTCATTGGCGGAAAGGAGCGCCAATGATTTCATAAGACCAATGCCCTCGTCTTCTTCTTCAATCACACGCACATACTCGCTCATTGGTCTTTTTGGCGACTTTCTATCATCTTAATAATACGCCGAGCCCAAGACCTACCAGCATCCCCGCCCCAAAGCATCCACGCAATATAGCCAGCATCACTTTCTCCTCCACTTTTGTTCTTTTCATGGCGAGAGAAGAAAGCAGACATACGCTTGATAGTTTCAAGGCTAATTTTGCTACCACCGGCCAAATCACCAGCTCGTGCCACGCCGCTGCCAATGCCCTGCTTGCCAGCCTCCTGAGTGGTTAATCCGCCCCTGCCATACTTCTTCCGCAGTTCAAGACCGCGCCTTGCGGCGGCCCTCACTGCAGCAGGAGGGGCGAAGCTCTCAGCATCACCCCTTAGCGCTTTTTTCCGCAGGAGCCATCCATCTCCTCTTCATCATCGGGCCCTTCCATTTCATTTTCTTCTTCCTTCCCAATAAGGGTCATGAAATAGTTGTCCCAATATTCATCGCTTTTGCCCTGACGGCTCATGCCAGCTTCAGACAAAGCCACGGCAATCGCTTGTTTACGATTAGTGATAGGTTTTTTGTCGCTACCCTTTAATGTGCCAGCTTTAAACTCGCGCATTACCTTGGCCACCTTGGCTTGCTTTTCTTTTCTGGTCATGGCAATAATGCTTTCTTAAAGCATAATCAATTAATAAATCCTATCGGAGCCGTTGCAATTTTTACATTAGGCAATATCCTGTCCCGATGCAAAACCAAGCCCGTAATAATGCGCTCCGCAATAAAGGCAATTGCTCGCTTGTCATATCCTTCAATGGAAAGAAAACGGTCTTTATGTTTTTCCCAAATAGGAATGAGAGCGTGAAAAAGAACAGTCATAAATTCTTTGTATTCTCGTTTTGGACCACGCGCCATGTTACATCCAATAAATAAATTCTGATGCCACACTGCGTCTATTTCTTTCCGACTAAACACCCACTGGCCACTATCGGCCAGTTCGCGAGTGATGGCAGGAGCATCGAAATCACGATGGCCGCCATAAAACTGTTGCTCTAGGGAGCAAGCAAAAACAGCAGGCTCCGGCACGTACAACGTATCGTCCGCATACCATTCATCATGAGGCTCAATCCAATTGCGACGATATTGAGCATTGCCAATGTTCTTTTCTTCTGCATTAAGCAGCATCCATTGCACGCACGTTAGTTCTCCCCATCGTTCGTTCAATGCAGACATATAACCTCCTTCATTGTCAAATACATAGCCCTTTTGCCGAAGCGCATCGCGCTTCTCATCAGTAATGGCCCATGCCCCGCCAAGAATGGGAATAATCTCACTCTTGGCCTCGTAACGCACCTCCTCCCCATCAATGCAGACAGCATAAATGGTGCAATCAAACGGTTGCATAAACATCACGCGCAGCCCACAGTTCATTGTAATTATTGACGCCCTTCGCCCCTACCCCCGTCAAGTCACCACCACCAGATGGCTTGCTCCATGCCATGATCGTGCCATCAGGAAGAATAAAAGCCCTGTTCTTCTGCTGATGAGTGGGCGTTAGCTCCAGATAGTCACCATAGATGAAATTAGCTTGGCTTCCATTGAAAGCAAGCGCCTTGCCAAGCAACGTCGGACCAGTTGGACACAATGGTGTGATGCCATAATATTGCTCGACGCAATTCGCCACAATCATTTCAATGGCAGTTTGCAAGGCCGCATTATTGGGTTTGGAATAGAGAACAGTGGTAGCGCAAGCCCAGCTTGTATAGCTAAAGCGTTGAATATCACGGAAAGCAAGAAATTCAATACGATCACCAATCTCTACAGCATTAACAGCCCTAATGGCAATATCAAAATACCATCCGCCGAAAATATTTAATAAGCAAAAACGACCAAGATCGGCTTTGTAAGAAAATGGCTTCAAACTGTCATAAGCCCATACCACCTCCTTGTCATAATGCTGTTCAATGAAAGCGCGAAGGCTTTCATTGTTATAAATAATGTGCTCCGCATTGGGAAAGACATTATCAATGGTGCCGGTGGCATATTCCAGAAAAGAACTCAGCTTTTCTTCTTTGTCAGTTGATAAAAAGATTTGTGAAATTTGCATGGTTATCAATCAATCTTGGCGGGAGTGCCAAAGCCTTTAAACGCTTCTTTTTTTTCGGCGCTAAGAAGACGCTCAACAATTTCCAGCATTGTCTGGCCAATCACCGGCCATTCATACTCTTCGCTACAAACACGCTGGTAGCACCAATTTGCAGCCTTATCCAGGCTTGCACGATCCTCGTAGTATCTCGTTAATAGTTCAGCCATGCTCTCCGGGCACGGCAAGGGTCGCTCCAGGCCATAATTGCGATCCGTCTCACTGCCAACGCATTCAATACGAGGCACTTCATCAAAAATCTCCTTCAAGCTTGTATGGTCAGGAACCAATTGAGCCACGCGAGTGGCGGCATGCTCAAAATTAACAAGCCCCCAACCCTCACCAATGCAAGTGTTCACGCCAACATCACAAGCCGAATACACCTTGTTTAATTTTTCAACAGGCAGGCAATTGCTGGTAGAAAAATCTTTGCTTGTCAAGATAAGTTTGCCAGTAGGGTCATAGTCTTCCTCTCGCGCCACACGCTTAAAAAGAGGCACCAAGTCCCACCCCATGTCCTTTGTTCCCATATTGAGCCATAGCCGGGCATCGGGCTTGTCTTTGGCAAACCTAATAAATCCTTTAATGGTTAAATCAATGCGCTTGCGTGGCTGGTTGCGATTGCCATTGAAAACAATGAAGCAATCCTCCGGCACACCAAGTTCACGCCTGCATTCCATCTTGTCCAACGGGAAAAATGCATCTCGATCAATGCCATGCGGGACAATATCTACATGCTTTGTATAGCCAGCTTTCTCTAGTTCAATGGCAGCAAATTTTGTATAAGTGCCAATTCCGTCCCATTCCATCACTGGAGGCATTACTTCCTTAAAAATGCCGTAGGAATCAATCGGAGTGTAGCAATAAAACTTAAATTTCAATGATTCCTGCAGCGGCTTAATGGCGTTCCACAATTGAATGCCAATCCAAAAGTCGTTGGTCACCCACACTAGATCGGGCTGTATTTGCTGCACTAAATCGCCAATGCGATGAGAGCCGAAAGGATCGGAACCATGGATACCAGCAGGATACCAATGGCCATAAGAAGGCCTGGGATCATCGCCCCACCAATTCACAGCCAATATGTGTAATTCGTGCTCTTTCGCAAGGTGTGGCAATAGATTTTCTGCAACTCGTCCAAAACCAGTTTGAACATTTGCATCGCCGCAATACAGAATTTTTGCCATGGTCAAAACGAATCTTTGACATCATAAGGGCCGTTTATACTGTGAGCGCAGCATTTATCAGCATGGCCTCTCCGCAAATCAAATTTTGCATCAGCACATGCAAAACCTTTGCGCCACATACGATTCCCGTGGTTATTGGCAGCATGATTCGCTGGGGAATCAAGGCGGAGGAAATCCTGATTGTCAACGGCGGGTGGGAGACGGATGCCGTTAGTAGTTACAAGGGCGTCGAGATGCTGCTCGTTAAGCAAAATTCGTTTGAATATACGCCTCTCATTGAAATTGTTGAGCGTGAGCTGTGGAGCGATTATTGGTTCCTGCTGCATGACACTTGCACTGTTGGCGAACGGTTTAATTCTCTTGTCCGCGCATTGCCTGTTGAGCAGCCCAAGAAGGTGGCAATGAAAGGCACGCCATCTATGAGCGTTGGCCTTTACAGCATGCCCTATCTCATGCAGCACAAGGATCGTCTAACTGCCATCAAAAACTTCGACCTGTCCCGCGAGGGGCTTCAAGCCTGGAAGCAGTGGGGCGTGCCCAACGAAGACTACATGCTCTGGAAACTTGGCGATGTACCCACGCATGTTTATCATCCCGAACTGCATGGGCCCGATGAATGGAACTATCAAGGTCATGCCGATTTCTATGACACGGGCCATCCTCGCCGCGTCGAATACTTCCCCCAGCTAGATCTTTATAAAGCCAAAAGTAATTGGCAGGGTGTTCAGCCAACTCTCTGCATTGACATTTGATGCTTTCCATTGCAATTATTGGAGGTGGCTGGACTGGCTGCCATTTGGCGGCCTCGTTTATGAACGAGGCCAAAGTAACGCTCTATGAAAAGAACGAATGGTTGATTAGCGAAGCGTCGCTTATCAATCAAAATCGTTTGCATTATGGCTATCACTACGCCAGAGACGGCGCCACAAGGCGCCTTTGTCAATCCACTTTCCATCGCTTCATAAAAGATTATGGATACGCCGTACAAGATGTGCCTCGCAATTTCTATGCAGTGTCGGAAAAAGAAAGCTGGCTAGATGCGGAAACACTGTCTTTAATTTTCAAAGATTGGCCTCACGATGAAATAAAAAGCCACTCTCTTCTCAATACGTCTCTCGTTCTTAATACGCAAGAAAAATTCATAAACTCTATCAAGGCTGGTAAATATTTTGACTTTCTTTTGAATTCAATTGTTGTTTATGAAGAGATTGAGCGCAATGACTTGGCTTTGCTTAAGCAAGATTATGATTTCGTTTTTGATTGCACTAACAATGCCTTGCTAAAACCAGCCAATGATTGTTTCTTTGAGCAAACAATGATGGCAATTTATAGTCCAAAGCAACCACTGCCTTTTGAAGCCCTCACCTATATTGATGGCCCCCTCTTCTCCATCTATCCCTATTCCGCTTCCCTTTATTCATTAAGCCACGTTGAGCATGGCGTACTTTCACAAGGTGCCAGCTTTCCAAAACGTCATTGGCCATGGGAAGATCTTCAACCGCATTGGAAGGCCATGGAGCGGCATGTAAAGCAATACTGGCCTGCCTTTGATGATTTCCTCAAGTTTGAATTTACTTGCGTGTCTACTAAAGCTAAAACTAAAAACAAAAGTGCCAATCGCACGCCTGTATTTAAAACGGAGGATAATCTTTTGTCAATTTTTACTGGCAAAATTCAAGGCATCTATGCCATTGAAGAAATGGCTCGCCAGTTCATTGATAAATCTGCCTAAACAAGGGATATTCTCTCATGTTCTGTTTGGCCTTAAATAATTCCCTGACAACGCCAAATGGATAGCCAAACGTTTCAAGCATTTTCCTAACTTGCTGGTGTTCATATTTATTAAGCAGCGGACCATTATCCGTATCGCTTACATGCACATGAGCAATGTAAGACGAATAATTTTTCAAAATCTTGCGAGGACTATCGCCCTGTAGCCATGCATTGTTTGTATCAAGCATGGTCTTCACATGATGCAAATTATAGTAGTCAATTAAATTTACAATTTCGCTAACAGTATGAAAATAGCGCCCGCCAAATGCTCTGGCCACTGGTTCAATGCAAAGAATGGCATCATTTGCTTCTAATATTTTATCCATACGACGCAAAGTGTTCATTAAGCATGCAGGACTTCCCTTACGAAGACCTGGACTACCAAGAATAAAACGCTTGATTCCCATGTAGGAGCCAAGCTTAATCACGCGCAATAAATGTTCAGTGGTGGTTTCAGTGTCCTCAAAACTAGTGATATTACTGCCAAAAAATAATGCCTGAGCGGAATACGTCCACAGGCCGTATTCCTCGCGATAACGCTTGGCCACATCAGCCCAGTCTTGATTCTTGGCGAAAATGCGGCCCGGCACAATTTCTAAAATATTAAACGCCCCTGCATTGGCGCTCAATATTTGATCTTCGTCTTCATCTTCCCAGCCAATGGCGCTAATTCCTATAAGCACGAACAAACGCCTCCATTTTGACCAGCATCTCTTCCTTGCCAGTAAAATATGGTCCTAAATTGTAGGCCTTTCGTGGACCGATGCCCACTCGTGCTCGCGGAAACATCCGCTCAATAATTTCTTTTGTTTCAATGGGTTCGGAGAAAAAATTGTGATAGCCGTCTTCTTTTGCCTGCTTCGTATCGTGCCATAAATCATTGAGATCATACCACTGATAGGCGCTATCAATGTTGACATTATGAAGCTCATTGTTGTTCAATAAATCAAACAAAATATTTTTCTTAATACGATTATGGAACAATGCAGGAAGACGAACAACCCTTAGCTTTGCACTGGGAAAAGCTTCCCTCACTAAAAGCTCAAATATGCGACGAGTGGTGCCGTAATTAATTTCATCAATCTTTGGCAGTTCAAACACATCCTTCTCATCGCTAAATACGTCAATGGTGGAATATAAAATAACCTCCCTACATTGCCAATGCTTAATATCTTCTACGACAAGCTGCATGTTGGCAAAGTCTCGCAATGGATCTTGATTGGCCTTCCATTTCTCCGCAGGAAGGCATGCAAGATAAAGCTTGTCAATCGTGCCTTGCAACAGACGAGCACGATGGAGAGTGCGCGAATGGTAGCAATGATCAAAATTGTGATTATCCTGCAGCACGGAACCAATAAGTCCCGTGCTTCCAACTAATACGTCCATGCTCAAACGGGCACTGCCGGTGCTTGCTGTCGCAGATACTTTACCCTACATTTACAGTTGGAGCGACACGCACAACGCTGGCCGGGCATAGGCAAACTGCCCATTGGCACCACACCTCTTGCCGCATAGTCCAGGCAATTCTGGCAATGTTTCGCTTGTGAATCCAGGATGCGTTGCATTAAACTGTATCCCTGTCGCTCCTGGCGAATTCCAACGGCCTCCCAATAAGAGCCTCGCACGCTCTCACCGTACATGCTGATACGAGCAAGAGCCATGGGAGTAGAAACACTGCCAGCCAAAAGATCGCGAGCAAAAGTCTCCAAATAACGATATTCCGCACGAAGTCGTTGACCAATTTTGCCCCATTCCGCAGAGCCCATACTATCTCGTCCACCACTACCAATAATCGCCACTTGTGCATGGCTAAGCTTCAACGCTTCTCTGACGCTTTCCTGCCATTGCGAAAGCGTAATATCGCCTCGACTAAGCATGTTTGTAAAACGCCGTAAATTGCGATTAAGGCGAGAAATTCGACCATCAACCAAAGCCTCCACAGCAGATTCAGAAAGAAAACGTCCGCTAGGGCCGCGATAGCGGCCACTAACAGGAGAATAAGACCATGATGATTCGTCCAGACGAACAATGGCATCAGCGAATTGCGAGAGATCATTCAGGCTTTGCATCCTCTGCCTCCAAAAGATCCTTGAAGCGCTCAGGCGCTTCTTCTTTCCATTGGTTCAATGCAGCGTCAATATCCTCAGCGGAAATCAAAGCCGCTTCGTCCAAGTCAGAAAGAATGAGGCCTTCCACTTTCATGGGCTCCATTGCGTCCACTTTGCTGCTCACATTTTTAGCCGGACCGCGACGTTCGGGATCTGGGTCGGCCTTGCGCTTTCGAGCAACAATTGTTTGGCGCTCCTCTTTGCTCAAAGCTTGAGCTTTTGCCTGAGGCAAGCATTTGGGCTTACCTTCCTTCTCAGCACGGGCTCCGCATGGACCAAGAATCTCACCATTGGCGCCAATCCTCACCCATTTTTCATTGAACCACTGTTCTAAATCATCAGCGTTGATTTCACCTTCATCATTTTTAAAAGCGCCGCTCAGTGAGCCGTGCTTCTTCTTATAGGCCTGCTTGTACTGCTGTACCACATAACCACTGGCATAAGCTGAAGGCCACACCTTGAACTTAGCCTTGGCCGCACTCACCGCCTGGGAATGCAGCGTTTTATCGGTGAACACCACATCGCCGCGCACTTTTTCCAAGTCATGCGGCAGGAATAAACCAGCGGCATCTTCTCGGCTATCCTCTACTTCCCGGCTTCCGTCCATGGGAAGAGTGCCATTCTCTTCATTCATCGGATCGCGTCCGCCAGGCGGTACTGCGAAGCTCCCCTGACCACCCCGATTAGGACCACCCCCTGCCTGAGCTGGGAGTTCGCGGATGACGGACGGATCCAAAGTAAGCTCCATTGACCATTCAGAGCCCCCATAGCGGGCATCTGCCACTTCCTTCGGACTCAACACGCCAAGCTGGATGTAACGCCCATCTACAGCCGCCACACGCGCCCGCACGTCCGCCATTTCCCGCTCGTTAAGTTCAAACAATGGATTGAAGGAGATGCGCCAAGACTCAGGCAGCCTTCCATTCGTTGGGCCCTCTTTGCTCAGCATGATCAGCTCCATTAGCTTCTTAATGGGCCGCTTAAAATTGGTGCTTTGATAGTCAGCCAAAGTCTTGGCGAAATCACGCTCTTCACTACGCCCCGTCGAACCAAGCCCACTCGGGCTTTCCCCAAACAACACTGTATGAGGAATCTTGCTGGCGCCAATAATATCCACGCGCAGCTTTTCAAGCACTTCTCCAATGCCGCCAAAATTACGGCTAATAAATTCAAGCTCCTCTTTCTCCGCATCAATCGCGTAGCCGCGATAAATGCTCTTGCTCATATCATTCACTTGCAGGCGATCCCTAACGGCACCTTCCTTGCCAGCCGCCAGCATCGCCGCCAAGCCCCTCACCTTGTGCACGAAAATATCAAACTCCGTCAGCAACGTAGCTGCAGAATTTAAGCCAGTCCAATAATGCCTAAAACTGTCATAAACAGTCTGAAGACTGCTCATTCCCCAGCCATAGTTCCGCTGACGAATACGATAAGGAAGCCAATCCCCATCAAACCGCAAAATCCTATCCTTATGAATATAAGATAATTGCGGCTCGTTAATTAAATCTCCAGAGATGATCTGATAATAAGTGGCTTTTGAATAGTCGTAGAGGTTTTCTTCGTTAATAACGGGAGCAATTTGCCATCGATCAAGGCATTCAATTTCCTCGACGCGGCGAATGTTGCGTTTATCGACAGGCATGTAAGCGGGACGCCCATCGTCAATAAAAAGCAATAAACAAGCACCCCCATATAGGCGCGAGTTTTTGGCTGCAAGATTAAGACTTTCAAGGATGTAAAGATCTTCAATTACCTGTTCAACGCCTTGCACTTCCTCGGCGCGAACACCATCTCCACCAAACAAGACTTTGAAGCCCTTCCGAGTGGCTTGGTCAGCATAAATGTCAACAATGCGACGAGGAAGCCATTCACCATAGAGATTTTCTAGCTCCTCTTGGGCTAGGAAAATCGTAGCAGTGGTTTTGGTGTATTGGCTTTTATCACGGCCAGTGCCCATGCCAATGAAGACATTCTGCAAGCCATCAGCGCGAATGCCGCCGCCAGTGGCATGCCCAAGATCAACAGCGTCTTCCATAAGAAGAAGTTATGGCCAAGATGTATTGCTTTTAGTCTAAAGCCTGGCTAGCTTGGCTTGTCATCTATGCACGGCATGGCCTATTCGCCCCTTGTTTTTGCTTTCAAGGAAATCGACAAGCAAATGGTTCGCGATGAAGCACAGCGTCGTCAGGCTATAAACGAACGCTTCGGCTTAAGGGGCCGCAATGGCGGCCCTGAAGAGGGAGCAAAAGCTCTCCGTGCTCATATGCTTGGCGCCGCAGGCGAACTGGCGGTAGCAGACTATCTTCATCTTCGCCAGTTCCTTTATCAAGAAAAAGAAGCAAGGCGAGGCTCTTGCGACTTGCCTCCCAATATCGACATAAAAACACGCTCTGCCCATTGGCACGATCTTATTTGTCAGCTTGATGAAAGGCCGGACAAAATATTAGTGCTCGTTACAATGCAAAACAGACTTACGCTCATCCATGGTTGGATAGAAAGTAAACAGGCCATGCAAGAACAATGGAGAAAAGATCCTGCCGTTGGTCGCCCTGCATATTTTGTTCCTAAAGAAGTTCTGCAGCCTTTGCTGTTTTTAAAAGATGCTCAAATGTAGTGATTTTGCTAAGCACGCCCTCAAGCTAGAACTGTTTCCGGCTCAAGCTCGCATCCTTGATGAATTCTTTTCCAAGGAAAAAAGCCATGCCGTGTGGGCCCTCGGACGACGTTCAGGCAAAACACTCATGGCAGCAGTGGCCTGCGCCTATATGTGCTTCGTCCTGGAAGATCAATACCGCAGGCGCGTCAGAAAAGGAGAACTATGGTATGTGGTGACGGTGGCAAACAGTCAAGATCAGGCTCGGATTGCTCTCAATAACATTCGCCAGCTCATCCTCGACAGTCCCTTCGCTCAAGAAATTGTTCGTGAAACTGCCGATATTTTGCAAATCAGCAATAATTGCGTGTTTAAAGCTATCCCCACGTCAGGCCGCGCCGCTCGTGGCCTCGCTTGCGCTGCAGCAGTATTTGACGAACTTGCCTTTGCCACTGAAGGCGACGCAAACAGTGGTGGTCGTGGCATCTACGACGCCCTTTCCCCTGCCATTGCTCAGTTTGGCGGACAAGGACGCATCCTTGAACTCTCCTCTCCATGGCTAACTGACGGCATCTTCTATCAACATTTCAAAGAGGCAAGTTCAGGAAGATTTCCTTTCATGCAAGCCGTAAACCTCCCAACGTGGGAGATGAACCCCAATATCTCGCAAGAGTTTCTTGACACAGAAAGACAGCGTGACCCGGAAAAATTTAAAGTGGAATATGGCGCTCAGTTCGCCAGCAACCTTTCCGCCCTCGTAGCTAGTGATGTCGTTGATGCCTGTATTGATGAACGTAGAGCAGCTCTACCACCAAGAGCCGAATTCCAAGGTGCTTATGTCTTGGCCTTGGACCCTGCCCGAGGTGGGGTTGGCCGGGATGATTACACTGCTTGTATTGTTCATTTTGAAAACGGCACGTTAGTCGTTGATAAATTCCATTCCTTCATGGCTGATTTTGAAATCAATGGAAGGAAGGAAGTTAATATCAATGCAGTGGAAGATTGGATAAAAGAGCAGCATAAGCTCTATGTTTTCGACACGATTGTGATGGACCAGTTCAATAGTGCTGGCACCATCCAAAGTTTGTCTGGCGATTTGCCCATCACTGAACTCACTTGGACCGTCAGTTCCAAAATGAAAGCATTTAGCAAAATGCGGGAACTGTTCAATGCAGGGCAAATCAATCTCTATCGCCACGAAAAAGCAATTATGCAGCTTAAAAACTTAACAGTCGTTTATAAGCCCAGTGGGCAATGGAGCGTTACTGGTGGCAAGGCATCTGGCATTGACGACTTAGCCTTTGCCATGGCAGGTGCAATTTTGGCTGCATCAAAAGAAGATGATATTGGTTGGATTGAAAGCCTTATCTCCTGAAAAGGAAAAGCAAATTTCTCCTAGTATGATTTCCAAGAAATAATTCTTTTATGTCGTGAGCTATTGCAAATTAACTATGCAAGAGACCAAGTTTCTTATTGCATTATTAGAAAATGGTACGAGCAGTAAGCAAACTTCTCTACAACTGTTGGCCGCTGAATACCTTTACGTGCCCACGCTGCTGCCTAAACTCCGTGACCATGCCAAGCGTCTGGACAGGCTAGAAACGCTTGAGCAATGCCTGGGAAAAAGCGAGGCCACTATGGATGACTATTGCCGCAACCACCCCGATAGCCAGGGGTGCAAAGAATATGACGTATGAGAGCAAAGCTGCTATGCTTTTAGAGCTTTCGCGAAGCACGCTGGCCAGCGTTAAAACGAAACGGCGATCAGGCGCCGTTTCTGCAGACCAAAAAACTAAGGGCTATGGGCCAACCCATGGTTAAATGTCGTACAAAGCGGATTGAAGCCCCGTCTCGACGCCCTTAGTCTTTCACCCTCGTAGCCCAACAGGAAGAGGCAAGCGACTTAAAATCGTTCCAGTGTGGGTTCAAATCCCACTGAGGGTATTATGCGCGATTGCCGCCTTTGTCAAACTGGCAAGGCCGATACGAGCGCCCGCGATACACTAAAGACAATGTGGGGCGATGGCAAAAATTCCACCAACTGGTGAACAAGGCGTTTTCGATTTCTTTGAAATACGGCGCACCGCGATACACGAGAGAAGTCATTTTCTTCAAGCAGCCTTCCCTTAATCTATTGATTTGCGTCTGTAGCGATTGATACCGTTTGATACATTAAAGATTAAAAAATTATTAATTATTTGCCTTCTTTTCTATGGATGTAGGCCTTTAGCTCGCGAATGTATTCACGCAAAATAGCAGCCTTTTGTAAATGCCAGGGATCACGGTGCTGCAAATATAGCCCCATATGGTTATCAATGGCACGCAGCAAATTGTGAATGACGGGATTCCACGGCTCCCGAATGGGCGTGTTGAACGTCCGACGCTCGTCCATTGCTTTGAGCAAAATACGCTTCTATTTTCTCCCACTCTACTGGGGCGTAATCATGGTTTTCGACACAGGCATTAAAATACTTTCCGCCCTCAATATTATGGCAATGTAAATGCCCATGAATATTACCCTTGAAACCCTTTAATGATATTTCATTCACTGGAATGTGAGACAAAATAAAATTATCCTGATAAAAAGCTCCATGTATTTCATAAAAATACCAAGAATAATCTTTCAAGGAAAATAAATCACGATTGCCTTTTATCAAAATCTTATTCCCATTTAACCTGTCCAATTGCTTTAGTGCATTGCTTTCCGTGGCCACATCTCCCAAGTGATAGACAATATCTTTTGTTCCAACTTTTTTGTTCCATCGTTCCACCATTTCCTCATGCATTTCTTCTAACGATGCAAAAGGACGCACTGCCTGCCCATCTTCTTTCTTGAATTCCAAAATCTTGGCGTGGCCAAAATGTGTGTCGGATGTGACGAAAACGTTCATTAATGGCAAGCCACTTCCGGGAATCGAACCACAGAATTCTAGGCTATGTGCCTAGCGTGTACCACACACTCAAGTGGCAGGGAAAGGGGGCCCTTAGGCCCCCAGCTTAACTTGCTTTACCATAGCTAGGCAAATCATAATTTGCCGCTTCAAAAAATGCTGGCATTCTGCTTTTTTGCGTTTCGGCAAGACCCTCTGCCTTCCCCTTTTCAAACAAGCTATCGCTTTGGCGCAGCCAAAAATCTTTGTCCAACCACTTATCCTCGCTTTTTGCGAGCTTATCAAAGGCCCACAATGCAGTGGAACGTCGCAGTTGATTCAAACTCTTGCCTGCATCTTCGCCCAGTTCCCGCGCCACCAAACTATGCACACCTACGTGCGTAATCTCGTCACGACTGATATCAGCAGCCACAGTGCGAATGCCCATATCACCATTGAAACGGAAAAATGGCAACACTACAAAGAAGATGCTCCGCTCCAATACAGCCGCTTTCAAAATGGGATGGGCAGGATGGTCTTGCCAAGCCTTCAAAATATTAAAAGCTTCCTTTTCGGCTTTCTCATTGGTGCCATGGGCGGCAACAACGTAGTTCAGCGCCTGATCATGACGCTCTTCGTCTTGTTGGTTATGGCGCAACGCTTCTTCAATGCCAGGCGTGGAAGGCAGTTCCTTCGCCAGCCCTTGCTCCAAAAAATCCTTCACAGGCAGTTCTAAATGGCGCAATGCAAGCAGGCGAAAAATTGTCTCTTCTCCGCCTTCCTTTAACTTGCCCTTTCCCACGGGAACAGCTTGCCAGGACCGTTTCTTGGCAATCATTGATAAATAAGGACTCTTTGTCGCTACAGTCATTGGCCTATAAAATTTAATGGTGAGGAGAACAAAAGGGGCTTAAGCCCCTTTCTTTTTTATTCAGCGCAACTAGCGCAGAAACCAGCCTCTAATGAACAAGACGCAGAACTTCTATCAGGCTCAGACTCTTCGTCCAGCCCAAACATGCTCTTAAAATCGTCATCCAATGCCGCAAAGGCATCGTCTTTCCGCTGCGTATCCGGCAGAACTTGCAGCGAATAATAGAGACTTGTCTGAGGACAGTCTAACCAATCCTTGATGAACGCTTCGTCATAAACCACCACATCTGACCATGAATTGAATGAATAGCCATGGAACAAGCCACTAGCTTGATACATCTTCACTAACTCATCGGCAACAAGTTTATAAGCGGTCCATCCCACTTCACTGGCGGTTTCGACAGGGCCATAGTCAAAACTTTCCACGCCAAATGTGCCTGAATCACGATCCACTTCACGAGCAATGGGGGGAGCAATCTCTGGGGCCGTCGTAAAACCACGAGCATCCTCATAGCGATAGGAGCATGATGCCGTGGGGGCAATGGCAAAAGCACGATCCATGCCGGCCATCCTCGCCACTCGTGATGCCGTATCAATGCCACGCTGGAAAGCTAATGCAGCTTCAAAAGCAGGCGTGCGTTGATGCACTTCGTTATTATTCACGGCCTTCAAGGCCTCGCCAAACTGGGCATAGCTAATTTCATGAATGCTTAAGAAATTAGCGAGGCCAATCAGGCCAAGTCCCACTTGTTTATCAATGGAAGGAGGAAGATATTCGCCAGTGTCGCCAACGCCAGTTTGAGCATGAAGCGTACACAATTGCGTCATTCCATGGAAGAAGGCCCCTTCAATATCCTCAATAGAACATTTGCCCAAATTAATGTGTTGCAAAAGGCAAGTGCCACGATGAGGCAAATAAACTTCCAGGCAGACATTGGCTCGGATGCGCTCGCCACGCTTGTTGTAGCGGATTTTATTGAGCCAGAGATCGCCAGCAGAGATGGCACGAAGACAACCATTAATCAGCTCAGGCGATGCCTTGTCTAGAAACTGCTCATCAACATTAAGGCAACGCTTCACCCACGGCAGCTCCTGTCGGGAAGCCTGGACAAAAGCCAGGGCATCAGCATGCGTATAGTCAAGATGAAGCACGACGGCGCCGTTCTTGTAGACACCCCCGCGCCTCAGAATTTCATTGAGCGTGGAATAAATTTTACCAAAACTAATCGGGCCACTCGCCACCAAGCCTTTGTCATTTTCTTCGCCGCTAGGACGCAGGCTAGACAAATGAACAGCCACTCCAGCACCATTCCGCAAACCATGCGAAACAAAGCGCCACGACGCTTCAATACCTTCGTCCCCTTCCATTGAATCTTCAACATTGAAGACGGTGCAACTAACTGGGAGGCGACCATCGGGAGATTCCATCCAGGATTGCACCCTACCAGTGCGGGCAATTTTGTCAAGCATTGTTCTGTAAACAACAAAGGGCCTTACGGCCCTGATTAGCTAGGACAGGCTAGCTAGGGCAAAAGCAATGGAAGGGGAAAATTAGTCGCAAAGATTGTCAGAATCTTCATTCGCAAG
>Ga0194123_10004416_pt1 | contig 15929 bp, 14 predicted proteins | sample TA2MahsurfametaG_5_FD_155479 | JGI IMG/M metagenome (GOLD analysis project Ga0194123, IMG submission 155479) | Freshwater microbial communities from Lake Tanganyika, Tanzania - TA2015023 Mahale A surface | ecosystem: Environmental > Aquatic > Freshwater > Lake | place: Tanzania: Lake Tanganyika... | reverse complement strand
TTCGCGCCGCGCGGGAAGCCTATGTTCATGGCGACCTTCGGCAGCGACTGCAGAAATATCACGGGGACAATGTGGATTGTGCGTTCAAGGGCTGGTCGGAGTCCTGGCTCAATCCAGACTTTTTGCATTGGAACCTCGAGTGCTGGCTGTCCGGCATTCAAGCCCCCATGCTCCAGATTCAGGGTCGCGAGGATCAATACGGCACAGTGGCGCAGCTCGATGCCATTGCGCGAGGGAGCGCCGGCCCTGTCTCCACCCATATGCTCGAGGATTGCCGCCATGCGCCACATGCCGAGCAGACGGAAATCACGCTCGCCCTCATCTCGACGTTTGTGGATGGGCTTGCGCCCGGATAGTTGCCAGGGCGGCACTGATCTCCGCAATCACGACATCGGGACGCATGCCATGGACTTCATGCCCACTGCCCTCGGCAATCCTGAAATGTCCGCGAGCAGCCAATCTTGAGAGGCTGCGTTGCCGGGACTGCCAGAGCGCTTCCTCGCGCGCCTCCGGAAAGCCCAAAGCCGGATCTCGTGCAATGACCCTGAGTGGAATGTCCGGCAGCGCGCCCACGGCTTCGACTTCACGCGCACTGCGTGCAAAGTGGGTCATCTCGTCCATCTGCGCAAACACCGCCTTGCGACGTGAATTCAGGTAATCGCCGAGCGCGAAATCCTCATTGATGGCCTGGCCCTCGGGGCGCGGAATCTGGGCAAAAGGATGAAGCGCCTGCCCGCGCTGTGCGGCCTTCGGGAGGCCAGCTGCCGGATGCGAGCTTTCCACCAGCACGACGCCAGCGACCTCATGGGGATAGCGTGCAGCGAAGTAGCGAGCGGTGAAGCCACCGAAGGAATGCCCGACCAGCAGGTAGGGAGGCAATATCCCGGCACGCTGCAGCAGGCGGCGCAATTCGTTCACGGTGCGCGAGGTGGTGCGCGGCGAGGGGCCGGGGTCACTCCAGCCGTAGCCGGCGCGATCGTAACTGCAGACGCGTGTTTTCTTGCCCAGCTCGGACTGTATGCCACGCCATTCCACGGAGGCTCCACCTATGCCGCCGTCGATGATCACGGCCGGTGAGCCGCTGCCTGTGCAGTGATAGTGCAAGCGGTGCGTATCCACGCTGACATAGTCGCCCGGCGGCACGATGGCTTCCACGTCCAGAGCCCGGGCCGGACCGGCACTCCACAGGACAGCCAGGGCGAGTGCCGCAGGGCGGAGCATCTCAGGCGAAGCGTCTGGCCAGGAAGCGCATCAAGGCACCAATCAGCGGCAACTGTGCATAAAGCTCTGCCGCGGCATCCCAGTAATCGCGGTGATATGCAACCCGTCCATCGTCACCCAGACGCAGATGCGTGGTGCCATGGATGCTGCGCACACGCTCGGGCGCGAGGCTCTTGATGCGGAAAGTGAAATCCCAGATGAGGAACACTTCGCGGCCTTCCTGCACGCTCTGCCGGATGTGGAAGCGGGGTTCGTGCAGGCGTTCGAACATGTCGTGAAAGATTTTCGAGAGGGCGGGAAGACCTTGCACCTTGTTGAAGGGATCCTGAAACTCCGCGTCCGACGCATAGAACTCGCCGAGATCCCCGAGTGTCACGGGCGTCAGCGATTCCCAATAGGTGATGAGCCGGGCGAGCGCGGGGTCTTGCTTCACAGGGTAATCCTCTTCACGAGCGCAAAATACCAGCGATACGGCAATACCCGCAGCAGTTTCAACACCCGGGTGAAGCGCTTGGGGAAATGAATCTCGAACTCGCCCCGGGCGAAGCCGCGCAGAATCTCATCTGCGGCTTGCGCGGCGGTGATCAGGCAGGGCATGGGAAAGTCGTTCTGGGCGGTCAGGGGTGTCGCGACGAAACCGGGATTGACGAGCCAGACACCGAGCCCCCTGGCTCGCAATTCGAGGTAGAGCGACTCGGCAAGATTGATCACGGCGGCCTTGCCGGGTCCATAGACCAGGCTGCGCGGCAGGCCCCTGTATCCCGCGACACTCGAGACGAGGGCAATGTTGCCTGTGCCTGCCGCCAGCAGATCCGGTAGCACGCACTCCAGTACCTGCAAGGGGCCATGCAGGTTCACACGCAGCAGATGTTCGGCCGCAGCGTGTTCCAGGGTATCGGGTCCCATGGGTACGTAGTCACCCGCCATCACCACCACGACATCGCATCCACCCCATCGCTCGCGCAGCGCTTGCCATGCATCACCAAGCCCGACCGGGTCGGTGATGTCCAGCGGCAGCACGGCAGTCTGCGCCGCAGGAAACTCCGCGGCCAGGGCGTGCAGGAGCTCATTGCGGCGGGCCGAGAGTGCGACACGCGCGCCAGCCTGCAGCAGGGCGCGGGCGAGGCTCGCCCCGATACCGGTGGAGGCTCCGATCATCCACACCCGCTTGTCGGACCAGTCCTTGATTGGCGTGTTGAGTGGCATCTGTTCAGCGCGCCCGGGTGGAGGGTTCGGTCCGACCAATCAGCCAGGCTGCCAGCAGCTTGAGTACGCAAGGCAAAAGCGCATAGCAGCCGGTGAGTGCCAAGGTGCCAGTTGCTGCACTCTCGATGGCCGAGGGACGATAGCCGAGCCAGGTCACGAGTGGCAGCGCAAGTCCCGCCGCAAGTGCGAGATTGAGTTTGGCCAGCAGCGCCCACCATCCGAAAAACGCCCCCGCCGGAGAGCCGGTCATCGGATCCTCTTCCTGGCGACCGATGAGCTCGGCGAGCAGTGCAGGGGGCAGGGCGAGATCTCCCCCGAGGGCGAGACCGGAGAGCGCGCAGATGACAAAAAACGCGCCAGCCTCGCCCGGGCCCAGAAGAGCCGCCCACATGAACACGCCACTTGCCAGCCACATGCTGAGGCGCCAGCTGCGGGCCTTCCCCCATCGTCTTGCCACCGCCGGCCACAGTGGCATGGCCAGCGCACCAGCGGCGAAATAAACCACCAGAAAATGCGGCGTCAGATGCGCCAGACGAAGCACGTCCTGCACGAAGAAAAGCACGAGCGTGGCGGGTATGGCGGCCGCAGTCCCGTTGATCACAAAAACAAGCGCCAGACGGCGGAATGCCTGCTGACGCAAGGGGCGGTGCAGGGCAGCACGCCACGAGTCCGGCGATCCCTGTCGCAAGGGGCGGGTGACTCTGGGAGAAAAGGTCAGGGTTACCACGCTGCATGCCGCGAGCAAGCCGATGATGATCAACGCGAGGCTTGCGAAAGCAGCGCGAGAAGCCGCGTCTGCTGCGAGGATCGCAGGCAGGCTTGCGCCCAGCAGGATGCCGCACAGGGTGAATGCTTCGCGCCAGGCGGTGACGCGTGTGAGTTGATCCGGTGCGCGGACCATCTCGGCTCCGTGCACCTGATAGTTGATCTGCACCATGGACAGGCTGCAATAGACCAGCAGGGAGCTTGCTGCAAGCCAGAGGGCCGCGGAGGATGGTGCAATGTCCGGGGGGACGAACATGGCCCACAGGCCGAGCATCAATACAGGCAAGGCGAACCCCGTCCAGCGCAGACGGGCGTGGCCGCGCGCCTGTGCGCGATCGCTCCAGTAGCCCAGCCAGGGATCGAGCGCGGCATCCGCGAGACGCGTGAGCAGCAGCAGCAGGCCCAGCGCCGCCAGGTTCACACCGAAAGCTTCCTGGTAGAACTTGGGCATGTGGACATAGACCGGCAAGCTCAGCATCGCCAGGGGCAGAGCGAAAATACCGTAGGCGAGCAAGCGGGGCGCGGCTGGCGCGCCGCTCATGAGTCGCCCTTCAGGAGCTGCGCACGTACTTGCGGTGCGCGGGTTTTCTCGGACAGCCAGATGTCGAAGAAGGCGCGAACAAAGGCCGGATCCTCGATATTGCCGAGGTGACGGTCGCCGGCATAGAACCGTGCCGCCTTGCCGGGCAGTGCCACGCCCAGCAGACGATCGCCAGGCTTCACGTCGGGAAAGATATGCGCCATGGCACGCTCCCACCGCGCCAGCTGGGCAGTGTCCGTATAACCCTGGGCCTTCATTTCTTCGACGCTGCGGGCCGCAATGTCCCGGCCCTTGAAGCGCATGGCATAGGCGAGTTCGAGGGCAAAGGGGCTGGAGGTGTCGGGAGGGGCTGCAGGTCGCCACAGCGAGATGTCATAAACCTTGAGTCCCATCCAGCGCATGGTGGCACTGCTCTGTTGTTGCCAATCCGTGAGCGGACTGGCGATGCAGGGCTGGAGGCAGAGACTGAGGATCAGCAGCGGGAGGGCCGCCAGCGCGGGCAAGCGTGGCGAAGAACGCGCCTGATCCGGTCCGGCTTTCACGGCGCCTCGAAAAGGAGCTGGTACACATCCGTGCGCCCTGCACGGAAGCCCGCTTCACAGTAACAGAGGTAAAAGCGCCAGAGCTGCAGGAATGGCACGCCAAAGCCCAGCGCACGGATTTCAGTTTCTGTCGCGTTGACCCGGGCCAGCCACGCGGCAAGCGTGCGAGCATAGTCGGCACCGAAGCCGAACGCTTCGCGCAGCCTGAGCCCCGCCTGCCCCGCATCGCGTTCCATGCGGGACAGCGGTGCCAGCATTCCCCCAGGGAAGATGTATTCGCGGATGAAGTCACTGCCGCGCCGGTAAGCCGGGAACGCCGCCTCATCAATGGTGATGGCCTGGACGAGGGCCTTGCCCCCGGTTTTCAGGCGATCCTTGAGCGCACGAAAGTAGGTTTGCCAGTAGCGCTCGCCCACTGCCTCGAACATCTCGATGGAGACGATATGGTCGAAGCTGCCGCGGATGTCGCGGTAGTCGATGAGCTGCAAGTCGACCAGCCCTGACAGGCCGGCCCGTTCCATGCGCGCCTTGGCAAAGGCGAGTTGCGCCGGCGACAGGGTGATGCCGGTGACGCGCATGCCCTGGCGCGCGGCTTGCTCGGCGAAACCACCCCAGCCACAGCCCACTTCGAGAATATGTGCACCGGGCGCCGCTGCGAGCTTGTCGAGGATGCGGGCATATTTTGCGCGCTGGGCCTCGGCCAGTTGCGCAACGCCTGCGGACCCTTCGTGGACGCCGAGCCCACTGGAATAGGTCATGGTTTCGTCCAGCCAGGTGGCGTAGAAATCATTGGAGAGATCGTAATGGGCCTGGATGTTGCGGCGGGCTTGGCCACGTGAATTGGAGCGCCACCAGTGCTTGAGTCGCAGCCAGGCTGCGGCGAGGGGATGGGCGTAGAAGTAGCGGGCGAGGGCGTCCGCGTTGCCCAGCCAGAACAACAACAGGGCGGTGAGATCTTCGGTCTCGACCAGACCGTCGCGATACGCCTCGGCCAGACCTATTTCGGCCGTGCGCAGCATATTGGTCACGGCCTGCCAGTCGCGCAAATGCAGGGTGGCCGAGACCCCGGGACGCGCGCCACGAATCTCGGTCACCTGTCCGGAGGGATCCGTGAAGCGAAGTTGTCCGGTATCAAGTCCCTCCAGAATTCCGAAAAAAGTTTTGGCGACGGTAGGCAGGCTGCGGCGGTCGGCGGTGGTCATTGCAGGCATGGTTCAAACTGCCTCAGAAGGAAGTGTCGTGCGCAGGCGGCACGGGCTTGGAAAACCAGGGCACACGCTTCGCCCACAGCAACAGGGCATGCCAGTGAATGCGGGCTATGACGCCCAGGGTAAAGGCCGGGTAACGCAGGAATGCGCTCAGGCTGTTGGCCGCATCCAGTGGGCGTGGACTGCCCACGATGCTGGTGATGAGCAGGCGATCCGTATCTTCGGGGCCATCGTGGTAATCGATGGTGGTGGTCCATTTGCCCGCGCGATGACCAAAGCGGAAACGGTAGTGGCCTTTGACTTCGCAGAACGGCGAGACGTGCATCAGTTTGCGCGCACTCAACACATCGCGGACGCCTATCGGCCGTCCATCGGGATGCGCGACCACGTAATTGTGACGCTCACCAAAAGTGTTGTTGACCTCGCACACCACGGCACGCAGCCGGCTCTCGGCATCATGCACCAGCCACAGGCTGATCGGATTGAAAACGTAGCCCAGCACGCGCGGGAAGGCCTGCAGCACGATCTCGCCGTCTGCCGCGGGTTGGCCCGCGAGTGCCAGCTGCGTATTGATCCAGGCGCGGGGATCGCTGCCGTCCCGTGGACCAAAGTCCCCGGCAATGAAGCCGAGCAGGTTGAAACCGCGCAGCGACAGCCAACGATTGCCTATCCTGTCGAAAGCGGAGACGGGCACGCGCAGAAAAAAGACCTTGTGGGCGAAGGCATGTCGCGCCGGACGCAGCCGCTGATGGCTCACCCAGCCCTCGCAGAGGGCGGGCGCATGAAGCCCGGCGTGATCGTCAGCGGCGCCCAGATTCATGCCGCGCCCATGAGAGCCGGGAGATCTGGCGGGAGCGGCACCCGGCTCGCCTGCTCCGGACGCGCCCACGGTCGAGCAACATTGCCGAGCTGCTCCGCAATCAGCAGGCCCGCCTGCAATCCATCCTCATGGAAGCCGTAACCGAGGTAAGCACCACAGAACCAGGTGTTGCGCATACCCTGGATGGACCAGGTCGACTTCTGGGCACGCAGCGCAGTCAGATCGAAGCGGGGATGGTGATAGATGGTCTGATAATGCACGCGGCCAGGTTCCGGTGGGACCGGCGGATTCAAGGTGACGAACAGCTGGCGCTCAGTCGGCAGTGGCTGCAGGCGGTTCATCCAGTAGGTCACGCAGAGTCCCGCATCGCGGCCCGTCGGGCCGGTCTCCAGGTAATTCCAGCTCGCCCAGGCCTGGCGGCGATGTGGCATGAGACGTCGATCTTCGTGCAACCAGGCCTCGTTGCGGCTGTAGCCGAAGGCCCCAAGTAAGACGCGTTCGCCCTCGCTGGCATCATCGAGCAGGGCGAGCGCCTCATCCGCATGGGTCGCGAGCACGATGTCGTCGCACTGCATCTCCGCGCCATCCGCATCCGATACTCGCACGCCCGCATCTGCGCGCGAAATCCGCGCCACGCCGCGTCGGTGGATTTCGAGATCGGGCGTGTCGGCCAGGATGCGCCGCACGTATTCCCGCGCGCCGCCTGTCACCGTGCGCCACTGTGGACGGTCGTTGAGCTGCAGCAGACCGTGGTTCGCAAAAAAGTTTATAAGGGCCCGCGCGGGATAGTCCTGGATGTCGCGGCCATTCGCGGACCAGATTGCACCCGCCATCGGCCAGAGGTGGTCCTCACAAAACGCGGCCGAGTAACCTTGCCGCGCCAACAGATCGCCGATGGCAAGATCCGCCGCCGGACCTGCAAGATAGGCCGGGGCCTCGGCGTAGAAACGGCGGATATCCCGCAGCATTCGCCAGAAACGGGCCCGGAACAGATTGCCCGGCTGGGCAAAGAGGCCTCTGAGGTCGCTGCCGGAATACTCGAGGCTGCCCGCGCGCAACGAGGCGGAGAATGACATGTCGCTCGGCGAGGTCGGCACCCCAAGGTGCTTGAACAGGGCGACCAGATTGGGATAGTTGCGTTCGTTGTAGACGATGAAGCCGGTATCGACGGGAATCGCACGCCCACCGTCCATGAACTCCACGGTGTTGGAATGCCCTCCAAGATGCGTATTGACCTCGAAAAGCGAGACCCGGTGACGGCGCGACAGCAGCCACGCCGCCGCGAGACCTGAAATGCCCGTGCCCACAACCACGATGTGGCGGCGAGCCGCGTTGACTTCAACCAAGAAAAACCTCCTCGCCAGATGATCGCGGTGGGCGGCGCCCCCACAGGTTTGCACGCGGCCGCCCGGGGCGTGCTTGATTCGACACGGAATGATACGGGATGTTCGATGCCCGATCGTGGCCGGCGCTCTGGTGCCGGCTCCTCAATCCACCGGGCCGTTGTTCGCTATCCGCCACATGTACAGCGCAAGAAAGGAACGATAGGGGGCGAAAAGCGCCGCACCGGAGTGCAGATCCAATCGCTTGTGGTCACCGACATAGCGCTCGAAGGTCTTGCGTACCGCCAGATCGCCCAGCGGCCAGATGTCAGGATCGCGGAAGAAGAACATCGAGACCATGTCCGCCGTCCAGGGACCTATGCCCCGCAGCCTGGTCAGTGTGCCTGCCCGCTCGGCGTGCGACTTGCGGCCAAGTGCCCGGGCGTCCACCTGCCCCTCTGCAGCGGCAAAGCGCAGGCCCAGCAAGGCCTCCACCTTGGCACCCGAGAGGCCGCAGGCGCGCAGCCTGGCCGTGTTCTCCGGCGTGAAGAAATCGAGCGGGCGGGACTCGCTCGCCGCAGCCTCAGCCACCCGCGACCAGATGGACTGTGCGGCCTTGGTGGAAAGCTGCTGACCCACGATGATGCGCGCGAGATGCAGGGGTAAATCCCGAGTCGAGCGGCGGGGATAGCCGATTGGGCCGATGTCCGCCAGGTGGGCGGACAGGGCGCGCGAAACCCGCCGTGCCCGGGCCACGAAGTCGTCATGAAGGGCGGGCGTGAGCTGACGCATGAGAATGGGCCTTGGCGAAAGGGTGGGATGGGAGGGGATGATAACAATCCTGCACACTGTGCAGGGTTCAACTGCCGTGCAAAGGCATTAGAATAAGGCAGCGGCCGTTAGGCCCCGATGAACGGTTTTCCATCCGGAGGAATCTACCCATGGGTTGGCACAAGAACATCCTGCGCGTGAATCTGACCGCCGGCACCTGCAAGAGCGAGCCCTTGAACATGGACTGGGCCCAGCAGTACCTCGGCTCCCGCGGCCTCGCCACCAAATACCTCATGGAGGAAATCGACCCGAAGGTCGATCCGCTGTCTCCAGACAACAAGCTCATCATCGCCACCGGTCCGTTGACCGGCACCATCGCGTCCACAGGCGGAAGGTGGACTGCGGTTACCAAGGGAGCATTGACCGGCGCCATCGCGAGCTCCAACTCGGGAGGCCAGTTCGGTGGTGAGCTCAAGATGGCCGGCTACGACATGATCATCCTCGAGGGCAAATCACCGTCTCCGGTCTACCTCTACATCGAGGACGACAACGCGCGGCTGTTGCCGGCTGACGACCTCTGGGGGCGGTCGGTCTGGGAGATCGAACCCAAGATCAAGGACACCCACGGTGATCCCCTCATCCGCGTGGCCTCCATCGGACAGGCGGGGGAATACGGCTGCAGGTATGCATGCATCGTCAACGACCTGCATCGCGCCGCCGGGCGCTCGGGCGTGGGCGCGGTGATGGGCTCCAAACACCTCAAGGCTATCGCGGTGCGCGGCACGCGCGGTGTCAAACCCCATCATCCCGCGAAATTCTTCGGCGCGGTGAAGGTGGCCAACGAAGCGCTCGCCAAGAACAAGGGCCGCAAGGGCATGACCAGTGATGGCACGATTGCCATGATGGATGTCACCGGCACTTTCGGTGCCCTGCCCACGCGCAACAACCAGCAGGTCCAGTTCGAGGGCGCTTCGAAACTGAATGCGGTGGCCATGAAGTCGCCCAACGAAAATGGGCACGTCAATCTCATCCAGAACGGCGCCTGCTTCTCCTGCACCATCGGCTGCGCGCGCATCTCGCACATCGATCCGCAGCACTTCTCGGTCAAGGACAAGCCGCAGTATCAGAAAGCCTCCGGCGGCCTGGAGTACGAGACGGCCTATGCCTTGGGATCCGCAGTGGGCGTGGACGATATGGACGCGGCCACCTACGCCGGTTTTCTGTGCAACGAGTACGGCATGGATCCCATCTCTTTCGGCGGTACCCTGGCGGCCGCCATGGAGCTGTTTCAGGTCGGCGCGCTCACCCGCGAGCAGACGGGGGGCGTCGAGCTCACCTGGGGCAATGCCGAGGCGCTCTGCCTGATGGCCGAGCTAGCGGGCAAGGGTGAAGGCTTCGGGCGCGAGTTGGGGCTGGGCGCCAAGCGCCTGACCGAGAAATACGGCCGGCCGGAACTCTTCATGGGCGTGAAGGGCCAGGAATTCGCGGCCTATGACGGGCGTGCGATGCAAGGCATGGGCCTCGGTTACGCCACCAGCAATCGTGGCGCCTGCCACCTGCGGGCCAACCCCTACGCCAGTGATTTCACCACCACTGAGCTCAAGGAGAAGCCGGACGTGGTCCGTACCACTCAGGATCTCATCTCGGCCATCGACGCCAGCGGATTGTGCCTGTTCACGGCCCACTCGGGCGCGATTCCCGAGCACTATGCGGCGCTGGTGGATGGGGCCTGTGAAGGGGGATGGGATGTTGCGCGCATCAATGAAACGGGCGAGCGGATCTGGAACCTCGAGCGTCAGTTCAATCTGGCCGCCGGTCTGACCGCCAAGGATGACACCCTGCCGAAGCGCATTCTGGCGGAGCCGGCACCCAGCGGTGTGGCCAAGGGCCTGGTCAGTGGACTGGCCGAAATGCTGCCCGAATACTACCGGCAACGCGGCTGGACCGAAGACGGCAGGCCCAAGGCCGAGACCCTCGCGCGCCTCGGCCTCGGCTGAGCAGGAGGCATCGTCTCTCCGGTACGGTGAAACCGGACCGGAGAGACACCGCCTGACCGCATGCGAGTCAAGGTGAAATTGCTGGGCTGGATGCGCCAGTTCCTCGCTGATCACATCGAGCATTTCGATGAGCGCGATTTCGACCTGCCGGAGGATGCCACCGCCGCGGACCTAGTCGCTGCACTGGGTTTTGGCGATACCTCGTTCATGTTAATGCGCAACGGCGACAAGTTGCCTGATGAACTGTTCGCAACCACCACCCTCCATGCCGGAGATTCCCTGGTCTTCGTGCCGCCCTTGAAGGGCGGCTGACCCCCCCTTTTCGAATCCTTTCCAAGTCTCCTATAAGCCTGCGACCTGCACGGCGGCGCGAGCGCCTGCTGCCGCCGTCCATCGGCATGCCGCTCAATCCGCAAGCGGCGGATCCTGTCACAAAACTGTCACATGACTGTCATCAAATGCTCGCGCCACAGCGACCCCGAGGCCTGTGGGCCCCGCTTCCCCAACGGTCAGACAGGAGCCTGAAAATGCCAATCAAGTTACTGTTTTCCCTGATGATGTTCTGGTGTGCGAGCAGTGTTCTCAATGCTGCCACCCTGGAGCTTTACGTCGACAGTGTCACCAAGCAGGTCTACACGGAGGCCGGGCCGAACCGGTTACGTCTGGGAGTTTTTCAGCAGGTCGAGGAGGGCGGGAAAGCCGAGTCCGCCTCGGTTGCCGCCGGCGGTCCGGCAGATGCCGGTACGCACAGTGCGCATGGCAGCGCCGTGCCTCATGCAGCACCTGCACCGGCACCGACTGTTGCCGCGACACCGGCGTCATCTCCCTCAGCTTCACCGGCACCCCAAGCAGACGAAGCCAAGTGGTACGACAAACTCGGGATCCGGGGCTATACCCAGCTGCGCTACAACCACGCGCTGGACGATTCTCTGGACGGAATGGCCCTGCACTCCGACAAATCCATCGGCGAGGACCAGTCCCTGTTCATCCGTCGGCTGCGCGTGATTTTGAGTGGCGACATCAATGAGCGCATGTCGCTGTATCTGCAGCCCGATTTTGCAGTCACGCCGTCTGGATCTTCCTCCCAGAATCTGGTGCAGCTGCGGGACGCCTACCTCGATTTCTTCTTTGATCGCCGCAAGGAATTCAGACTGCGCGTTGGCCAGTCCAAGATCCCCTATGGCTTCGAAAATCTGCAATCCAGCCAAAACCGTCTGGATCTGGATCGCGCGGATGCCATCAACAGCTGCTGCAAGGACGAACGTGACTTGGGCGCCTTTCTGTACTGGGCTCCGGATCACATCCGCAAACGGTTCAAGGATCTGGTTGCCAGTGGACTCAAAGGTTCAGGCGACTATGGCGTACTGGGTTTCGGTATCTACAACGGTCAGGGCGCCAATCGGACTGAGCGCAATGACAATTTTCACTACGTGGCCCGCGCGACCTGGCCGTGGCAATTCGCCAATGGTCAAATTTTCGAAGCCGGTGTCCAAGCTGTCACCGGTCGTTTCGTCCCGACCGTGGAGGCCACGGGTTCGCTCGCCAAGCCGGTCGCGAACGCTCCCGCCAATGGTTTTCGCGACCAGCGGGTTGGCTTGCACGCAGTGCTCTACCCACAACCTTTCGGCCTGCAGGCGGAGTGGAACTGGGGCAGGGGACCTGAGCTCTCTGATGATTACAGGGTAGTCGAGGAGAAATCCCTGAACGGAGGCTATGTGCAGGCGATGTACAGTCTGGACAGCGACTGGGGGCACCTGATGCCGTTCCTGCGCTGGCAGCACTTCGACGGGGCCATGAAGTTTGAGCGCAACGCGCCGGCGACACAGGTGGATGAGTTCCAGCTTGGCTTGGAGTGGCAGTTCATTCCTGCCCTCGAGCTAACCACTATCTACGTGATGACCGATCGCACCGATGTGGTCAACGCGCCCTATGCACAATACGAAGGCGACCTGCTCCGCCTGCAGCTGCAGTGGAATTACTGAGCGGCAGGCGAAGCAGGAGTCGTCATCAGAGGATCCGAGCGTGTTAGACCCTGACACCCGCCTTGGCTGCGGCATCCCTCAAGGCATCGATCCGGCGCTCGAAACGGGCGTCGGCTGCAATACAGTGATCGGCATGCAGGCTGCTCAAGGTGGCGGCGACGGCTGAATTCATGCCGGTCACATACAGGGCCTTGCCTGCCTTGCGAGCATCGCAGGCAATGGTTTCCACGGCTTTCGCCGCTGACAGGTCGATAAACGGCACCCGCGTGAAATCCAGCACGACCGCGACGATCCCGTCCTTGGCACGCTCGCGAACCTTGTGACCGAGGTCAGCTGCCGCACCAAAGCTCAGCGGCCCGCCCGCGAAATCGAACAACGCCACCCGTGCGTTCGCGGCATCCAGGATGGCGCGCTCTTCCGGCTCGAAATCCGGTATATGGCCGGGATCGAGAATCTTGAGTTGCAGATCCGCCATCTGCTTGACGAAGGCGAGCGCGGCGAGCACCACGCCGACGGCCACCGCCGTTATGAGATCCAGGAACACGGTGAGCAGCAGGACGAGAATCGTCAACAGCAGATCCCAGCGCGGGCCGGCATGGGCGCGCTTCAGATACGTCCAGTCGATGATGTCATAACCCACCTTGACCAGGATGCCGGCGAGCACGGCATGGGGAATAGCCGCCGCGAGTGGCGCGGCAGCCAGGACGATCGTCACCAGCACCAGCGAGTGCATCATGCCGGAGATGCGGGTTGCGCCTCCAGAGCGGATATTGACCACGGTCCGCATGGTTGCCCCGGCTCCGGGAATACTACCGAAAAGGCCGGCGACCGCGTTACCCACTCCCTGACCGATCAGCTCCTGATTCGATTTGTGCCGCGTCCCGGTCATCGTGTCTGCAACGAGCGAAGTCAGCAGACTGTCGATGGAGCCCAGCAAGGCGAGAATTACCGCAGCCTCAAGGACCAGCATGAAGGTTTCCCGGGACAGTGCCGGCAGCACCATCGAGGGCAGGCCCTCGGGAATTGCTCCAAGGGTCAATTCAGCGGGCACAGCGATGGCCTGTCCGACGATTGTTCCCGTCACGAGTGCGGCCAAGGGTGGAGGGACGTATCTGGCAAGGGACTTGGGCCAGAAGAACACCATGGCGAGGGCCAGAACCCCGACTCCAAGTGCGGGAAGCACGGGATTGCCTATGGCATCCGGAATCGCGGCGAAAGCCGCAATGGTGCCGGCGCCGTCAGGCTCATGGCCGAACATGCGCGAGACCTGCAGCGAGATGATGATGACGCCGATGCCACTCATGAAGCCCGAGACGACGGGGTAGGGGACCAGACTGATGTACTGACCCAGTTTCAGGAAGCCCATCAGGATCTGCAGCAGTCCGGCCAGGATGACCGCCGTGAACACCAACGCCGGATTGCCGGAAAGCGCCGAGAACACACCCGCGAAAACCACGACCATGGGGCCGGTGGGGCCCGAAATCTGGGCACCCGTACCGCCCAGGAAGGCGGCGAAGAAACCGACGAAGATGGCGCCCCACAGTCCAGCCATGGGCCCTGCCCCCGAGGCTTCTCCGAAGGCCAAGGCCAGCGGCAGAGCCACGATTCCCGCAGTCAAGCCGCCCGTGAGATCACCCCGAAGATTGCCAAGGTCTAACCACTTGCTCACACCATCACTCCTGTCTTGTTGTCGTGCGCCCCGCCGCGAGTTGCGAAATGCCCCATTCAGGGCAGGCCCCAAGGTGAGACCACCAGTCCGGCAATAGTTCGGTGAGTGTCCTTGAATTATGGCGCAGACCGACCACGCCATTTCACCGGGTGCCTCCTCTGCGCCAAGATGGGGCACTCATGCCTGTTCCGAGGGCGCCTTTCATGCACAACCACCCATCAAAATCCCCACATAAACAGAGGATTGGGTGACGTCTCCAAATGACGCCGTTTGATGCACCGTCCTGGGGCGAAAAATTGAGCGAAAGGCGTTGTAATGGCGCAACATCACAGCCAGAACGAGAAGGAATTACTGCGTTGCAAAAGTATAACATTTCAAGGTAGTTACCGTTACCTTATGATTAAAATAGAAAAAAAACTCTTGATCTTGTGATTTCTCGCCGGCAGAATCCGTAGCGATTTTGAAACAAACCGTGTTGCCAAAATCCTGAAAAAGCTGGCCCGCTTGTTGCTTATTTATAGGCCGAAAGGCAAGTGATCCTTCGGAGCCCCTCCGCAAGCCGGGCGTCAGAGGGCCTGCTCAAATTGTTTTAGTCAATCCTGGGAGAGAACTGATGAATCGAACCAAACTCGCCGCGGCCGTCATCGCCGCACTGGGTATCACCGGAGCCGCACATGCCGAAGGGGAAATGACCCCGGAAAATATCTTCGCGAAGGAGAACTTCACCGCCAACATCGCCTTCACCACCGACTATCGTTTCCGCGGAATCAGCAACTCGGATGGTGTCGCCGTTCAGGGCGGCATGGACTGGGGCTACAACGGGTTCTTCCTCGGCGGCTGGGCCTCGAACACCGAATTCTCGGATGGCAACGTGGAAGTGGACGTCTACGGTGGCTACACCTGGGGCTGGTCCGGCCTCGACTTTACCGTCCAGGGCCTCTACTACATGTTCCCGGGTGAGAGCTCTACCCGTACCGAAGGTCTGGACCCTCCGGGCTTTGACCCCTCGTTGGGCCTCATGCCGGGGGATGCAGGAACCGCATTCCCGGCCGCGCCTGCGGGATCTGTCCAGCCCTATGCGGGACAGCTACCCGACATCGACGCGAACTATTTTGAAGTCAACTTTGGCATCGCTAAGACTTTCAGCGAAACCTATCTGAGTCCCAGCATCGGTTTTGACTACAACTTCTCGCCCGATTTCTTCGGAGAAGACGGCGAGGCTCATCACTTCCAGATCTCTACCGGTATCGCCTTGCCGTTCGGCCTCTCACCTTACTTCAACGTGGGTTATCAGGAAGTGGAAGGTGATGAGTTTTCGGCATACTTCGCGACCCCCGATGGCTACGATTGGTGGTGGCTGACCGCCGGCGTGACCTACGATGTGCTCGGCTTCACTCTGGATCTGTCCTATCACTGGGTGGATCGCGGAGATGCCTGCGGCGGCGCCGGTGACCCGGCTTGTCAGTGGAATGGCGGCTTCCCGACCTTCTACAACAACTACAAGTACAGCTTGGAGAGCAACACCTCCTACCGTGACCTTGCGAACGACGAAATCGTCTTCACCATCTCCCGCTCGTTCTGAGCCTGCTGCTCCCGGCCCCGCATCGGGGTCGGGAGCAGTTCCCGCGTTTCCATCCTCCTGCGTGAGAGCACCTACCCGGCGGCAGCCTTGACGCAGCCGGGAACATTGCGCTCCGAAAAGAGTCTCTGACATGGCGCGCCGTTGTGGTCTTCTGGCAATCGAGCCTTACTGACCCTGAGACACCGCAAGCGCATCAACACCAGCCATCCCAGAGGAAACGAACCACATGGAATCCATCCTGCAAGGCGTGCTCTAGTTTCAGACCGAAGACTATCCACGCGAGCGTGAATACTTCTAGCATCT
>Ga0194123_10004412_pt1 | contig 15939 bp, 17 predicted proteins | sample TA2MahsurfametaG_5_FD_155479 | JGI IMG/M metagenome (GOLD analysis project Ga0194123, IMG submission 155479) | Freshwater microbial communities from Lake Tanganyika, Tanzania - TA2015023 Mahale A surface | ecosystem: Environmental > Aquatic > Freshwater > Lake | place: Tanzania: Lake Tanganyika... | reverse complement strand
ATCAGTAAATGCAATCGCCACATGTCCGCTAACACCCCAATCACTACCCCATGAGTTTCTCAGGATCCAGAACGATTTGCCGTACCCAACGAGGACCAAGACATGGTCAGGATCATAACCTCCTTTATCTATAGATATGATACCTTTCGTGTAGCCGTCGAGGTTCAATTGAGTGGTCGATACCGCGACCATGACGGCCCCGTATGAATACAATATTTGTTTGAGTTCGTCGTTTGTTGCTGGTATGTGAGATGAACAGAATTTGACAGGTGTACTGTTTAGGTAGTCAGCATTCATTGTTTTTAATATATTAATTTATTAAAAAAAGTAAAGGATCTGTTTGTAAATTATTTTTTTCATCGATGGTAAAGAAGGACCGATGCGTTGTTTTACTCAGATAGTGCTCTTATGCATGTTGTACGTTTCGTCCGCGTGTGGGTTTAGTGGTGGCGTCCCGCCTCATCTACACGGGTCGTGGTTGGTCCATGGAGATGCAAAAAACGAGGCAACATTTGAATTGAGCGATCGTGAGATGTTTATAACATACCGTTCAGCCGAAATCAGTATGACACCTCGTGTGACAAACGAAAACGTTATTGCTTTTCATAACCTGACTATTCATAAAAAACCAATCGTGTGGGACGTTAAAAAAATAATAACCAGTCTGTCGTATATTTCCAAGGTCAACCAAAACGGATTGAACATCCGGTATGATCTCGATGGAGATCATCTGGAGGTTTCGTGGAATGTGTCATCATCTTTACAAGGGTGTATACGTCTTGTGAGGTTTTTGAATGACACAACCAGCAGACCGGACGGTCTCGATATCAGCAATGACCCAGGCATCGAATGACAGAGTTGGGTCGGTTGCGTATGTATACGGGAGCCAAAAATTTCCAGAATTTCCCCAGTCGGCGCCCCAGGAATTCCTCGCAAGGAAAGCTTGGCGTGTATCGCTGTAGCCAATGATACATATGGCGTGTCCACCAAGCAACTCTTCGGTAGCGACATCTGGATAGGGAACTTTGCCTGTGTGTTCGGTTTTGCTCGCCATAAAAGACGAATAGACGGCAATCCCCATAACAAACGGAATCCCCTTGACAAGCACGGATTTCATTTGTGGGACTGTCAACGGGACGCGTGTATATAAAAGCGTCTGGTGTTTTTCAGCGTCGATGTACGACTTTGGCAATGGTTTTTTGAACAAGAGACGTGGATCATATATCCAGAGGCTTTCTGAACACGCACCCCACACACGGAGAGATCTCATAGTATTCCGCAGGGTTGCCCCGCTGTCTTCGTCCAGTGTTCCCTCCAAAGACCTCGTGTTGTAGTAGATAAACAACCGAGACGGAATAAAATGTTGACGCGTTTTCTTTTTATTGAGGAAAGAAAACGCCGTTGCCGCGGCATTCGCGGTGCATGATCCAATAGCACCTTGATCAAAAACTGGTGGACATGAATTTTCTAATGAAAAATCAGGGTTTAATTTGTCATTCAAGGGAGAGGTGATGTAGTAATCTCCTGGATCAACAATGGATTTTGATAGATTGAAAACCGGAACTGTTGGTGTCATATCTCTCTCTTCTACATTTGAGCAAGAAAAAAAATCCATTATACCGGGGGGGGTGTGATAAATGAATCCATAAATAAATTAATTTATTGCATCTATAGTAGAAGAATGCCAATTATTTCAAATAACTTTTCGATATTTTTTCCACAAAGCATTCCCTTCCAGCCACAAGTGTTTTATACCCCTCCTCTTGCAAATGGGAGCGCGTATACATACCCCGCACAGTTCCGACCGTACATTGCAAGAATATCAGCAACCGCGTTGGGGGTGAATAGTTTTCAACTCAACACACCGGTACAATTTTACATGTTGTAAAAAAAAGAAAAAAAATATTTTTTATTTGTAAACAAACAGAAAAATGGGTGCAGCACAGTCTTCACAAGAACAACAAACGACCACGTCTCCTGGTGCTATCCGATTTTATAGAAGCATGAGCTCGCAAGAATTCCTGACCCCTTCCCAAGTACAACAAGTCAATGAACTGACCCCAGCACAAAAGAAAGAACTCGTCGCTGCTATTAAAGAACAACAGACAGAAGCCAGCAAAGAGATTAAAGAGATCGTCAAACAAGCGGCACACAAAGCCCGAGAGCAAAAAAAATCACAGGCCTCGGTCCCAACACAACAAGTTGCCCAAGAACTGTCGCAGCAAGAAAATAAAAAATTAGCTAACCTTCCTGACTATATTCATAGTCAGGCCCAGGCTAAAATCTCAAAAGTGATTGCACGACGCAACGCCAAGGCCAAGAAAATCGTTGACGCCGAACTGAAAAAACACAAAGTCGAAAAAACGGGATGCAAAGCCTGGGCTTCAAACAAACGCAAGGACCCCGAAAATCCCAAGAACCCCGCTTCGGGTCGAAATGTCGCCAAAGATAAAAAGACGTACAACCTTATAAATAAGGTCTGTACAAAGAAGAAAGCGGCGTGCGCACAACCCGATAAAAGTCCGTTCAAGGGTGGTCGTACGTTAAAACCCGAAAGCCGACAACACAAGATCATTACAAAAATATGCAAGTAGAAGGTACCGATAACACCACATTAATTTCATTATAAATTAATGTCTCACATCTACGATAGGCTAGGTATCACACTCATCGCTATCATCGGCATTCGTCAAAACCCCAAAGGAGCTGTTTGGGAAAAAGAACCGCGCGTCCTCACCACACAAGGATGAATTTTGTCTTGCCGTATTGCAACTATAAAAGGTTTTCCGTCCGGTAATAATGTCCAAGTTATAAAACAGCCGACATTTGTATTCATTCTTGTCCGTAAAGAATTCAGCACAATTGATACAGAATTTCATGTTTGGATTGACCAGGGGAGACACACGTACCATGTATCCTTTGCAGGCAACAATCAAAAGATACCAAAGATGATGAAACTTCATTTTCTTTCATACGGTGATTTATTTATTTATATTTGATAATGAACCGCTTTTCTTTTGGGTACGGATCCGTTCCCGGATCAAAATGCTTGTCGTTTGAAAAAGAAGAGATAAAAGGCGAACTCCCAAGTCGAAAGAGTTCGCTAGCGACACGTTCCAGGTATGTCCCATCGGGATACCCATATTCTCCGTACAATGACGTTTTTTTGTGGACCCTTCCCATCCGGACCCTTTTGTGCGTACGGCCATCCATTGCAAACAGATTTTGTTTTTTAAAAGCGTCTTTCATCAGACCCAGAATAATCCTTCCCTCAATAGTATCTGGGATGTAGAACACTAAATATGTTATCCCGGCAATGAGATATGTGCATTGAAAGAAAAAATGTGGAGGGTTTTTCTCTTTTTGTGAGTTTTTTATATCCATGGTATTTGGGATGTGTTGTATGAACAGTGTTCCGGGTTCCTGGGGATGGAAAGCCTCGTTGAAATTGTAAGAAACAAGATTACCGTAGATGAATTTTTCATCGTCAGAGCCGTGAATGTCGATGGGAAATCCGACTGATGGTTGACCACACCATATAGTGCTCTGATCTGTTATGTAATGCTCAAACAGTTCTTTTTCAATCAGGCGGCCTGTCTGACGCAGTTGAAGGAATCCGTCATGAATATTTTGTTGTTGCGCGGTAATAATGTTGTACATTCGTGGACTGCCGTCGTGTTTTTTTATCAGTTTCAATTGGTCTTTTGGAATAAGAAAAGGATAGATTGTGGAGTAGACAAAACACTTTCTTGCTTCATCTGGGGAAATGGGTCGTCCGATCCCATAATAGAACACGGGATTATTGGTGGCTTTTCTATGGCTTCTCTCGTTGTTGAGAAAATGTCTTTTTATCTTGTTGACGATTGTTGTTTGGTGGTGCTTTTGAGAATGGAGAAGAGGAAGCAGTTCCTTGTGCATGTGTTCCCATAACTCTTCCCGGAGGGTTCGACGACTACCGGGAGTATCGGGTAAACGGCAGTCTTTTATCAGACGGTCTTCACAATCGAAGAGGTCGTTCAAAAAATAATATGCTGTAGTTGCCATAAATTTATTTATTCATAAATAAATTCACCATAACTTAATTTATTTTTAATTTAATTTATTGAAATAATGGCTATTTTTAATACCGTAGACGCAATAAATTAATTTGTGTACAAATTAATTCATTGCGACATCGGTCCGTCATTATGAGTTCGTATTGTGCATTCAAGTAAACTTGAATGCAAACTTGGCGGTTACTCCGTAAGGACGCGTCGCATCAGGCGACGACGGTGTGTCATTCAACGGTAACCACTTTTGCAAGGTTCCTCGGGAAATCCGGATTATGCCCGAGGTGGATCGCAAGTTCGAGGGCAAAAATCTGCAACACAATATTTGCAAGAAGGAATGCCCATGGCGTGTCGGGAAGGATACAGATATCGAGTTGATCGTGTTGAGTATCAGTCATCAGGTCATGAAACGACTGACAACATAGCAAAATGACACGAGCTTCTCGCGCAAGAACCTCATTCAGGGCATTCAGGGATTTGCTGTACCCTTCCTTCACGGTTGCGATAAAAAACACAAGCATCCCTGAATGCAGGAGTGCGAATGGTCCGTGTTTCAGTGCGCCACACGGATATGCCTCCGCATGAACGTAGCTGAGTTCCTTTATTTTGAGACTACCTTCCTGTGCAACATGAAAATCGAAATGCTTCCCGAGAAGAAGAATAGAACTAATGGAACTCAATGAACCGACCCATGAGATAACGGTTGGATGGATCGTGGCAAAAAGTTGCTCAATATGTTCAGAAACGTTGAGGACATCGTGCGCTTCGTCTTGATCTATATGACATCTATAAAACCATCGTGAAACAAGCCATAAAACAATGACCGATGATGTAAATGATTTTGATGAGGCCACTCCGCGTTCCCGTCCACAATTCATATAGACCCCCGCATCAACCGTTCGTGCGATGAGCGAATCCACCACATTGATGACACCAAGCATCACAAAATTGTGGTCGGCTTGTCGGAGTTTTTCGAGGAGGATGTACAGATCAAGGGTTTCACCGCTCTGAGAAATAAATACACAACACGACCTCCCCGGGACACGTGGAAGTTCACGGACATCAAATTCAGACGCGTTGTATGCCTGGACAACATTCAGACCCGAGCACTCTCGGAAAAAATGTGCACCTATGAGTGCTGAATGAAAACTCGTGCCACACCCAAACAAATAGACATTTTGACATTCCTCAAGTTGACTGGTTATGCGATCAAGCCCACCTAATCTGATGGAATTGTATTGGAGCCTCGACCCGAAATTCAGTGCTTTTTGTACCGCGATTGGTTGTTCCCATATCTCTTTTTCTGTAAAACACCTGAAACCGGTCATGGACACGTTTTTCTCCAATTGGAGACTATCACTCCGATACGTTCGTTTTTCATCTGTCCCTCTGAACGCGCGGATATGTACTTTGGTGAATTGACATGTGAGGACATACAAGCTGTTGTCTTGAAGCGCGATATAGTCGTTGACATTGTGTGGGAACGCGCTTTTTTCTGATGTAATAATCCCAATCGTTTGCTCGGTATTTATTCCAATAAGGATAGGACTGCCTCGTCGGGCACAAAATAAATAAGTTGGAAGGGAGACGTGTTGAACGATAATGCCGTACGTTCCCTCGAGGTCGGTGGTGACACAGTCAATACTCAAGGCCATTCTTTCAACAATGTCGTCGATATGACGAAAACTTTCGTAAAATGTTTCGGCAATGAGGTTTACAATGACTTCAGTGTCTGTTGTCGAGCGAAAAACAAAGTGTTTTTGTAATAATCGGGTTTTGAGTTCCTGATAGTTTTCAATAATGCCGTTGTGAACGACACTGATTTCGTTCTTTAATGTGTCTACATGCGGGTGTGCGTTCTCCGTGGTCACATTGCCATGTGTTGCCCATCGTGTGTGAGCAATCCCATTTTGTATATTATGTGTATCATCGGTCAAAAATTTTAATACCTTGTCTTTTGAGATACTTTTTTCGATACGAAATCCTTGTTCGTCAAGCAAGGCAATGCCCATTGAATCATATCCTCTGTTTTGCAATTCCAACAGGCCATCGTAAAGTATTGACTTGACGTGCCAATTTTTTATAGTTGATAACACTCCAATTATTCCACACATGCTTTTTATTTTCTATATTGTAAAAGCAATAAATTAATTTTACCGTACCGTAGATGCAATAAATTAATTTGTTCACAAATTAATTTATTGCAATATCGGTCCGTCACTATACGCCTATGAGTTGATTGTCCTTCAATTGAAGGTATTGTCCCTAATGGCTATTGAAAATAGCCATTAGAGAGAGGGTATACCAAAAATCGTACCTTGACAATCCAAGGTACGATTTCTGGTATGTGCATGTTTGTTTAAGAAAATGCGTCCTCTTAATTAGAAACAACTATGGAAGTCCGACTCAATAATAAGGTTTATATTCAAGCAGAAGAAATCGTCCGCAACCATCCTGAGGTCTTCAAATCAGGTAAGAAAAAGGCACGTAATATCCTCGAATTCGAATTCAAACGTATCCCTGAAGAAGAGTTTATTTTTGGGTCTCATGTGAAAGCGGGGTGGAAAGAGTCCACAAAAGATAATAATAGAGCCAAACTCCTCATTACGAAATCATATCTCGAAGAATATCTTAGATTATCTGTTCTCAATCAAGGATCAATTCCTGACATACAACGACCACAGGTGATAATGTCTGATATCAAAGACGCCCCTCCGATTTTAGATCTGACGGAATCAGAGAAATTTAAGGATCATAACGGAGCAATTCTCGAGATTGAAGTACGAGGGGAACGTGATGAAGATGAATGCTTCTTTAGAGTGAAAGATGTGGCCGCATGTTTTAATGATATTCGCCTCAAAGATCACATTCTTGAGAAAACTACTGGATATTCCCCACAAGATCATTTCCTATTTTTCTATCGTCCCCAGAATCTGGGGACGATAGGTGGAGAACAAAAAGACAAAGAACTTTTTCTCACCTATCTTGGGATGCTTCGATATCTGTTTGTCTCGAGAAATCCTAATGCAAAGGCTTTTCAAAAATGGGCATCGAAGATCCTTTTCGCCATGCAGATGGGTACAATCGAACAAAAACAATCCGTAGGAGCCGAACTGTTTGGTGTTTCTCCTGAGATCATCTCCAAATTTTTTGGGACGTGCTGTGTCCGAGACATCCCCATGGCATATCTCCTGAAACTAACCGAACCTCTTGAAACGATGACCGTTCCCCACGGTGAACATAAAGATTGGTTGGTGGTAAAAGTCGGACAACATGGAAAAGAGGAACGAAAAACGGGTGTTATTGGTCGTCTGAAAGGTCATCAGCAAGAGTTCAAAGAATTCAAGGATACCATGGAGTACATGCATTTTGTGTTTGTTGACCCCATGTATGTGAGTGAGGTAGAGACAAGAATCAAAGAATATTTTTCAGAATTCCGATTGGATTATGGAAATAAAGCAGAACTGTATCTCGTCCATAAATCAAAACTGGAAGATGTGAAGAAATTCTTTCGACAATTGTCCATTGAATACAGTGGGAATCATGCGGACATCCAGCGAGAACACGACAATACAAAGTTACGGATGCATGATATGGAGAAAGAGAACCGTCATCTCAAAGAAATAATGCAACAGACAGAATCGTACTACAAAAATATAATGGACAAGACACAGATTATCATCGATAATCTGCAAGAACGAGTGGCGGAACAAGCGGAAACCATTCGAACACATGCAACAACAATCAAAGCATTTATTACACGACTGATCCCGTCATAAACTTATTCTTTCATTTCATACATACCAAAAATTGTACCTTGGATTGTCAAGGTACAATTTTTGGTATACCCTCTCTTTAGGGACAATAAATTAAATGAGAAACAAATTAACTTATGGCGATGACGGTAGATGCAATTCATATAGTGCAATATTTATAAGCCTCTGCGTTACGTACCGTAGATGCGATACATTCATTTCTTAAATTTACGGCTATAAAAAAAAAAGTTCTCTTGTCAAAAAGAAAATGCAACGGATCAATGACACAACTTTTACAATCGCGGGGTACACATTTTCTACAACGCAACCATGTTCTGTGTACAAGGGAAAACGAAAACAGCCTCTTCTTGAGATGGTTGCCGCATTGAATATTCCTCATACACAAAAAGACACGGCAACAGCCTTGTGTGACAAAATTAAAGACCACATCAAAAAGCTACCACATGCACCAAGCCGACCGCATACTCAACATGCACCGGTACCAGCACCGAGCGTTCCCCATCCCAAAGACAAATCATCTGATGTACGACGCGTCCCAGGTGGTCTGTTCTACAAAGGAAAAGAGTATTCTCTGACGAACTGTGATAAATTCATTCCGAAATTCAAATTAGATGACCTAAAAAAAATCGCAAAAGACCTCGGGTTGTCATCGGATGGAGCTAAAAAGGTAATATGTGAACGTATTCGTGGCATGAAACCTGGACATGCTCCGGCGAAAGCCCCGTCACCAGCAAAACATCCAACACCTAAACCAGCAGGGGTCGAAACCAAACAAGAGCTGAATAAGCTCACGATACCCCTGTTGAAAGCCCTTGCTAAAACCAGGGGTATCAAATTGAAGAAAGGAGATAAAAAAGCAGACATTATTCAAGCACTTCTAAAGGCAAAACCACCAACACCCGCAAAATCCCCCACACCGGCAAAGGAACCGTCTCCGGCAAAGTCCCCATCACCGGCAAAAGCACCATCACCGGAAAAACCGGCAGAAACACAAAAAGAGCTTGATAAACATAGTGTCAAGGAACTGAAAGCACTCGCAAAGAAAAAGGGGATATCACTGTCGGGTCTGAAAAACAAAGCGGAATTCATTCAAAAAATCAAAAAAGCATCAGACCCGACAAAACCACACACACCCGCAAAAACACCGACAGATACAGACAAGGTCGAAAGGCGGTCCCCAACTCTTCACCCATCTCATCCTGAGACAATGTCTGCACAAGAAATCCGCGAAGCAATCCGCAAGTGTTTGAAGCTTCCTGCTTAATTTTTTTTTGAAAAGCAGTTTAAAGATATATTTTTTACATAAAAAACAGCGCCTCTTTGGCTTAGTGGTAAAGCGTTTGTCTTGTAAACAAAAGATCGACAGTTCGATTCTGTCAAGGGGCATATTATTCCGTAGACGCAATAAGTAGACAAAGTTGGCGACTTTACTCGCCAACTTGGTTTCATTTATTTTCAATAAATGAAATGAACCGCCATCGCCATTACCGTAGATGCGATACCGTAGACGCAATAAATTAATTTGTATACAAATTAATTTATTGCTATATCGGTCTGTCATTATACGCCTATGAATTAATTGTTCTTTAATAAAAGGTATTGAAAATAATGGCTATTTTCAATAGCCATTATTTTCAATAAATTAAATTAAAAACAAATTAACTTATGGCGATGACGGAGGCACATTAATTTTTTTCTCATGAAACAATAAATATGGATCTGAAGAAAAAAAAACCGGTGTACCAAACACTCGCAAAATCATATGAACAATACGCGCCACCTGTAACTCTGCCGTATCCTGACTGGGTGAATTATGTATCCTCTGGAGACAATACATTGTATGGAGATGCCATCGTTCCCGGTGGGACGACAGATGATGGTGCGGTATACACTGGACACGTACGACAAAACCCGTGGACCGCCGGATATCCCATGTACGACTAATGAACAGCTTTACGGTTGCCGAGACGCCGGTGTAAAAAGTGAAGAGTTATTGTGAAAGACATGATCAAAATGTCTTGCTGTAGATGCGACCTTGTACAAAAGGGTCATAGCTTAAAGTGACCCATTTTTATCTTGACACAGGAACACACGCACACACAACAATGATGGACTTTTCAGCACTTTTTACCAACTGTCGCTTGAAGATCCAAGAGGTCTACAGCGCTCTCAAGGAGCGAAAGATTGACGGTGTGGATATTGGACCAGAGCCTGACACGCTTCGATGGAATTTTCAGGTCGACTTCAAGGGCACTGGCTATTCTCTCTCCATCTCGGTCCCCCCTGATATGACCTTTGGGTACTGTGAAACGGCTCTCCTTTCAGGAAAGGGTATTATCTACCGCGGTGATTGGGGGTATTCGGACATCGCGAGATTTCGAGACATTGATGAGCTTGTGGAAGAGATAAAGAGGCTCGGTAGAATGATGCAGGCTGATGGAAAGGAGCCTTGACACGTTTCTGCCGTAGATGCGCGCATGTACCCTTTTGTCCAAACATGTCAAAAATTAAAAATAAATTAAAACGAATAATAAAGAAATGCAAGTGGAACGACTTGATCACGAAATCGCTTCGGTGCGTCGTCTTTTAAAAAATCTAGAAAACGAAAGACGATCGACGATACACGAACAGCACACTCGTATCGAACACGATATTCACACCGTCCTCAAAAATATGATTGAGGACCCTCGTCCCCAGTTTACCGAAGCCTGTATCGAACAGACACACGCGCTTTTAAAACAGATGTCTGATCTGCGTGGTAAGAGCGGTGAAACACTGCCGTTTTCCAAAAAAACCCAGATGCAACTCAAACGCTTTGAAAAAGTTTTGGATGGCACCAAAAGACAACGGGTCGTCAAGAAAAAAAAGAAAGCCCTGTCGCCATATAACAAATACATGAAAAAAGAAATCCTGCGATTGAAAAAAAAACACGCCGACGAAACTCATCAAAATATTTTTACAATGGCTGCTCACAACTGGGCGACCGCCCCGCAAAATCCTGTCAATGCAAAGTAAAACCGGTGAATGTCATTATTTTCCACAAGGTGAATTTTGAAGAGTACAATCATTGATATTGATATTGAGATAGACAAAAGTTTGTCGTGTTATCTGACATGGGAGTTTGACATGGAGTTGAATAATGAAAGGGTTGTCTTTATCCCAAGAATATGTTATATACTTATGGGCATTGAATGTTTTTGATTGTATTGTAAGGATACCGCTTAATTTACCCTCAAAAGATATTTGGACGGGTTTTGGTTCTATTTGTGTTCCATCAATAGTAATGGTATATTCATTGTCAGTGGTTGGGGATAACTCTAAAGCAAGACAGAAATTCCACATTCGGAAATTTTGTTCAGGTTTATTCAATAGTGTACTACCGTCATCGCCATTACTTAATTTGTTTTTAATTTAATTTATTAAAAAGATTGGCTGTTTGAAACAGCCAATCTTTTTAATGCCTTTAAGTAAGGGACAAATATGTTATAGGCGTATACTGACGGACCGATATTGCAATAAATTAATTTGTAAACAAATTAATTTATTGCATCTACGGTAGGAATATATCCCACGGTTCCATATGAGAATGTACCATTGGTGACATCCACCTCGATATTTTTAAAGAAAACGGAAAGATTTGCAACGGGGACACTCATTCTATTAGAGATGCAATAAATAAATAAATCAATTTATCGCATCTACGGTATGATAAAATGTGTTTATTACCGATCGAAATTATAAACAAGATTTTACTCTTCAGGCCTACACATCCTCTCGCCAAAATCTTTCGAGAGAGCCTGCGCACACAGTGTGTTATCTGTCGGGAACCACTCCTCTTCCGTGGGAAGTATGACCCTTCTCCGATTAAATATTATGGGTCGTGTTGTGACACGTGCGATATGTTGTTTATTTCATTGGCTCATCTTTTTTAATTTTCAAGAGTGTTAAAAAGTATCTGAAGAATACAGGGATACCACTTTTTCAACAATAGGGTGTCGGATAATATGATTGTCATCGAATTTGACAAACCCGAAACCATCCCGTATCATCTCATACGGGTTTTCAGTGTATCGTGTATTGAGACGTCCAGTGAAATCGTCCAATCCATTCAATCCACGGAGGTCGCTCTGTTTTAGATCGCCATTGATAAAAAGACGTGAACACGGACCGACCCGTGTCAGGAGCATCAGCATCTGGTTCGGTGTCGTATTCTGCGCCTCGTCCAAGATAAGGACGGTGTCCTTCAGAGTACGGCCCCTCATAAACCCCAACGGACACACCTCGATCTTGTGGTCTTGGATCATCCGCTCGATCTCCCGTGGCGTGTAAAACTCGTGAAGGTTGTCGTAGATGGGACGTGTCCACGGGCTCATTTTATCTTGGATATTTCCAGGCAAGAACCCGATCTCTTCATTTTCGACGGAAACGGTCGGACGTGTTATAATAATTTTCTGTGCCTTTTTTAAAGACACAAGTCCAAGTGCTTCTTGGCAGGACAGGAGTGTTTTCCCTGTCCCGGCACTTCCAACTCCAATAACAATAACCTTTGTCGGGTCGCGCAAAAACTCTTGAAATTTTTGTTGTTTTGTGTTGAGTGGAGAGAATTTTGGAGTGAATGCTTTCACGCTTGTTCTCAATGTACATAACACCGTCATTATATACCAATTGAACAAAATTTTCATTTATACAGATTATCTACTGTTTTTAAACAACAGTTGTTTCTGTTTTTGTCTCATCGTCTTTGTGTTGGTTCCGTTGGACAAGGTAGATAATCAACCAAATCAGACCGCCCAATAGAATAAGCCCGAAAAACACACACATAAAAATAATAGCCATTTTATTCTGTTGCTGCTTCAACGCAACGTACGCCTTTGGGTCCTTCTTTGCAAGCTGTGCCTGGGATTTTCCCTGATAATACGAGTAGATGCCTTGAGAAATAGCAGAACCGGCGGCTAATTGATTTTGAGAAAACGTTGACATTTTTTCTGTTGAAAGAAAAAAAAATAATAATCATACGACGTCTGTCCGCGGGCGACATTTCAAATGTCGCCCGCGGCATATTTAAAAGTCAAAACTTCACTATGAAAATACATGTCCATTCATCGATTAAATAGTTTTATCAAGGAAAATTTCCACGACGTCATTGATTACTGGATTGAGCGACAAAAGGTCCGATATGTACGGGTCATCTCCCGCAAAACCGGCAGGTTATTCATGCTCCGGGTTGCCGATTTCAATATAGAATACGACGTGTCCGCGGATAACAGGGACCCTTTTATGAAAACTCAGGTCCTTCATCTTGAAGCCGTTCGAGAAGACGATGATATTCCCGCAACACTCTATAAACTGTACGATACATTTCTTGGTGCTTTCCCCGAGCATCGGCACCGCTTTGTTCTTCATCAATCTGATTATTTCATCGAGACACGGACAACGGTTTTTCGTATCGCAAACTACCCATCGGATGCCTACTATAATTTCTATCTTCACATCGACCTGGAATGGTTTTATGAAAACCTGTACATTGTCAACCATGAGATTGAAAGGAGCATGACGGGAATAGAGCATAAGTCGACAAAAATGTACACCGGTTTCATTCCAATGTATACGAATGTGATCCGGAGTGTAGAGAAAGATTTGAGTAGCATCCAATCGACGTGGACATACTATGAAGAACAGATACATCTCCTCTCACGGACCACGAAATTCTTTATTTCCATCTGCAACACCGAGTATGAATATCAGAATGAATTGTTGGAGATGAATAATATGAGAGCCGAATCACTATCATTTCACGATACGATCCGTCGTTCACACCGACGAAAAATCCTGCATGAAAAGATGACAAAGCTTCGCGCTCTTCATATTGCGACGATCGATAAGATCATTTTTTATCAGTCTATTAAAAATAATATATTGCTTCATTTCCTGTACTTTATATCGGACATTACATTGCTCCTCGCAAAATTTCATTCTCATTTTCTTGAACTTGAGAATCTTATTCCAACTCGAGAAAAACAAAAACTTTTTTTTCACCAATGACACGATTTATGTGAATAAATGATATTTTTCAAAGAGTATTGTATTTTCATGAATATAATCCTCCTCATCTATTATTGTGTTTTCAATGTTTTGATACAATACATATCTGTACTTTATATTTGCTTCTTCTCGTGTTCTATACGTATGGTGCCAACTTGCAACTATAGGAATACTTTTACACATGAGTACTTCATAAAATCGAAAACTCCAAGGAGCGTCCCCGGCGGGGCATAAAACAAACCTGCTTTGACACATTCTTTCAAAATAGTCCATGTTTTCTTTGACGATGCGGTATTGAGTTTTTTTTGATTGACTGTCTTGACACTGTTTAGGACAAAAGCCTAATATCTTATGTGATTGATCAAATTCTCCAAGAAGTTTCCAGTCAGGGTCATGATCAGTATTAATAAAAATAGAATTCAGAGTAAAATACTTTTTTGCAAAGTCAATCACCCACTGTCTTTCTCTAGGCGCTGATTTAATTGATCCAATAAAACAAAAATCATAAATTTTATTATGATTTAATTCATTCATGTCATTGTAATATTTTTTGGAAAACAATGCGATCGGAGGACGGGCGGAAGCCTCTTTTGGATCTAAACCTTTTTCTTGGAGTGCTTCTTCCATATGATACTGTAATGCCATGTATCCCTGACACCAACCCAGATGTAGATTATTCATGAACTACCTATTATAGAACAATATATAATATTTTGTTGGCGTTGTAAGGAATTTACTTTTTCACCTTTTTCTCTTTTTTCATTTCGTGCATTGGCGGGTCCGTCATAATTTGACGTTTTTGAAACTCTTCCATGAGGAGTTGACATAATTCTTCTTTCTTGAATGACGCAAAGTACAAGACAAAGTTTTCACTGTCCTTCTCATTTTTTGAAACAAAACGAGAGAATTCATCCATCACGCGTTCATGTTTTTCACGTAATTTTTTCAGTTGGTCCATCATTGTTGGGTGTCTGATAATATTCCATTCCTGGACATGGAGGCTTGGCGTTTTTTGAGGAAAACGTATACCCAGCACCCAGACATAATACAGCAGGTCACACACTTTGAAGGTGTCGCATGTCTTTCCTTTTGTTTTTTCTTTCTTGTCCTTGAGGTCCTTCTCATCCTTGCGGACATCTCGTATTTTGAATTTGTTGTCTTCCAAGAAGCCATATATTTTGTACTTATTTTTTGTTATATATCGTTGAATAAACTCCGGACTGTTATGGTCGGTCCGTTCTTCAACCTGTTCAATGGGTTCAGGTAAAAGTGGGAGTTGTATGGGTGTCTTTTCGTCATCAGGGACGATCCGACTATCAGACCACTTGAAAAACTTTCCATCCCGGAGGAGATGATAAGAGCCATCACCATTTATCAGAATGGATTGTGAAAAAAGATGGGTACGAGACCATTCAGCCCAATCCATACACCGGGGATCGCAGTCTGGAGGTCGTTCGGTCAAAAGACGGAGAACCTCCTCCTGGATCAATTTCTGCTGGGGTGGGGTGAAATATTTAAAAAGACGTCGGGCGTCCTCTGTATTCCTGTTCTCGACGAGTTTGGCAAAGAGTGTTTCGAAAACCGGTGTGTACGAGACCATGTCTTCTGACAATCTTTTAAATGTTGAGTGTGTGTCGAAATTTGGAAAGCGGGCGTAGTACGACATCCACGCCGGATCGCCGACCCATGACAGAGCAACCCTGTCGTCGATAAGAAAAAAGACATCATCATGACGGGCAACATACAAAAGGCGACCATCCTTGTATCGGATAGGTATCGGTTGTGCGATGAGCCAGTAGACTGCTTCGAAAACCTGTTGTTGAGTAAACCCATCTGGACATAACGTGTCCCATAAATCTTGGAGAGATATGGAAAACCTGACACCCAATAGCTCCTGTACCTTTTCAACCAATGTCTTAAAATGCTGTTTCGAATAGTAGAGATTGAATGTTGTCAGGTCCAGATCGTTCTCCGGAATATCTTTTTGTGTTATTCCATCGCACGTATAGTCACATGGTTTGTACATGCATTCGGGTGAGAGATCTAGAACATCTTGGCGACGCTTGTTGTCA
>Ga0194123_10004411_pt1 | contig 15939 bp, 16 predicted proteins | sample TA2MahsurfametaG_5_FD_155479 | JGI IMG/M metagenome (GOLD analysis project Ga0194123, IMG submission 155479) | Freshwater microbial communities from Lake Tanganyika, Tanzania - TA2015023 Mahale A surface | ecosystem: Environmental > Aquatic > Freshwater > Lake | place: Tanzania: Lake Tanganyika... | reverse complement strand
ATGTATGCCCACTTTATCAATCTCAAAATTTATAGCAAATGTGTCATTCTCAAAATGTAATGATTTATTTATTACTGGATGAGTCATTCGAAGGCTATAAAATAGATATTTACTTGAACAAGAAGTAAGCAAAAGAACTATGACTAAAAACTTTATTGAATTTCGAACCATGGTGTTATAGGTTTATTATAAATTACAAAATTGTCTTCCCGCTTACATATTACAATCTGATAATTATCTTTCCCCATACCAATACTCCGCCAGCATACTCACCATCTCGGCTCTACCCTTACCAATATACTTCAAAAATGATGATTCTGATTTGTGCCCGGTAGCAGCCATGATGATCGGAGTGGGAATTTTTCCAAAGTGATTGGTAGCAAAAGAACGACGTCCAATGTGGGAGCTTACAAGTTTCCACTTAGAAAATATTCCTTGTTTTTTTCGAGTAACATTAACCAAACGGTCTCCTCTCTTAACGCGAATCACTTCAGCCATAGTTCCTTGCACTTCATCTTCGATTCCGGCAAGCTTGCAGACCTTCTTGATGTAGTCATTATACTTGTCATTAGAGATTGCTCTAGGGAACTCTCCCCCGCCATCCTTGATAATGCGCATAACAGTAGGATGTAGTGGCAGACTCACGGGAGCCCCGGTCTTTTTCTGTACAAAGTCCAGATAAGGGATTCCTTTTACATACCTAATATTCTTAACAGTGTTCCGCTTAAAGTCAGAAACACGTTGCGCAGTGTAGCAACTTATCAAAAGAGAGTTTCTGGCATTACGCAAATAATCAAATTCTAGCTCCACCGACTCAATTAACTTGATTTCTTCTTCCGAAAGATATATCGGAGGCACCTCTTTGTTCTTAACACGAATTGCCTTGAGTTGATAGTTCACCTCTACCCCATTTTGCTGAGCATGATAGCAAATGGTCTTAATGAATTTAATACTGCGATTCACGGTACCCAAACTGTATTTCTCAGATTGAATCAGGTAGCGGTGATAATCTTTATGAAAAGTCTGGCCTACATCTTTTACTTGGTATTTACGACACATATGTCGCTCAAATCGAAGAATTCGATCTCTATTAGGGGCTATCTTTTCATAAAGCTCATCAGATATCACTCCCTTTTGTTGCTCCGCATATAGATCAAAGTAATCTACAAGACCTGTTGGGACTTCGTGTTTTTCTATAGTAGCGTGGTTAATAAAATCTCTCAGCCAATCTGAACTAATTGCCTGCTTTCCTTCGGAGTCGTTATAATGGCCAAGTATACTGCTGCGCAAACTAGCAAGCGATTTTGTAAGATTGCGCATTTCATCATTACGGTTGTGCTTCGGCGCGCCTTTGGCTGCGCTCCAGTCCTCTACATCAACTACCAGCTTTGTCTTTGCCTTCGCATCGACCTTACGACTATCCCGCATGCGGACGTATATCACTGCGGGACTCTCCTTTGATTGTATATAAAAATGAACTGAGGCCATACCCAAAGGTATGTTTTACCAATGAAAATTCTAGTCCACCGTTAGTCCACCGTTTCATTATTTGTGTTACTTTGGAGTACTGAATTTTTGTTTATTCTTGTTGTTATCTTTCGAAATAACACTTTATTATACAACGATTTATGAGGCTTTTTTAACTGATTTTCAAGCGATAATTGAGACCTCCAAAAAGGGGTAGGTTACAATCCCTCTGCAACCACCGCTATCACTTGTTCAACCCATGCCGCATGCTGCTCCTCCGTAAATCCGTGCTGACGCTTGTATTCGGAGAGATAAACGGCCTTGCCGTAATGCTCGATGCGCAGGGGGAATTCGGGGAGATCGTGGTCGTACACCCGATAACACTCGATGCCTTGTCGGCGGGCCTGGCGACCCAGGTGTCGTTGCACTTTCACCAACCGATTCCGAAACATCTCCATTCGTTCCTCGAACATGCCTGCTTTTTGACGAAATTAGCACTTCCATGTACGCGGTCGTAGATATTGAAACCACCGGTTCCCACGCCGGAGAGGGTATGATCACCGAGATCTGCATTTTGATCACGGATGGCGAGAAGCTACTCGAGCGGTGGGAATCACTCGTAAATCCCGAAATGCCTATTCCCCCATTCGTACAACGGCTTACCGGAATCACCGACCGAATGGTGGCTTCCGCTCCGCGTTTTGCTGAACTGGCTGAACAAGTCCATCAACTCCTCAACGGAAAGACATTCGTGGCGCACAATGTTCAATTCGATCACTCCTTTCTTGATACGGCGCTGCAACGGAACGGATATGACTTAAAGGGCAAACGACTTTGTACGGTGCGGTTGAGTCAGAAAATCTTTCCCGGACAGATCTCCTACAGCTTGGGGAAACTTTGCCGCGCACTCGACATCCCACTCAAAGAACGGCACCGCGCTGCAGGCGATGCACTGGCCACACTCGATCTTTTTTACCGGCTGCTTAAAAACGATCGGCAAGGTATCATCAAAAAATCCCTTCCGAAAAGCAAATCGGAAACCAAATGGCCGCCCCATGTGCCGCTGGCCGACATCGACAGCCTGCCCTACACCCCGGGGGTATATTATTTCCTGAACCAACAAGGCAAAGCCGTATATATTGGAAAAGCCAAGAATATTCGGTATCGGGTGAATAGCCATTTTACCGGAAGAACCCTGACGCGACAACGGCTGCGGTTCATGGAATACGTGTATCGGATCGCGTACAAAGAATGCGCGACCGACCTGATGGCACAAGTACTGGAATCGATCGAGATCAAACACCAATGGCCCAAGTTCAATGCCGCGCAGAAAAAACGAGAGGACGTGTACGGAATTTTCACCTTCGAGGACCAGCAAGGATACCTGCGGATTGGGATCAACCGCGTGCTCTCCGGCGAACCACCCGTGCGCAGTTTTCATTACCTAACCGACGGTCAAGCCCTGGTCCGCAAACTCATTCAACAACATCAACTCTGTCCTAAACTCTGTTTCCTGCAACGCTCCTCCATTCCCTGTCAGGATAAATTGGCGGGAAAGTGTTTGGGGGCCTGTGAGGGAGTGGAGGAGTCATCGCGCTATAACCAACGGGTAAAACAAGCCGTTGAATCACTTCGTCAATTACCCAGTTTTGCCCTGATCGACAAAGGCATCCGCGCCGGCGAACGCTCCTGTATCCTGATCGTAGAAGGAGCCTTTCACGGGATGGGATACCTGCGCGAAAATCATCCGATCGATCGAAAATTTCTGGAAAAGAAAATCCCGAAAATGAGAGAGAATAATTTTGTGCGCAACCTTGTGCTGGGCCATGCCTTACGGAATCCTGAAAAGATTGTGCAAGTATGAAAAGTCTGGATAGTTTGGATAGTTTGGGAGTTTGGGCAGTTTGGGAGTTGTACATTTGGGTTTAAATAGTTTATATATGAAAGTTAGATTTTTAGGTTTTGTAAGTTTTATGTTGATTACGGGGGTGGTGATAGCGCAGAAGCCGGGGGCGCCTGTGAAAACAACCACATCCAAATATGCGGTGCCGGTGTTAAAAACCTTGTTGGATTCAGCCAGTTATGCCGTGGGGGTGAGTGTAGCTAATTTTTATAAGCAGCAAGGGGTGGCGCGCATCAATGCCGATTTGGTAGCCAAGGCCATTACCGATCAGTTGCAAGACGGAAAAGTATTGATGGATGAAGCCACGGCCAATGCGGTGATGAATAAATTCATGAGTCAGTTGCAAGCGGAAAAATCAAAACCCAATATTGAAGCAGGGCAGAAATTTCTGGCCCAAAATAAATTGCGTCCGGAGGTGAGGACAACGGCCAGCGGACTCCAATACGAGATACTCCGCGACACAGTAGGTGAAAAACCGGGGCCCACCGACAGCGTCACTTGTCACTACCGAGGCACCTTCCTCGATGGCAAAGGGTTCGATAATTCATACGACCGGGGCGAGCCAATCACGTTTCCGCTCAATGGGGTGATCCGAGGTTGGACAGAAGGGCTTCAACTCATGTCTGTCGGATCCAAATACAAATTCTATATCCCCTATAATTTAGCCTACGGAGAATTTGATATGATGTCGATCCCCGGCGGATCTACACTGGTTTTTGAGGTTGAATTGATCGGGGTAAAACGTAGCGGTCAACTCCCCTAACATCTGGGCTTCCCATTTACCTTGCACAATGTTAAAGGCTCCAAATTCGGAGCCTTTTTAAATAAATGTGGGGGGAGAAAAGACGTTCCCCCCTACGGTGTCTAATCCGTACCCTTAAAACTTATGACTTACTGGCGTAGGATCCATTCTTTTTGAATCAGTTCTCCGTTTTCCCAGAGCGTGAGTTGGTAGGTTCCCATCGAACAGCCGGAGAGATCGATCGTATAGTTACCTGCATTTAATTTGGAGCGTTGTTCCAGCAGTTGTCCGTTTAAATTATACAGGCGCCATTCGATGTTGCTGCCCCAATCGGCCGGAAGTTGCAGGGTGATTGCTCCGCCGGTTTGATTAGGCCCAACCTTTGCCGCCGATTTAGCGGTGTTGCGGATCATGACCACTTTACTGTAGTTGAAACGCCCGTCAAAATCGACTTGAACCAAGCGATACACTAAGGTGCCGGTGGGCGGTGCTTCATCCCAGAATTCATAGCTGCGGGTACTGAGGCTGTTGCCGGCGGCTTGTACAATGCCGATGCGGGTATATTCGCCCCCGTTGGCGGTTTTCCAGTTCAGTTTCACGCGATCTCTTACTTGCTCACCCCTAAAATCAAGCCAGGTTACGGGAAGGGGGCTGGCTGCCAGTGGGGAAGTGTTCATGGCATACCCATCACCGCTACCACCCTTGAAAAGGGCATCATTCAGGGGGTCGTATTCGATTGTTGTCCAATTGACGTTATCGGATGACCATTCAATAGCCATTCCACCGCTACAACAGTCCTCATATCCTAAATAATCGATGATAGTGAATGAAGAAGAAGTAAGGGTAATAGGCGACGTGGTTCTAGTAGCATCCCAATTACCATCTTATCCTGAGTTAAAGTAAAGATCCGTTCCAGCAACCTGGAAAAGGTGGCCATACTGAAAATCTCCACGAAACCGAAACCAGATTCGCGCACCGACCAATGCGGATGTGGGAGTGAAGATAGACCGGAGCCGAATGGCTAAATTTTGATAGGCCCCTGAAGGAGTACAAATGGTTTGGGGGGAAAGCGGTGATGACATGGTACCCGTAGTTGTCAACGATGCATCACAGTACCCGCTTGTTGGGGCAGTGGCAATCAGTGTAGACATTGTGGAGGCGTAGTTAGCACTCGTCGCCGGACTAGGCGTGGTTGACGTGTAGTTTCGAGTTGATAAAGTGATGGCAGAGGCTTTGGGCAAAGTGATGGCAGCACTTACATTGAATGTTGAAGACGTTGCGCCTGTCAATCCGGAGGATGAAGCCGACAATGTATATCCATTCCCAGCAACAGAGATTGCAAGATCTGAAAATGTAGCTACGCCATTTACAGCACTAACTGAAATTGTGCCAGTAAGTGATCCACTACCCGGATTGGTGCCAATTGCAAGCGTAACCGTTACCGAAGAACTGGTTATCAGATTCCCGCTATTGTCTTGAATTTGGATGACGGGTTGTGTCCCAAAGATCTGCCCGGCAGCTGCCCCAATGGGTTGTGTTGTGAAGGCAAGTTTTTGGGCCTGCCCCGCCGCCTCAAATCTTCCCAGGCAAATCAGCACCGCCAGTATTGTATATTCTAAAATTCGTTTCATCTTGATCTGTTAATTGTTTTAACCTGTAGGAGTTTGTGTAGTTATTGGGCAGTGCGTACGCCGCGAATGCCATCGCCATGAGACCAGGTAGCTCTGCCTGGATCATCATCCACGGCCCATTCACGATGAGATATCCGACAGGTGGTACCTGAAGCACCCGTCATTCCGCCCCGGTCGCCATATCTGGCCGCACCAGTGCAACCCGTTGTGCCGCCAAAGGCTGTATTGGCCACACTACCCGAACTATTGTTATTTATGCCGGGCCAAAAATCTACGTTGGCATCGCCACTGCTTGTCAATGCCCCGTTTCCATGAAGCCCCGTATATGAACGTCCCGCTGCAGAACCGACTGAAACCGTCTTCTCCCGCATATTGCCGGCCATATCCTGAATGCCATAGTAGGTCGCGCCGGCCTGTACCCGGCTACTCGTAGTGGTTGCAAAAATGCCGTTGCGTACGGTTCTGCGATTGCCAAAAGTTGAACTGTAGCGTGCATCTCCTGATCCATAATTGGTGGCGATACTTTCCGATGTCGTACCTGCATCGCTGTATGTATAAGACGCAGCAACTATGCTGGTTGTTCCCCATACATATTCATTGGCTACGGGTGAGATTGTACCCCGACAAGATTTCTCAAACTCCAGTTCCGTCATGGGGCGCAGCCCCGCCCAATCTAGATAAGCCAATTCATCGGTCTCTACCGCGAAATTGACCGCCAGTTCTTGGCAGTCGTTGGATTCATTGGGTGTTTCATCCCCGTCATAGTCGCAGTAAAAGTTGATGGGCTCTGTAGCAGAAACAGTCGCGTCACACCGAATGCCATTGCTATGGGTCAGGCTGGAGCCGTCTACGGTGGTGGCACTGCTACTATTGACCATCACATACCGGTTGGTAATGCTTGTCTGACCGGAAGCAATATTTGTCCACACACGACTTGCCTGTTGTGCTCTTGTCAGGCAGTTCAAAAAATCGCGGTATTGGGCTTGGCTGGCCTCATATTTCATGCAGTAAAAGGCTGCATAACCTTTGGGATAGGAAGCAGATAAGCTGGAAGCCGTCAACGCACTGTTCAACGCCCATAAATTACCAGCAGCCTGACCAATGGTCAATGCATTTTCAGAGTTTACTTGCAACGGAATGGAGTTGCCGCTGGTCCAGGAACCATTTGTAAAACTTTTCGTTTCCGTTCCCCCACTCCCCACATAAAAACTTCCCTGCGGCACATACACCATTTCGATGGCGAAGACCTTCACTTCTACACCACCCGCCTGACTCGGATCAGCGCCAAAATTCCATCGTAACGAGGTTAACCAACTCACATCGCCTGATCCGTCTGCACCTCGATAAATAAAAGCGCCCATTCCTCGATCGGTACCACTTATGTTTGTTGTTCCTATTTTGATGGTAGCGTTTCCATGGGTGTAGGTAGAAGATTGAGTTGCCGTATGGTCGGACTCCGTTGTACTTAGCCAGGCATGCTCCCAGGTGGTGCTGTTGTTCTTACGGAATTTGAAAAATACCCATGCCGCATCCCAGTTCGCAGGTCCCGTGCTTAGACGCCAACTGCTTTTCCACCGGACGGTAAAATTTACCTGAATGGTACGAGCGGTTCCCGATCCAGAGATGGTAGCCGAGGGAAAAGTAACCCCCGTCACCTCAATGTCGTTGGCACGGGCATCCGGTAAAGACAAACCAAGCAAAATCAAAATAATGTGTGACCTCCGGCGAAAAACAGACCGGATTCCAGAAGTGTTCAAAACGGAAATAAAGCCGAGAAAAGGGGGTATGGATCCCAACAGGAATCCATATCCCAATAAATAAGGGTTCATACGGATCGGTTTAAAGGGTTCAGACAGCCGATTCTACCGCCATGAGCCGATAAAATTGGAGACGGGATGCTCTACAAGATGAAGGGGCCAATTTAATCATATAAAACAATTTCATAATAAATGTAAGGTAAAACACTGACCAAAATCAAATTAATTTTAATATATATGTGTATTTACTTATATTAGAATTTACCATAATATAGTAGGCAAAATTCAGACCCTTAAAAATCAAAGCTCTACCAAATTATCGCTCTTGGAGGCTTTCTACCCAGAAAACGGCCAGCTCCAATTGCTGTTGCATACTTAAATGAGAGTTGTCTAGTACCCGTGCATCGGGTGATTGTATAAGCGGACTAACCGCCCTTGTAGAATCAATGTGATCGCGCTGTTGAAGATTTTTTCTAACCTCCTCTCGGGTAAGGTCTGGATACTTTGCGGACAACTCCAGAAAACGACGGTCTACCCGGACCTCTGGATCGGCTGTCATAAAGATCTTTAGCTCGGCATTGGGAAAGACCACCGTGCCAATGTCCCTTCCATCCATCACCACCCCTCCCCGCGCACCCAGCTCTTGTTGACGGGCCACGGCGACCTGACGAACCGCCGCAATGGCCGCTACCGCACTCACTCCCGCCGCCACCGTAAGTTCACGAATCAGCGATTCAACGTTTTCGCCATTCAGTAAAATATCCGATGCCTGACGAGAAGGATTGTATTGAAAATCTAACCGGATTTCTGGCAATGCCTTTTCAATGGCCACTGCATCGGAAAGATCGATCCCCTTTCGCTGCAAATAAAGGGTGATGGCCCGGTACATGGCACCGGAATCGACATATAAATAACCCAGGCGGGCGGCGAGTTGGCGAGCCAGGGTACTTTTTCCGCAGCTCGACCATCCGTCGATCGCAATGGTTAAGGGCTTGGACACACTCAGGCAATAGAGGTTTGTTCGGCTCGACTCTTGAACGTAAAGGAGAGTTTGGACTGATCGGCATCCACCCCCGCCAACAATACATCCCCTGCCTTAACATTCATATTCAGAATCTCTTCGGCCAGCGGATCTTCCAAGTACTTCTGGATGGCCCGGTGAAGCGGACGGGCTCCGAATTGCTGATCGTATCCTTTATCGGCCAGGAAGGTTTTTGCTTCTTCCGTGAGCTCCAGACTGAATCCGAGATTGGTGAGGCGTTTGGTAACTCCCTTCATCAAAATATCGATGATGCGGAAGATGTGGTCTTTTGTGAGGCTGTTGAAAATGGTCACGTCATCGATTCGGTTCAGGAACTCCGGAGAGAAGGTCTTTTTTAATGCCTTTTCGATCACTGCTTTGTTGGCTTCGTCTTCACTTTCCAATTTAGCGGTGGTCGTGAATCCTACCCCGGCACCAAAGTCTTTAAGTTGCCGCACACCGATGTTGGAGGTCATGATGATCATTGTATTCTTGAAATCTACTTTGCGGCCCAGTCCGTCGGTAAGCTGTCCGTCATCCAACACCTGCAACAAAATATTGTAGATATCCGGATGGGCTTTTTCAATTTCGTCGAGCAAGATCACACTGTAGGGTTTGCGACGGACTTTCTCCGTAAGTTGTCCGCCTTCCTCATATCCCACATAACCGGGAGGGGCACCGATTAGGCGGCTCACGGTAAATTTCTCCATGTATTCGCTCATGTCGATGCGGATCAGGGCTTCTTCGGAATCGAACATGTGTCGAGCCAGGGAGCGGGCGAGTTCGGTTTTGCCCACACCGGTGGGACCCAAGAAAATAAAGGTGCCGATGGGCTTTTTGGGATCTTTTAGTCCCACGCGGTTCCGCTGAATAGCTTTCACCACTTTGGAGATGGCCTCGTCTTGTCCGATCACCATCCCTTTCATGTCGTCGGCCATCTTGCGGAGTTTTTCCGTTTCGGCTTCCACCATGCGTTTGACCGGAATGCCGGTCATCATGCTAATGACTTCCGCGATGTCTTCTTCGCCGATGGGGAATTTCTTGTGTTTGCTATCCTCTTCCCACGACGCTTTGGCGCGTTCGAGTTCTTCTTGCAATTTCTTTTCGGTATCGCGGAGCGAAGCTGCTTCTTCGAATTTTTGGCTTTTTACTACGCGGTTCTTTTCGCCTTTTACGTCTTCGATCTTTTGTTCGAGATCTACGATGTTTTGCGGCACGTTGATATTCTTCAGGTGTACACGCGCCCCCACTTCATCCATTACGTCGATGGCTTTATCGGGCAAAAGGCGATCGGTTACATAGCGGTCGCTTAGTTTCACGCAGGCATCGATAGCCTCCTGATTGTATTCCACGTTGTGGAACTCTTCGTATTTGGATTTGATGTTGTTCAGGATCTGAATGGTGTCATCAACGCTGGGCGGATCCACGATCACTTTTTGGAAGCGTCGGTCGAGGGCGCCGTCTTTTTCGATGTGCATGCGGTATTCATCCAAGGTAGAGGCGCCGATGCATTGGAGTTCACCGCGGGCCAAGGCGGGTTTGAAGATGTTGCTGGCATCGAGGGAGCCGCTGGCGCCGCCGGCGCCTACTATTGTATGGAGTTCATCGATGAACAGGATCACGTCGCGATTTTTTTCGAGTTCGTTCATGATGGCTTTCATCCGCTCTTCGAATTGGCCGCGGTATTTGGTACCGGCGACGAGGGCGGCGAGGTCCAGCGAGATCACACGTTTATCGAAGAGGACGCGCGAAACTTTTCGTTGTACGATGCGCAGGGCCAGTCCCTCTACGATCGCTGTTTTCCCCACGCCAGGTTCGCCGATGAGGATGGGGTTATTCTTTTTGCGGCGGCTGAGGATCTGGGAGACGCGCTCGATTTCTTTTTCGCGGCCCACGATGGGGTCGAGGGCGCCGAGTTCGGCCATTTTGGTGATGTCGCGGCCGAAATTATCGAGTACGGGTGTTTTGCTTTTGGCTTGGGCGCCGGATTTTGAAGCGCTTTTGGAGGAGCTGAATTTCTTTTCTTCTTCAAATTCTTCATCGCCTTCGTCGGAGAATTCGGCGCGGGGTTCGTTGGATTTTACGATGCCGAGTTCCTGGCGGAAGAGGTCGTAGTCGACATCGAATTGGTTGAGAATTTGGGTAGCAACGTTCTCCTTGTTTTTGAGGATGGAGAGCATGAGGTGTTCGGTTTCGACGGTGGCGCTTTTGAGAGCCTTGGCTTCGAGCACGGTTACCCGGATCACTTTTTCGGCCTGCTTGGTAAGGGGCAGGCTATTAATGTTGGCAATGTTCTTTCCGGTCTTGTCTTTCACAGCGAGTTCGATCTCTTTACGGAGTTCGTAGATATCGACGTTGAAGCTTTTGAGGATGCGGATGGCGGTATTCTCTCCCTCGCGGATGAGTCCGAGTAAAAGATGCTCCGTTCCAATAAAATCGTTGCCCAGCCGAAGGGCCTCTTCGCGGCTGAAGGAGATGGTCTCCTTGACCTGTGGGGAGAAACTATTGTCCATAGGTAATTGGGTTCTTACAATATTAGTGAATTCTGCAAGGTAGTCTGCCAACAAAGTTATGCACCCCCCTGCGAGAAAACAGGTGGGCGACTAACACCGGTTTGTTAATTTTGGACAACCAATAACTGCTTTCCAAACTATCCAAACTGCCCAAACTATCCAAACTATCAATATGTTCTTCAAAATAGAGTCCAAAGAAAAATTTCATGTCATAACGGTTCTGGAGCCTGAACTAACTGCTAGTCTGTCAGCCGAATTAAAGCAATTGGCGCAGGAAATTTTAACGGCCAGGGGGGTACGCAACCTGATCTTGGTTATGGGGTTGGTGGAGCGCATCGAGTTGCCCGCGGCGGAGGTGCTGGTCGAGTTGCAATCGGAGTTCAACCAGGCAGCGGCCTCTTTTGTTATTTGTTGTTTACAGCCCGGGGTGGAGAACACATTGGAGTTAGCGGAATTGCTGGATCTGATCAATGCCACGCCCACGGAAAGCGAGGCTTGGGATATTGTGCAGATGGAGGAGATTGAAAGGGAGTTGTTGAATGACCAATGACGGATGTCCGGTGTAGGAAGAAGTCCGGTGTCGGATGTCCGGTGCAGTAATTTTTCAATGGTTGGTAGACATTGGTCATCGGACATCGGTCACCGGTCATCGGACAGTCCGCGAAGCGGACTACTCCTCCCAAAACCCCATCTTCCCATATTTCTCGATGCGTTGTTCGATGCGGGTATTCGGATCGAGGGCGGAGAATTCGGTTAGGGTGGAGAGGATGGTTGATTTCACATGTGTTGCGGCTTCGGCGTAATCCCAATGGGCGCCTCCGGCGGGTTCGGGGATGATGCCATCGATGATCCCGAATTCCAGCATGCGGTCGGCGGTAAGCTTGAGTTGATCGGCAGCTGTTTCTTTTTTATCCCAACTGCGCCAGAGGATGGAGGAGCAGCTTTCGGGGCTGATCACGGTGTACCAGGTATTTTCCATCATGTACACGCGATCGCCGGCGCCAATGCCGAGGGCTCCCCCGCTGGCGCCTTCTCCGATAATGATACAGATGACCGGAACGGTGAGTCGCATCATCTCGTAGATGTTTCGGGCGATGGCTTCGCCTTGTCCCCGTTCTTCTGCCTCGAGTCCGGGGAAGGCCCCGGGCGTATCGATCAGTGTAACGATGGGTTTGTTAAATTTCTCGGCGAGTTTCATCAGTCGAAGGGCTTTTCGGTAGCCTTCGGGGTTAGCCATACCGAAGTTTCGCATTTGGCGAAGGCGGGTATTGCTGCCTTTTTGTTGTCCGATGAACATCACGGTTTGTCCCTCGAGGTTAGCAAAACCGCCCACCATGGCTTTGTCGTCTTTGACGTTTCGGTCGCCGTATAATTCCACGAAATCCGTGGTCATTTTTTCGATGTACTTGAGGGTATAAGGGCGATCGGGGTGGCGGCTCAGTTGTACTTTTTGCCAGGGGGTCAAGGTTCGGGTCAGGTCCTGTCGTTTATTCAGCACTTGGGCGCGTAAACCGGCGATCACCTCGGAGTAATCCACGGCGCTTTTACGGGATTTTTCCTCCAAGTCCATGATCTCTTCGATCAGGGATTTGATGGGCTGTTCAAAGTCGATATACTGTCGGTTCTTGTCGGTGGGCATACCCCGGGGTTGAGGGACAAAAATAGGGGATTGAATACAAGTCCGCCGTTCGCTGCGCGAACGGTCCAATGTCAAATGTCCGGTGTCCGGTGTTTGGCGTCAGCCTCTCGCTGAGAAGGAAAAATCATTTTGACTAAAAACACGTCCTACCTATCTTTGCACTCCCGGAAAAAATCCGGTTTTTGGATCGGTAGTTCAGTTGGTTAGAATGCCGCCCTGTCACGGCGGAGGTCGCGGGTTCGAGTCCCGTCCGGTCCGCTTAAAAGCCTAAGAATCAATCACTTAGGCTTTTTTATTTGTAAAAAACCCACATATGTCCCACATTTTGATATTTTTAAGGGTTTTCGTGGGTTGTTATCATAAAACTGTTGAGGTGCAGAATGCTACTGAAATAACTCAATATTTGGGCTTAAAACTCAGCAGATAATAATCCCTAATAACACATCTAACTTTATAGTTAGAATCCTAACTCACATCTTAGAAGTTATTTTCACTTTTTTTAAGAAAATCTCACAAATTCTTTGCGTTTGAGGAATCTCCATAATACTTATTTATGTAGAACCTACTAATGGGGGTTTAAACTATGGTATACCCCATTGGGTTCTTAGAGTGGATGATTAGTAAATGTGGGGTTTTTGGAACTAACACCCTTACCCATATTGAAACCCATACATAAAATCCATAGGTAAATACCACCATAGTTGAGATACTTAAACGGATTGGGTGGATGCTAAACAATAGAAGTGAGGAGCCCTATTGAATTAGTATGTAAGGAAATAGAATGAATACCTTATAGTGTGGTCCTCATCCAAAGAGACACACTCAATATACCCACAATTATGATTAAGTTCATAAGGGTGGAGTGTATCCTTTCCAAAGGGAATAGCTAAGCAGTAAGGAGCAGAAAAGAAAAGGAAAGAGAGAAATTGAAGAAAAGAGATATTTAAAATAAAAAAGAACAAATGAAAGGATTAAATATCAATACAACCATTTTAGAAACAAAGGATTACCTAACAATTGAGGATTTAGCAGAAGCATTAAAAGTATCTCAGTACACCATATATCGTATTAGCAATAAAGGTGAATTGAAACCATATAAGTTTATGAGAAGAAACTATTGGAAGTCCAATGAAGTAATAAAGTATTTGACAGACATAGGAATCAAAATTGTATAACTGCATATCAAAATCAAATATGATATACGATTATTAGACAAACTATTAGATACATAGTGTATAGAAAAATATACTTATTTGAGTTTCGTGTAATCCTAAAACATTAATCAGTTAAAAAAGTAAGTCTGACCCCTTTAAATATCGCCCCAATATTTTTAACTACAGAAAAAACGTTTTGACATACTAATTATGAAAAGAAATTCAGTTGAAATTGAAGAATTATTATTCAACAAACAAATTGATTTATATATACGAATTGATAATCTTATAAATAAACAATTTGATGAATTAGAAGCAGATGTTATGAGCGTATTGACTCGAACATTAATGGATTTAGAAGATAGGATTCAATTATATAAAAAAGACTTAGAAAGAAAAGAAATGTTTGGTAAAACATACAAAGAAAGAAATAACTTAAACTAAAAAAGGCCCCTAAATAAAAGGGGCCTTCAAATTGAAGATTTTTATGTTTTATCACCTATGGTGAAATTCAGAGTAGAATCTACTACACTTATTGAACCATTCATTTTCACAAACGTATTAGAAGCAAACATTGCTCCAATCTCATATTCAGTTTTCTTAATCTGAGATTGTCCAAAGATTGGTTTTTTAGCAGATGTAATTGTAATTAAAATAAAAACCAATATTAGTTGGAATTTCATAAATCAGAATTATTTATTAAAGAATTTTGATTGTTCACTTCTGACTCAATTTTTAAAGGGTTATTTTCTTTCTTTTTTCTCTCCTTCTTTTGAATGGTTTTAAACTCTTCAATCATTATGTTTTCAGTGGCTATTCTTTTTACTGCCTTTTCAATGTGTTCTTCTTCAAATTTTGCATTAAATTTTTTCTTTAACTCTTTTTGCAAAAACTTAATAACTTCCTTTGAATAAATAAACTTAGATAAGCTCTTTGGAGATAGGGCCGAATGTCTCTTCCATAATTCTTCTAATCCACCCTTTTGAACTGATTCTTTATGTAAAAATTGAAGTTGCTCAACATTTGATTTCAAACTGTTAGAATCTGATAAATCTATTGAAAACACCAACTCGTTACTAATTGGTTTTTCAAATATTACTCTGTAAAGCTCAAATAACTTCCCATTTGTAAGAACTACCCAATCAATTCCCTCATTAGCTCCATAATTAATTGATTGCCTTAAATGTTTGTCTGAAAGGTTTAATGAGAGTGCTTTCACTTCTACTAAAAAATGACGTTTACCACTTAATTGTATTACATAATCAGCATACGTTCCTTTAATCATATACTCGGTTTTTACCTCTTCTAAGGTCTTATAACCGAGCATTTCAGTTAAAAAATGATTTATAAGTAATCGGGTCCCACTCTCATCTAATTCTCCTAATGGTTTGTCTAAGAACTGCTTTTTATAATCTTTAACCGATTGAGTTAATTTCTGAAGCTTTGAAGATGTAAGCATACAATTATTTTATTTTCCGAAAAGTTTATCTAATTGTTTATTGGTTAAATAAAAGAATCCTAAGGTCCCATCATCTGAGGTTGTTATCTGCAGAGATGTAACACCTAAATTTTTTATTGTCTTAACCCAAACTGATTCTTTTCCGAGCTCAAACTTTTTTTCACTTCCCTTTTCGGCATCAAAACAATTTTTCAGTTCAGAATAAAATGCATCTATTTCAGTTTGAGTTGCAGAAAATGAAACGGCATTGATGTCAGTGATAGTTGTGTATTTCAAATTATTGTATAACAGAATGTAGGTATTAACATCTGCATCACCTTTGGAATACTCTAATGAAGCTACAAATGGGTTCATAGACCCCCCACCTACTTTTCCAACTGTTGTTGTTTTCTTATCCTCTACAACTTTTATTTGTGAAAAGGATACTACTGTTATTAGGGCAAAAAAGGATGTAATTATGATTCTTTTCATTGTTAGAAATTGTATTTAAAGTTAAGTTATAAAAATAAATGTCTGATATTACTATTGTATGTCGTCAAAGAAAGTGGACGGTTTAGTTGTAGAGGGTTTCGTTGTTTAAATGTAGGATTTTTTCTTTTAAAAATAGTTGTTTTCGTCTTTTTAGGGACTGTTGTTTAATGAGTGCTCTTTTC